>Ga0056128_1011156_pt1 | contig 11133 bp, 10 predicted proteins | sample WorMetLIZISLAND2_FD_71113 | JGI IMG/M metagenome (GOLD analysis project Ga0056128, IMG submission 71113) | Marine gutless worms symbiont microbial communities from Max Planck institute for Marine Microbiology, Germany - Olavius geniculatus... ... | reverse complement strand
ATGTGCTGCTGAATAATATCACCTTTTGTAATTTTTGCTGTTTTCGATGTGCAAGTCCTTAAATGTTGCCGTTAACAAGTGTATAAACTGATGTTTTGTACACTTATATTTGCTGTTTTATTACTAAAATACTGTTTTCCTTCTGGTGATCAGTTACAAAGATACTGCGCTTCAGATTATTTCTTACAGTCGCCAAGCCGCTTATAACTGTTACTTACTACCTAATGGCGTGACTGAACAAACCAGACCGTCCATGCACCAGACGACACGCGTCAGGCATGACGTCACCGCTGGCCTGCATTGCTGACAATACTGAACAAAATTCCTTTTATATCCACAAAATGGCCATATAAATAAACAAACTAATACTGCACGCATCACCCGCTTAATATAGGCCCGAAAAACACTTCAATAATGCTAATTTAATTAATCGTATTATTGCAGTTAGCCTATTGGACCGTTGCGTAAAATGTCCGACAACAAACGTGTATAAAGTCGAGTCAAACTAAAGTCTGAGCTCATCTCGTAGTTAACCGAGTTCTAGCCAATTTTTGGCAAAAATTCTACAAATTTCATTGCCAAGGCAACGAAAGTGAACCATGGTAGATTTACTAAAATTATTTATTTGCTCCACCCTCAAAACCCTTTGTTAGATGCAAGAATCTCGGAGATATATCGTACACATGTCGAATTATAGCTCATTTGTCCCAAATTTCGTTCCCGTTGCAACGAGGGTCAGTCGGGGTAAAACTCGATTGGCAGCATTCGCTGGTCCATCCCCGCCTATCTGCTGTTTTACGGTGCACATTTTGGGCAGTTCGGCCAAATCGGTAACCATTGGGCAACTAGGCCTAATACGACAAATAGCATCAAATGAAGAAGGCTTTAGACTATGTTAGTGATTACCAACTAAAGTCAGCTTGTAAGGACGCCATGGTTACCCAAATGATTTTTGCTGTTTTAGAGGACTGATATCACCACATCGTCCTTACACACATTTGTAAACTAGTAAGTTTTTTTACATATGTATTTGCTGTTTTATTGCCAAAAGTCGGGCAGTAAGCCTGACGCATGTAAAAAGCGCTATAGCAGGATCCGTATCTTTACCTTTCAGTTTGTTAAGGCAGAGCAGTATACCTCCGGTCGGGTACAGAACATTGGATGTGTCTACTACTGCTGCTGCTCCTACTACACTGCTGCTCGATATACCTGGAAATCAAGGTTGGTGTGGTAGACGACGACTGACGTCATCTAATTGCCAAACCCTCAACCCGCACCTCCGTCAGATGCAAGAATCTTGGTGATATTTGTTGCACAAGCCGAGGTATAGCCCATTTTGTCTTAAATTTAGTTGCCATGGCAACAAGGATTGGTCGGGGTAAAATTCAGTTAGCAGTAGCAGCATTTGATGGCCCATTTTCGAAAAATCCCCCACAGATGCAAAAAAATCTTGACAAAATCTCTTACACAAGCCGAGTTATAGCCAATTCTGTTCCAAATTTCGTTGTCATGGCAACGGGGGTCGGTCGGGGGAAATGCGATTAGCGGTATTCGATGGCCCATCCCCGTAAACCCGCCTATAGTCGCAAAAATCTCTTACGCAAGCCGAGTTATAGCCAATTTTGTCCCAAATTTTGTTGCCATGGTAACGGGGGTCGGTCGGGGGAAAATGCGATTGGCAGCATTCGATGACCTATCCCAGAAAACCCCCCTATACGCGCAAAAATATCGCAAAAATTTCTTCTTACACAAGCCAAGTTATAGCCAATTTTGTCCTAAATTTCGTTGCCATGGTAATGGGGGTCGATCGCGGAAAAATGCGGTTCGCAGCATTCGATGACTCATCCCCAAAAACCCCAGTATAGGCACAAAAAATTCGCAAAAATTTCTTACACAAGTCGAGTTATAGCCAATTTTGTCCTAAATTTCGTTGCCATGACAACGGGGGTCGATCGGGGAAAAATGCGGTTCGCAGCATTCGATGTCCATCCCCGAAAACCCCCCATAGGCGCAAAAAATATCGCAAAAATTTCCTACACAAGCCGAGTTATAGCCATATTTGTCCCAAATTTCGTTGCCATGGCAACAGGGGTCGGTCGGGGGAAAATGCGATTGGCAGCATTTGATGGCCCATCCCCGAAAACCCCCTATAGGCGCAAAAAATATCGCAAAAATTTCGTACACAAGCCAAGTTATAGCCAATTTTGTCCCAAATTTCGTTGCCATGGCAATCAGGGAGGGTCCGGGGTAAAATTAAATGACACCATTAGATTGGCCATTTCCGAAAACCATACCTTAGAACCAAAAATTACGACTCTATATTATACACAGCCAAAAGTGAGGCCGCGTCGTTTGAGCTATCACGCGTAAAAATCCCATTAGGGGTCTGACCTGTAGGTGCGTGGAAGAAAAAAAAGGCATATGGCTATAAAAATTTCTGCGTATATTTCACCTATTTGCCGAGAAGCCCCCCTTGGGCAGATTTACATGAAATTTAGCCTGAGGGGTCATCTAGCCGACGTAATCAACCGTGCCAAATTTTGTCTCAATCAGATCAGGGGTTTTGATTCTGTGGGGGGTCGAATTTTTGGCTTTCCCATAGGAAAGAGAAGTCGCCGTTAACACAGGGCTTGAACTACCGTTCAGCCTGTGATAAACTGAAAGGGGTAGAGAAAAGTCGAGATCTTCTCAGATCTTTTCAGTGTCAAGATCTGTGTGAAATGCGTGACGACGTCGCGATGCTTGCAGAATGGGACACCGGCACTGGCAATAAACTGGCGGTCTGTAGTATCTTACAGTTAGTTACACTATGGGCTGGCTGACTGATCTGCAGCTGCTGTGACTGCGTGGCTTGCTGTAGCTACGATGCGTGCGGAGGCAAATCGCAGCTTTACGCTCGACTTCAACTGACGCCAAAGCGGCGTCGAGTTTAGTCCCCCAGTGACAAACACACACACACACACATTCAAGTTAGGCCAACTCAGCCCTCTATCCCTTCCTACATAAACCACGCACACACACTCACACACGAGTCAGAGTCAGCATCGTCTGGACTGCCTCGCACTGTGGCGCAGATGTGAGCTTTGCCGCTGCAATCGCTAATGTCTCAAAACGTGGGTTTCACATCTCTCCCGAGTGTCACGAAATACGTTTCCTACCGCTCATGCCTGACGCTCGCTGCGTGTGGACATTGTGGGCGGGGCTACATAGTTTGTAGGCGGGGCTACGTCGCCGTCAACTAGTCATGGTTCGAGACATTACAGAGATCAGAGAAAACATACACACACGAGACACAATCCTGTGATCGATTGCCTTGCCGCCTCAATCACTTCCACTACCCTCCTGGTAAACCTACCAGACGCCATACTACAGATAGCAGTAACATCGTGGTAAAATTTTAGCCCGTCGGAAAATTTGCTTCTCGAGGGAAAATTTTCTTTCAGAAATACACAACTTGAAACTGGAAATCACCATTTTTGGAAAAATCAAATGCAGAGTTCAAATTCTGAGCACCCATAATTTCCGCTGTCTGAAATTTGAAGCTGTCTGTTGGAAAATTCCAACTTCTTGTCTTTTAAACTTTTTTATCCATGACCCCTGGGAAAGGCACACGGCCTTCGATGCCAGCAGTTAGATGTTTCGTCTACTACTATAGGCGGGACAGCAGTGTCGTTGCGTATCTGAAAATTCGGTGTCACATTCAGCCTAGTACCATTTCTGCATAATTTTTTACTTTTTAGTACGAAAATTTTCAACCTTGGTAATAATGTTGTTGGTGGTTTATAAATGAATTTACTTACTTACTTAGCCTGCATTAGTCGTAAAAATAGTAAAATCATACTACTTACTTTTAGTCACACAATACACGATAGCAAACTGTACGAAAAAAAACGTGATGCACATGCTGTAAAAAATACCTCAATACAAACATTTATCACTTTTTGACTTAGACTAACTTAGACATCATCTGAGCCGTTTCGCTGAGCGGAAACTTCCGACTTAGACCGAAGGCTCAGCGAAATCAGTTCATCTTTCAGCTAAAGTATTTTATTTAATTAGACCAAATTTTAGCTCACCGAATTGGTCCATCGAAAGTCTAAGTCAAATGTGAAGTCAGCCATTGCCAGATTGACGTGAAGTCACGTGCACTACTTACAAGCGACTGGTGTCAGTGCGTGAACGCAGATGACGACGCTAAGAGCCATGTTTCTTGCTAAGAGAATTGCGTCGACTGTCTGTCTACGTCGTCTTGGCGCGACCCCACCGCCAGACACACGGTCACCGACAACCGACGGCATTTCGCTTCTGTAAATAATAATACGGTAACGATAATATATGCTCAGAAAAAAACGCCAACTCGCGTTTTTCCTACATCGTGTCTGGTAAAAAGCCCACGGTTTTCTCTGAATAACTTTAGCATATATAAATGTATTTTGCTATTTTTACAATTTTTGGCACACATTATCCCGATGATATGTTTTGCTAAACCATGTTAAATGTTTATGACGAATTAGATATTCCATCAGCGTAGCCTGCCAGTCAAATTTTCATTTTTTCTTCTGACGTTATATTTATCCGTTTGCAAATAATGGGTTTTATCGAAAGGGCGAATGAGAAGAAATTTATTCGAAATGTTGATCAGCTGTAGCTAAAGACGTATACTCGTAATCAATATTTGTATTTTAGCCCACAGTGTTAGTTTAACAGTTCGCACTTTTCCAGCTTTGACTAGGCCTACAAAGTATGACATTGTGTTCTTTATCGTCATCACGTTTTGGATTTTTCTTTAGCTTGCAAAATATAACAACATGACCAGTAGTTGAATTCTGCAGTTTTCGTGGTCTTTCCGACTAACTACAGAAATGTGTTGGAAATTACTCAGTTAATCGAAGTTAGATTGCGGACATCAATTGATAAAAAAATATTTGAATCAGTATACTAGCACCAGACTAAATTCAGTAACTTTAATTCTAACAATCATTTTGATTTTCATTAATCAAAGCGACTGTGACGCACCGCGGCAGCCAGCGAGACACGGCGGCTGCCGGCATGGCTGACGACTGACACAACGGCAGGGCACCACCGTCACGGCCACGTCTAGGCCTAGGCCGCACACACTTCGACGCCTGCGACGCCCGCATCGACAATTCCATCGTCGTCCACAGTCGACCTCGCTGCTGCTCCGTGCCTGCCTGACTGACCCGTCACGTCTCGACGCTCGATCGATCGTCACACAACCCGTCGCACCTTACCAGTGTCTCTACACTACCTTGTAAAATAGCATCATTATCATCATCATCATCATAATAGGGTTTATAATAAGTTTAAGCATTGGACAGCGGCAGTGGAGTATCTCAACCATCGATCAATTTAGATCACTTCACAACCCGTCGCACCGCTTCTGTGTCGCTGCACTACCTTGTAAAATTACAACGTCTCGACGCTCGATCAATCGAACGATTGGATGGAGGGACGCGCTGAGCAATTAGCTGTATAGAAGCGTCGCAGCCGCGTCCAAGACTTCCTGCCCGCGCACGCGCAGCACACGACGTCACTGCTGTCTACTCGACTAGAAACATTAAACTGATCTCACAGAGCTGATGCGATAACAAATCTACGTTCACGACTGCAAGAAATGCAATCAATCAGTCGATCGATCAATCAGTTAATTGTTTGTTACGCTAGAAGAAGACGCAAAATACGCACAAGATCATATAAAACAACAACAGAAAAGATAACAAGCCCAAAGTAATTTAATAAAAACCAATGTTGTTGATCTGGTAAACCATAAATTATCCTTTTCGTTATGTCAAAAGCAATGGCATGTTTCAGCTGGAATCCAATCGCCAAACATTTTCCTTCTTTTGGAAGAGCGCAATGAGTCACCAGACCGAGAGTCGAATCCACGACTTTTTATGGCACGTCCAACGTTTTAAACATATGACGCCATCAAGCCAACGTTGTCACATGTGTAAACAGCGTTTTTTAAGTTATACAAGTATGTTTTTTTTCAGTTTAGTCATAGCCTTAATGTTAACCTTGTCTTGTTCGTTTATAAGAAACCAGATACATCTTCTATCCTCTATCAAGTCGTTATTAGGCCTTTATGTATACGTTTTATCACGGCTAGAGGATATGCCTACTACTCGAGTGTAGCGAGGCAAAATAAACGCTAGACCGTGTTGAAACGTGCTTATTTTATGACCGTGATCGACGGTGTGTTTTGCCTGGAACACAAAAAACAAGGTTCCGAAAGGAACAGTTTCAAAACACGTTTCAACCATCACGTTTGACTGGAATAAGATTACTCGCTGTGGTGAGAAATAGCAGGCGAAGTAGATTGCGAAATAATGACCACTTGCTTTTTTATGTTCCACAGAATTGATCATCTCAATGGTGAGCTGTGAGCGGCATAATTCAACTGTACACGAGTCAGCACAGCAATGCGCACGCAATCAACGTTAATTTGAGAATTATTTTCTCTACGTATTCTGTTTTTTTTTAAATACGTACGTATTTTAACACAATCTTTTTGCGTACGTGAAAGACAATAACATAACCTACGTCAAATGATACCTGTATTCTATTTGTTGAACAACACACATGTATTTTAGCGTACGCGTGTTCACGAAGCTTGGCCGAGTCAGCAACGAAATGCGCACGCGATCGCGACGCTAACTGTCGATAGAGGCTAATATATGCGACAGCAGCTGCTACGATAAGTTTCGTCTGTTCGTCTGTCCGTCTGTCGGTCGCGGTACAATTGTCTCGCATGATGTAAATCTCGTTCTCATTTCGCCCCCACTAAAGCTGTGTACAAAGCGAACAAAACGAAACAAACTGAACTGAAATCTGAGTTCAGTTCAGTTTATTTATGTCTAAATAGTGTCTCGTTCTCATTTCGCCGCTAATGGCTCCTTCGTGCATTGCGTGTATGTCGCTCCGTCCGCTCGCCGCTGACAATTTCGTCTGTGTGCGCCACCAAAAGTAAGTACCAGTGCAAGAGTTTGCCCAGAAAGGCTCGGTCCCGCTAAATGATCTGGTATGTACGAGTTTATTTAATTCCCTCACTGACAATTTCGTCGCCAATTTCGGGTGTCGCTCGCACCAATTTATATCGGCGGACCGACCAGCTGGCGCAAGAAGTCCGTCCGTCTTCCGTTCTCCAGTCTCAAACGAATCCAGCACATAACTCCCCCTATATAATCCCCATGACAAAATCCCCAGACAGACAAAGAAGAAAAAAAGATTTTGCATAGACATCTAAGCCCACTGCGTGGGATGGGAGCTTATCACATTTTTGGCTCTTTGAGCTGGCGATGGTTAAACCCAATTAAGCTAGCATACAGCCCAAATCGGTCGGATGGCCGGCACCATTTTACAGCCAGCGCCTTTAACCAACTGGGTGGGTATACTAATAGGGTGTTTACACGATCCGGCAAACGTCCAGCAAACTTCCAGCAAACTTCCAGCAAATGTATTCAAAATACAGGTGAATTGCTGGACGTTTGCTGGAAGTTTGCTGGACGTTTGCTGCCATATGTTATAATGGAGCTGGACGTTTGCTGGAAGTTTGCTGGACGTTTGCTGGATCGTGTAAACACCCCATAACAGTTCTGGCCACAGGGCCTACTGTTACGCAGAACTCGCCGTTTCTTCCCTAGTGGTGGCTGTAACCACCAGTACTAATTTTGCTTACCCAGGAAGAAATGGCCAGGTTGAGTTCGTTTGGGTGGCTTAGTTGAATGCGAAAACGCTATATCAAAGAACGATCACCCATCTCAATACTAACCCGGCTCAGCGTCGAGTAACTTCGTTGATGCTACCAATGATGTTACCGCTAGACCACACCGGACAAAAATTCCCCACGAAAATAAAATGATGTTTCGTCGTAGTGAGGGTTTGTTACAAATTGTGGCATTTGGGAGTGGCTATTCTGGCAGGGATTATGTCGATGGGGAGGGATTTTGTCCGCGCAAAAGTGTCTCGGACACAGCCGTCAATCAATAGATCTCGGTATTACACGTACCCTCAGCGTGCAGCGGCGGCGTCATAGCCTCGCTATATATGAGGCAAGCTCTGCTGATGTGAAAATATCGTATATAAGTCATATACAATCTATATGAGTCTATGCATTCAAAGACGTCGTGAAAATATCGTGTCTTACAGCTCGAGCGACCGACTGAACGACCAGCGAGCTGGCGCGATTATATTTGTAAGCACTAAGCATTGTGTACAGCCGTGACGCTTCTCTCTGCGCATGGTGACGCAATAAACTGTCATTTTCACGCCTGCAATAACTCGGCGCTTGCTTTCTACTCCCCATCTGTGCTCAGTAGCGAAACATAACCTAAGAGAGTGTCTATATTTGCAACAAAACCCAGCATGCGAAAAAATACGAGCGGAGCGAAGTAGAGTGCAGCCGTCAATTAACTCGGGTTTGGCAGCGTTATCGCACGAGAGGCCACTTGTGTGATGGAGTTGATTGACAACTGCATTCTACGTAGCTCCGCCCGGTTTTTGTCTCACGCAGGGTTTTGTTGCACATGTGCGCATGTCTTTAACCTCACTGGCGCACGCATGCATGTTCAGGACGCACGGAATTCAGTTCGTGAACCGCGTTTTCTCCGTCTGCGGTCCAAGTATCTGGAAAGAACTGGAACTATATTTCTTTCCACGTCCAAAAAATTCATTCTGCTCGACCGGCTTCTTGCAAAGCTTAAAACGTATCTACTTCTGGAACTCTAGACACAGTCGTGTACGTCTTTAAATAGACTCATAGGTTGAAACGTAACTTAATAAGTTGATAAAATTCATCAAATTACATGTTATTGTTGACGTTTCGGCAACCGCTGCTGCCTTCGCCACAGCGACACCTGGTGGACAGTCGTTCCGACGAAGGCAGCAGCTGTTGCCGAAACGTCAACAATAACAATGTATTAAAGTTAGCATACAGACAACTAATATTCTACGACCAGCATGGCGGGTGTGATTGTTTGCGAAGTTTTGTGTTTTGTCACAAAAAACTATAAACGTTTCGACAAAAGCTCACTACTTGATATCATAGCGAAGTTTTATCATGAGGACGAACGTGTCGGCGCTAAAGTTGAACTTAGCAAGTATGTGTCTACACTGATGGATGGGTCGTCGCCGTTGGTCATCGATGGTTGGTCGAAGGTTGTAAACAAGCAAGGCCACCTCTTGTTCGCAAGGTTGGTGATGCTTCACAGAGGCGCTCCTCTGATGCCGACGACATAATGTACATGATCGCTATCCTCGACGTCAACAAAGTACCTCTGCCGAGATACGTGGCTGAGGATCTGGACAGAATACCTGTCGTGGCAGGTCTCAAGTGTCGTTCTGCCGACTGTGTCGCTCCGTCAGACGTGTCGGTGCTCTCTAACACCGTCGGGGAGTTGACCAAGAGGCTGGAGAACATGGAGGCAAGAGTTCTGCGTCGACTGTCAGAGCTTGAAACCTTTCCTCCTCTATCTTCGACCTCCACTACATCGATACCAGCAGCGACTAATAAGATGCCTGCTCCATCTGCTGTCTCTAACACAGGTACAAAGCCCAACGATGTGACTGTAAGTAAAAGTTGGGCTGAACAGGCCACGGAACTGTCAACTGCAGGCATGAGGCCTTCTGTACGACTGCGTGGTAAATGTCAGACCAACACGGTTAAAGCTGTTCCAAGACGACTAACTTGTTTTGTCGGCAGACTAGCCAGTGATGTTACTGAAGAGGGCCTTACAAGTTTACTGATAGAACAGGGAGTCCTCGATGCTCAATGCAAGAAGATAATACCACGCAACGGTCGCACATTCAATACCTTAGCTTTTAGAGTGTCATGTAGCGCTGCTTTTGAGTCTGTATTCTATAATGAAAGTTCCTGGCCAGAAGGAGCAGAATTGCGTGATTGGGTTTTTTTATAATCGTAGCAATGGCTAATGCTGTAGCAAAAATTGTGAGTTATAATTTACATGGTCTTAATAATGGCCGCAGCTGCCTGGTTGACTTATGCAATGACCCTGATGTGAATATTATTGCTGTGCAAGAACATTGGCTTTCTCCAGACAAGTTATTTCTTTTAAACGAGGTGCATCCAGACTTCTCAGGTTGTGGCGTATCAGCTATGTCTAACAAACTTGTTACTGGAGTATTTCACGGCAGACCTTATGGAGGGGTAGGTTTTCTGTGGCGCAGGAAATTGTCGGGGGTGCGTATTGGACAAAGCCGATCTCGGATACTACTATGACTGTAGCTACCAGCGTCTCAGCGATGCTATTGTACCTAGCTCGTGCGACAAGTGTGCTATTGGTTGTCGTGATGAGTCTCACTTACAGAGTATTAATATGTATTACGAATCTATTGTAAGTTCACTGTTAACGGCAGCACACTCAGCCATTCCTCGGCTATCCTGTCATTCCTTAAAGCCTTTCTGGAATGAAGAGTTAGATCGGCTAAAGGCAGACTCAGTTTTTTGGCATGAGATGTGGATTAGTGCTGGCAGACCTAAAGCAGGAAAGATGCAGCGTATAAGATTTGCATGCAAAGCTAAATATAAGCTCGGGATCAGAAATGCTTATGCTGCTTTTGAAGATAAACTGTCTGATGAAGTATGCTGTCACTTTAATAATAAAAATGTCCCTGAATTTTGGAAATCGTGGAATGCTAAATTCCGTAAAAATCTCAATAAGAATGTTAACATTAATGGTTATACTGATGATGTTGGAATTGCCAATGAATTTGCTAAACATTTTTGTAGTGTATATTGTTGCTCTAGTCAGGACTGCGAGGCTGTCGACAATTTTGCGTTTAATAGAGAGCAAAGAATCAATGATGGCTCCGAGTCGAATCACACATGTTTAGATAATATGACTGTTGAATTGATTGACAAGTGCATGCATAATATGAGAAAAGGCAGGGCATGTGGTCCTGATGACCTCTGTGCTGAACACTTGATTTATGCACGTCCTGCACTTGTACTACATTTGAGGCGTCTTTTCCTGTTGATTCTTCAGCATGCATTTGTCCCACACAGTTTCAGTTATGGTATCAGCATTCCGTTAATTAAAGATAAAACTGGCAGTTTAAATAACGTGGATAATTATCGTGCAATAACTTTGTCCC
>Ga0056128_1011152_pt1 | contig 11135 bp, 11 predicted proteins | sample WorMetLIZISLAND2_FD_71113 | JGI IMG/M metagenome (GOLD analysis project Ga0056128, IMG submission 71113) | Marine gutless worms symbiont microbial communities from Max Planck institute for Marine Microbiology, Germany - Olavius geniculatus... ... | reverse complement strand
TCGGAGATATTTGCCGCCGAACTTCGAAGTCGTCCGAAATCGGGCCAAATTTCGCATGTTTTTCGCCCCCGAAATTTTTTTGGGGTGTGCCCCTCAAAATTTTGGACCGGCATTATAAAAGTCGGCCTTGTACTGACCATCGTGCAAAATTTCGCGCCGGTCGGCCCACGCAACTCGGAGATCTCGCGAGGAAAGAAAAAAACATCATGCGTAAAACATAAGTCCTTCCGAAAACTATCGTTTTCGGGCGGACTAATAAACCACAGCAAAACTTAAGTCCGCTTCCGCAAGCTATCGCTTACGGGCGGACTAATAAACACGTTGTTTCCTGTTGCTAATTTTTTAAAGTATGTTGTTACAGAAAGTCGTCTAGTTTGCAATTGTTGCTTTTAAGACGCTGACATTTTACAAAGTAGCGGCGCACTTGAGATGTGGTGGGATTTCTAGTGATGGTGGCAGTACAAATTTTCTTCTGATTCTGGCGGTTAATACTGGAAAAGTTAAGGCATAAAACGTGTGCTATTTTCGGGCCACCCTGTATATCGGCGAGTAGTGCTTGCTGCATGGCCTAGTGATTCTTGCAATGTTTAATACGTAATATGTCAGTAAACTTTTTTCTTAATGACTGCTTATTACAGTACAGGTAGTATCAGCAGTAGCAGCAGTCACAGGTCTATGCTAAAATAGCGACAGAATTAGCGTGATTTAAATGCAAAAGCACTTCAGTGCCACGTCACAATACATGGATGGCTAAAACACAGTAAGTAAAAAATAAAATTATATGTAAAACAAGAAAGACATTGTACATATAGTCACATACCGACATTGTCATAAGTTCGACGATACAAAAAAGTTTTAAGTTTATGCCAAAAAGTTAAATAGAGATGTTACATTTGTGATGTCGTCTGGCAGTGAACAATTAGCGCTAGTAATACGATTGTTCCATTGCGCCTGTTTTCAGTAAAAGTAAAGTGTTTTTTCCTAGAAAGTGTCAGACATAATGTATGATCTTAGGAGTTTGTTTGCACCACAGAATCGGCGCGTGACAAATTACCCACCAGTTGGAGTGGCGCTGCGCTGCTTAAAGAACGAGTAGGACCGAACAAGCAAAAGACATCTATGACGGAGCAGGCTGGTGACCTTCTGTACGACAGTAAATGCATCACTTGCTACAACCAGATTACCGGCACCGCGACTGCGAGCGCCCGAGCTAGGGTCCCCATTCACGGAGCAATGGTACGAGCAAGCTTTGCGCCGGTCTACGAGTGTTCCATGAACACCAGCCCTGTCCGTGGATTATCGTACTCTGTTGTTGCGCATATAGCGGCTATCCGGATAACGAAGGCCCTGCACAATGTCAAAAAACGCGATGTCCGTTTATAAGCAAATCGCCGCTATATATTTCTCAAATTCTAACGAACCGAGCGCAGTGGCTCTGCAACTAACGCACAGACGAAGCCTTAAATCAACGTCTGCGGAAGCGCATGTCTCTCTGATGTTGTCCTGCGCCGCCCGATTCAAAGACATTGATTTTTTTACTGCATCCTGTTCCTGCAGACAGCATATATATACGGAGCGTCATGCCATGTTTTCAGTTCCCAGGCCTGCAGCTGTTCGTGAGACAGCGAATAGGTGCAGTCACAGTCACAGATATCATGCAGTTCGATCAAAGTAGATAAATTATCACTGAACATTTATGCATCGAAGTTTTGTCTTCTGTTGCTTGTTAGATTTTGCGCGCGGAGAGAGCATACAGAACTGATGGGCAAAATATGCGTCATTTTGGCGATGTTTTAACGATGACCTTGACTTTTGACTTTTTGAGCTGAAAACTAGCACACCGGTTACTTATGCCAAGGAAAACATTCACACAATTTCACATGACTTTCATTATTCTACGTCTTTTGAACTAAATTTATAAGCCGGTGTGGGACAAACGGACAGACAAACAGACAGACGGGACAGACGAGCGACAAAATTCTATGATAAAGAAAACGGCCGCGTATTAGGGCCAGTGCATCGCCGACATTTTTTTCGTTTCCGGCGTGACCAGCAAAACTTGACGGTGGTGCACATTATAGCGATTACTGGCATCGTTTGACACGGCGGATAAGTGTTCCCGTGCATCATTGTACAACACAGAACACGTATAGAACCTTTGGTCACGTGACCACCGAGCACGTGACCGGATGTCGCAACAAGCCGACAGATCTGTAAGTGATGTCACTATTGATCAGATCAGCGCCGCTGCTGGAACTTGGACCGTGACATCGTGTGCCCACCCCGGCGGTCTGGTGGGATGGAAAGTTGCTATCTGCGAATATGATTGGTCAGGGTTAATTGCATCATGTGCAACTCTGATCCTTTGCCGATCAGCACGTGCCTCCTCAGGCTCTCGACGTCGAGGAATTCCTGTCCGTTAGAGTTAATCAAATCAATGTCATCAGTTAAGCCAATCGTCATCAGCTAAACGCACCGTGTTTTCTGCTTCTTTTTCTTTTTTTGCCCGTAGTTAATAGTCACCACAGACCGTCCTTGGCTATAGCCACATACTGTGTCTACTTTACTGTGTGTATCGACATTGTTGGAGCTCTGCAGCTGCAGCAGTTTTTTTAAATATACCCCGTATTTCAACAGATTAATAAGTATTATTATTAACACAGTTTTATCATTACTCAAATAATTATGAGCAAATTTTAATGAAATTGTTTAAAAAATTGAGAGTGGTCCACGGAACAAACAAGGCTTTAAAAATTTCTGTACTTCCGGTTGCCGTCCGTTCCTAGAAAAACCTGCGCCCCTAAAAATTTTATTAAATCTTCAAAAAAGTAGTGCAATTTTTAGTATGTTTTTGAAGTTTTACTGATAAATTCTGCTTCGTCCAGTCTAAAATGTTGCTGCAACTTTAGCTCTCGCGAGTGCTATTCAGTGTCAGTTTGTTTTTAATAAGTTGTTTGGTGAATCAGCCGCCTTGTCTCTATGTTTTTGGCCGGCTGCAAACGGAAGCACACACTTTTACGCCTGATTTAGTTTTTAAAAAATATATAGCAGTTTTACATTTGTTGTATTTTTCAGGCGTCGGCGCTATAATTTTCAGCGTAGGTTTAAAATTTCTGAACATTTCTACTTACTACTACTACGCTCATTTGCTGCTCTGTAAAAATCGCACTTAATTAATTTTTACCCGATGTCAATCTTCACCCGGTACTTCAACAGATAAGTCGTTATAACTACTTGCTAACTAATTGATAAGTGGTTCTAACTAGTAGGCCTAGGCCTACTTCGTAACTATCGGTATTGTAGTTAAACGTACTTATCACTTGGTGAGCAACAGCAGAATTTCGCAACAGATCCGCGGCATATTATTGATCGTTCTCAGTTATCTCCGTTAAACTTGAACATTATTGTGGTGCTTCGACGATGTCATAGCTACGGTTTGTCCGTTACATCAGTGTCAGCAGCAACAAAATGTGTACTGTACGCGAGTACAAACTAAACAGCGTTTGCGACAACTGCGATCATTCGACCGATCTTCGGGGAACGCTTGTTAGGCTACCGGCGACAGCAGACTTGAAAGATGTTGTTGTTATGAAATATCGACACGGGGGTCGTGAGTTCCGTTTCGGTTTACGAACGCGGCATGGTGCTTATTGACACTGAGCGATACGTGCCGGGATTCGTTGGTCACGCATAGATCCTAATCTGCGTCTGGTATTGAGGCTGGGTTAGGACCGTGTCACGACTTCGCGTCAAAATCACTTTACAACTAACGATAGGATATGACCGCACTTTTGCTCGAACTAACCGGTTGCCGAAACAAACAAGACCGGCGATTCTCTCACGGCATTGGGTACAGAAAATATAGTTAACTACAACCCTTGATTACTGTATAATACGCTCGTAATAGCTACTAACTACCAGATAAAAATTTGTAGCAAAAAAGCCCAGCTGTCGCAGGTGAAGACGCGCTACATTTTATACAGTTTCTGCTGCAGTACTGACCTTCAAGGTCATGCAAGTCGATGATTTTTATCTCACACGGAAGAGCTTATGCCACATTTTATTAGTGATTAATAGTAACCTTGACCATATCTCTTCCCGTTTCCGAAATATTTTATTAAAAATTGCGGCCAAACCGCTGCAAATGGAGACATGGTTACTATATTGACAGCCTGGAAGTCGCCAGCGCCCTATGCGACGTTACCATCGCCGACCCCTACGACTTACCGTTTAGCCACAGTACATTCGTTACAGTCGATGACGACGACAACCGTGCCAAAGACGTCTACAGCATAGCTGTAGCGGGGCGAAAATCAAATGCCAAATATTAGCCTAAATAAATGTTTTAACAGTTTTGACATGTCTGTTGCCCTAAGTCAAGCAAATAGTGTCTACGTGAGTCAATCACCAGATACGGGAGTTCGGATTTTTTTTTCGTTTGGCGGTTTACTCAGTAACATCAGCGACCGCTTGCCGTGTTATTTCTTTACATTACATTAAAAAATTGTCGTTGTAACTTGCTATTTGTTTTCGCGTTGAACAAAAACTGACCGGTTCGCTAAGACGTCATCTGTGGGGAGTTTGTTTAACGTGGCGCGCGGGCAGAAATCTTCACCGCAGTCCACGCAGACATCGAGTCCATTGTATGCCACGACGAACGCCGGGTCTGACCATTGATCGTCAGCCAGTCTTGTATGGACGCAGCCGATGAAAGAAACGCGAAGCTACCGTATGGAGTAGGTACTCGACTCGTCGTCGTCGCAGTCGTAATATTTTTCGCAGCTGGTTCTGTGCAGATAATCATGATCGAACGCGTTGACTCTACAGATAACGACGCCCACCGCTAGTCGCCCCGGCTGTAGATAATAACAGTTAGAGCCATAGCCGACAAACTACGGCGAAGAGTCGTCACCACTCTACTCGGAATTCATTCATCCTTCGCAATCATGCCAATGCCCCTTCCACGGCGTGTTTCAAAAGTTTTACCCCTCCCCTGACTGGTTCCGAAATTTAATTTTTATAGACTGACAATTTTACGCTATATTTACACACACACATTCTGCGTTGAAGTCAAAACGCGCTTAGCATGGCGTAACAATTAAACAAAACGTTGTAGGCCTACCACTTGAATTTTTCTTTAAGAAATATTTTTTCAAACACGCTGTGCACTTATTAACTTATCTTTGCCGTATTTTAATTCCTGCATTTTAAATATCTTGTATTTTCCTGTCTCGCTTTGATTATGCTTTCCTCTCATGTGACGTCGTTTTCGTCCGCAAAGAAGCTTTTTTATCGCAGGTACATAGGTCAGTCTAAGAGCGTCGATCTGGCAGTCGCCGGACTGTCAATATTAATTCATAAAATACAAAAAGCTACTAAAGTTACGTTGTTAAACGTCCAATACCTTTCTTGAGTGGCGCAAAGAAGTTTAGCACAACTTAGACTAAACTGAATGAGCTGGGGAATCCGAGATTATGCGGTATCAAAGCAAGATCTGGACGACAATAGGTCGGTGACTTCAAGTACTGAAGGGGAGTTAATTATACAATTGTTATAGAAGGATAAAGGACAGAAAAAATGTAGACATATTGGGCGGAAAAAGGGTGACGTTTCGACGCAGGTCTGGCTGACGTGGCACGCTATTTTGGTTATCTCTCTCTGTGACTCAGCCCCCTGTGCTCCAATAGACAGCATTGTCATATTGATGACTGTATGGAGGATAACAGGAAAGATTATTAGAACTACCATTATGTTAATTACATATGCACGCGTATAATGGAGTTTTTACAATTTTAGTTTTACCTCATTTTTGTGTTTTTGTGTTTCTGTAAAGGTTAAACTTTTTGTTTATCGTAAAGTTTAAACTTACCGTTCCATTATTGTGTTTGTGTGCAATCTGCCTGAAAAGGCCGTCCCCGAAATGACCTATACTGTGTCGGGTGAGACGTTAAACCCTACTCACTCACTCATTCACTCTGTGACTCAACGGCAGAGTGCGATTGCGCATTGAACCTCAACAGTTATCCGTAAGGTTTGGGTTCAATCATCGGGTACCTTGACCTTGATTTATCCCGCGTCCATGTGGACACATTGGACCACACTCACACGCCATCCTGATCTGTCACCTACGCTTCCTCCCAGGTGAGCCCCCCATTTTTGTAGATCTTTGTTGACTGCGCTCCCCTAGTCAGTTTCTGGCTCTTCCTTGTTTCCTGGTACCTGCCAGTACAGTGCTTGTTGTGGTATGCGCTAGTGGTCCACACGGAGAACATGTCCAAGCCAGCAAAGTCGTCTTTCTCTCAGTATGTTGTCCATGGTCTTGTCCATGGTCAGTCACCAGGTAGGTTAAAGTTAATGTTTTAGGATTATTAACATGCATGTTTTGAAATTAATTTATCGGATATGCAGCAGGTTTTTGTTATGACCTGTAATCGTTAACGTCTTTAAAGCTACGGTATTATGGCACTTTTTCAATAAGCATGTTTATTTATTTAGCTATTATTATTTAGTTAAATTTTTTATATTACTGCCAGTGCAAATAAACTCGTGGCGTTATCAACTTCGGTAGATGTTTAAACTGTTTGTTTTCCAGTTTGTCACGACTGTGCGCTGGCGTCACAGGTCTCAATTATTTATCAGCATAAACGCAGTACGTAAACTGTCGTCGAGTAGGTCGTCTCACTCACAGAACCGTGCGTCGTTTCACGGTAACTGGACCGTTTGCCGAGCAGGGACAGCTGGCGTAGCCCCAGCGTACTGTGGCGAGTGGCTCGTCCTGGGCTGATGCTCACGGCGCACGGCTGCAGGACTAACGTCTTCATAGACACACTTTATCGTCGGCGTCCACCCAACGCCGAGATCGATTTTCCATTTCCGGTTCCGTCGCCCGCTATCGCAACGAAACCGCACATTTTGGCGCGTAATTGTGTCCCGAGTTTCCGAGAAGCCTGCAGAATTAATCCAGCGATAGGCTTCCATTGTTTATGTTTTCCTGCTCTTGTTTCATTTCACATCTGTCACCGATAACGTCGTTCTTTATTCTTTTGCATTACCGAAACGAGCAAATAAAGCAAATAAATGTGTTTTATCGGACGTTGTTTAAAAAGCACACCACAATCTAAAACTTTGCAAAAAATGACATAAACATGTATAACAGAAAACAGAAAACTACAGTAATGCGATCCAACATGCATTATGACGAAATTAATAATGTCTTTTATTTTATCAGTTATCATTGTCACGCAGCTTTAATTATTAATATATATTTGGTTTGACATCGTATCAAAATATCGCTGTTTAATGCTGACAGTATCACAAAACTTTTCGTTAGTACCTCGTGTGTTTTACACTAACATGACATCGAAAACGGGAAGCACATAAGGTAAATACAGATGAATTTGTTATTTGTGCATAAATGTTGATTAAAGCCTTCATTTCAATAACAGCCTAATAAGATTTTTTATTTTGTTTCATGCATTGTTTGGCCAATACTGACTTCAGATAAACTTATAACAGTTAAAATAATTACCCACTGGAACTGTCACAAATAAATTAAGATAAATGTAAACGCATTCGTTTTTGAATACGCTCTGTTTTACAAAATATGTAATCTTTTTGTTTTGGATCGTCTGTTCTCTGTGTTATTTGTGCTGCTTTTATGCTGCTTTTATGCAAAATAAAGCGACGTAGATATAGAACGCAAAAACTGAACGTTATTTTCTCGCCAAGCCGCGACGCAAATTAAAAACGTTATCAGCTGTTTGATGTACAATAAACCTGTGGTTATTGTTTGTAGCTGCTGTTAATTAAGTTGATGTACATCCATGGGCATAAAGCAACAGAATGTTTTTGGTCCATTATCGCAAGTAAGTAGCCGGCCGCAAACGACGTTGCGGTGTATGAAATATTGCAATTAGATGCGACAGCAGTCGATGAATCTCGCTTGTCGGCCAGACAGACAGACAGACAGACAGAATCAATGGTCCGGAATTTCGATTAACAGAATTCGCTGATTACTCGGCGCCGCTCCAGCCGCTAAAGATTGCGTCGCGTTCTACAACGGCAACGTGTGTAGAACGGTGACTTTTCCATTGTCTGACGCCATAATGCCACATCGTTTTGCCGACACCTTTTCTGGTGCATTCGTTTAAACTTTAAAGCGCCAAGCTGCGTGAAAAAAGCAATGGAAAAACGAAAAACATAATACATTTACTCCAAAAACAGCGTTAAAATAAGTACAATTTAATGGCAAACAGTGCGTGAATGTACAACAACCGCCAAAATATCTCCAAACTCGCAATTAGTAGCATAAACGAGTACTTGTATATAACTCCGTGCAGCTTTATGAGTTTTGATTTTTTTTATTAAACGACACAATTGCTTTTAATTTCTAATCCTTAAAAAATAAGTTAAAATACTATCTTTAAGAAAGGAAAGTTATTGGCTCTGAATTCTTGCACGTAGGCCTAACCTACATTTATGTGGTTAAATTATAATGAAGTTACTCAAGTTATAAAGTGACGAAACTTACCGTTGTGTACCACTCGGTGTATCAAAATAATGCTGCCCTTCAGCAGCCAAGAGATAATAGCATAATACTACGGGGCTTTCTTAATTTAGCTTGCAAGCTTTGATCCTGTAGTGAAGATCTATTCTAGTCGAAAAGCTTGTCTTGCTGATACAGAAAAAGTCGGAGTGAAAACTAGAAAAAAATCAACTAGCAGCGGAGGCTGCAAAAAGGTCGGCAATTCAATTGCGCGAGATTAAATGGACCCACCATCGGAGACAGCAGGCTAGCGGCATGGCGACAAATTTCGTCGCGAATGCCGAGCGGACAAGGAAGGATAGGCCTAGCACGCAGACGTACCGGCGGTTTGCGTCCTCAGGGACATTAGATACGGACCCAGGTTGTCTTTCCTGTCAGTCGTCGTCCGCCAGCGTCTTACAAAGTCGACTCTTCTCTGCTTGCTGGTTCGTAAAGTCGACAGCCGAATCCACACTGATCCATCTCCCGCGTTTCACTCTATACCCGCTCGACAGTGCAACGTGCTCGTTTGTCGATTAGTTGTTTTCAATTTTCGCAAACCCTCATCATCAGCACGAGATCATCCGAGGTCCGGCTTTACCGCGAATAGTCCAAGGTCTGAGCCAAGGACTAGTCCGAGACCAGGAGCTATTAGCTCATCCCTAGAAATGAAAACATTTCGGTGTGTTCGAAAGCGGTGTGTTCATAATATTAAGCGCACTCGCTATATTGCCCCTACGTGAACAAAAGTCCATACATTACCTACCGGGTATGCCAATACCAAGACACGTATGTCGTTTGCCCCTCATAAATGTACTACTTTATTGTAAATAAACACAAAAATAACCCAGACTAGTTATGATAAAGCCACTTTCGTAACATTGCTTGTAAAACTTAACGACTGATAATGTCTTAACAGCTAATACTCGTAAATAAACAGCAGTAGGCCTATATTGTATAATTGACAAGAAGCATGTAGACCCGCGTTTTTGTTTGTCGACTTTTTACTTCAGCTCTCATATGTGCTTCATTCAGTTTGGCAAGCAGACTAAAATTTTCACGTTCTCTAACGAATGAGATGATTTGTTGGCGAAATAGTCGTTTAGGAGAAACAAAAATGTTAGCCGTTTACGGAAAACTTTAAAAATAATGTCGACAATTATACACAAGCAACATTTTATGGTGCTAAGTATACAGTGGACAAATTCGAGTTAAATTATTATTCAGGCTGTCTGTAAGAGAAAAGACAAGAGAACTGACAGCTGTGAATGGGTCTGTCCGCTGCAGCACGCAGATTTTAAAAATAGTTTTAACCGTCTTGAATAACTTGAATACTTAAATAACGCGCATCGCCGAATGCAAGCGAGTTGGGTTAATCTGGCAAATCTTTCACAGTACGTCTAGTAAAACGTGGAATATTCGGAGATCGGGGTAACGATATGTGACGGACCTATTTTATTATAATCGAAAACAGCAAAAATTACAAAAGGCGATATTGCCCGCATCACATTGACTGTGTGTCAATGTGCTGCTGAATAATATCACCTTTTGTAATTTGTGCTGTTTTCTTTGTGCAAGTCCTTAAATGTTGCCGTTAACAAGTATATAAACTAATGTTTTGTACATATATATTTGCTGTTTTATTACTAAAATACTGTTTTCTTACTGGTGATCAGTTACAAAGATATTGCACTTCAGATTTTTTCTTACAGTAGCCAAGCCGATTACAACTGTTACCGAGCTATAGCCAATTTTGTCCCAAATTTAGTTGGCATGGCAACGGGAGTCGGTCAGGGAAAAATGCAATTGGCAGCATTCGATGGCCCATCCCGAACCCCCCTATAGGCCTAGACGCAAAAATCTCGAAAAAATCTTTTACGCAAGCCGAATTATAGCCAATTCTGTCCCGAATTTCGTTGCCATGGCAACGGGGGTCAGTCGGGGAAAATGCGATTGGCAGCATTCGATGGCCCATCCACGAAAACCCCCTATAGGCGCAAAAATCTTGCAAAAATCTCCTGCGCAAGCCGAGTTATAGCTCATTTTGTCCCAAATTTCGTTGCCATGGCAACGGGGGTCGGTCGGGGGAAAATGCAATTGGCAGCATTCGATATCCCATCCCCGAAAACCCCCCTATAGGCGCAAAAATCTCGCAACAATCTTTTACGCAAGCCGAGTTATAGCCAATTTTGTCCCAAATTTCGTTGCCATGGCAACGGGGGTCGGTCGGGAAAAAATGAAATTGGCAGCATTCGATGGCCCATCTCCGAAAATCCCTTTATAGGCGCAAAAATCTCGCAACAATCTTTTACGCAAGCCGAGTTATAGCCAAGTTTGTCCCAAATTTCGTTGCCATGGCAACGGGGGTCGGTCGGGGAAAAATGCAATTGGCAGCATTCGATGGCCCATTCCCGAAAGCCCCCCATAGGCGCAAAAATCTCGCAAAAATCTCGCAAAAATCTCTTATACAAGCCGAGTTATAGCCCATTTTGTCCCAAATTTTGCCATGGCAACCAGGTAGGGTCCGGGGTAAAATTAAATGACACCGTTAGATTCGCCATCCCCGAAAACCATACCCTAGAACCAAAAATTACGACTCTATCTTATACAC
>Ga0056128_1011150_pt1 | contig 11138 bp, 5 predicted proteins | sample WorMetLIZISLAND2_FD_71113 | JGI IMG/M metagenome (GOLD analysis project Ga0056128, IMG submission 71113) | Marine gutless worms symbiont microbial communities from Max Planck institute for Marine Microbiology, Germany - Olavius geniculatus... ... | reverse complement strand
TGACTGATCCACCCGTGTGACGGACGGACGGACGGACGGACAGAATGGCGATGGCTAAGACGGCTGAAAGCAATTGCTGCTTTGGGCGTAAAAAGGCCTATAGCGCGGCGCTGACCTACGTTTCCTCAGCCTGACACCAGTTTACACTGCGGGGTGACCACGAATACCGGTACGAGGCTAGTGCATCGCGCGGTGTGCCTGTTTACGCTGCATAAAGTTTTCACTGGTACTTACTGCGCCTACCTGTGGAGTGATGGCCAGGCTGAGATGACCTGGATAGCTGGTTGTCGACGCTCACCCATGTAAGTACTTACCGAGCCCGTCGTTGATGCGACCAACGACGTTACTAACTAAACCAAACCGCCGCCACCACTGTTAACCCATATTTCAACTGATTCTTTTTCAACAAAAAAACGTTTAGCTATAGTTAAAACAGCATAGCTTAACAGGCCCGTTGAAAGGCACAGCGGGGCCCGGGGAAACATTCTTGCGGGGCCCCCAAACATTTTCACGGGGCCCCTCTGGAGAGAAAATTTTTCTTTTCAAAATGGTACGGTACATTCTGGCGTACTTTATAAATTTCTAGCCGACGGCGGGGCCCCCAAACGTCGCGGGGCCCGGGGTAGCTAACCCCCCTACCCCACCCTCTCGACGGGCCTGTAGTTAAATCATTAAGTTTTAGTTAGGCTAGAAACAAATAGTTTAATTTTTTAAAAACATCGCTGCTGATCAACCTTGTCCAGGCCAGCAACATCATCATGATCATCGTTGTTACTAGTCAATCGGATGCTTCGAAGCCAGTCGTTGAGGTGGTTGTCGACACGGTCAAACTGGTAGTTCATCAGCTTGCCCTTGGTCCTCGACGATGACGCACGGTCGGGGCAGGACAACTGAAAGCAACCACGCTCGAAGCGGTAGTACTCCAGAGCCTCGGCCTGGTTGATAACGGCGTCCATCTGTTCTCCACCGGTCCGCTCGGACCGACAGTGACGCCTGTCGACAACAGCGTGCTTCAACAAAGCAAAATGATGTCCGTAGGCCGACAGACGACCTCCGCAGAACGCTCGAGCCTCCATGCCCAGATCCACCACAGGCAGACGATGACTGACTGCTGCTGCAATTATGACGTAGCATTTTTCGTACCATGCACGGACTATTCGTACCATTTGCGCAACGTGAGACTGTGGAGTTTAGAGGCAGCGCGCAGTGATCTCCCAAAACAAGGGCGGCGCCACCATAGGAGCTGGGAGGGACATGTCCCCACCCCTTTTGCGGGATGTACGACGCAGGGGGTACAACCCAATTTACGTTGTACACCTGCGGGGTACTAAAGCCGGCCGCTAAAGTTACGCAATTCACATTCGGCTTTAGCACTTGGAAATTCTGCTTCCTGTTCCTGTACAGTTTGCTACTTGTCATACAGTCTAGGACCCAAAATAATTTAATTTCATGAAAAAATATGAAGTTCAAGATGTACTTTAAACTTCTCTGAGTTTGATCACGTTACAGCTATTACCGTAAATTCATTAGCTTGCTAACTGGAAAATTAAAATACTGCACTGTTCCTTTTTCGCAACCTTCTCCTGCAGTCGCGCGTCTCAAAGCAAACGTGTAGTCTATGCGATGTGAGGGCGGTTTATGTACGATAGTAACGATACCGCACTGTCTGGACTCTGGAATGGTAGGATATAAGCCAAAGCTCGCACCGCGTGTTCGCTTACCCAGTCCAGCAGTGCGGTATCTAGTACATAATGGTAGGCTACGAATAGTCCACTGAGTGATGGTACGAAAAAAATCCACGCAGTTGTCCTACCTCTGGCTGGAGGCGTGACATCGGGCATGACGACGGCAGGTTGTGCAGGCACAAGCAGTTCCAGATGTGACAGAGGCTGATGTAGCGCTAACAGCACGCCGTAGCCGAGCAGAGTGACGCAAGTCAGTAGGACAAGCAATGCCAAGCCGCTACATCGACGAGAACGACATCTTAGCCAGCGCCTCATAGCATCGCTCAAACATCAGCCGCAGCCCGAGCCCCCGTCTAATCTACATCGTCACACTGTCACAGAGACACAGACTCGCACAGTGTTAGAGCAGAGCCGAGCAGCCGACGCCAAACAAACAGCTACAGAATCGAATCACATTGGTCAGCCCTGTGCGTAGACCTACTACTGCATGGCGATGCGGACTGATTGTGAACGCTGTAGCCGTAGCAGAGGCATACGGTATGCGGACGCCTTTGCCTTGCGAACGGCGATCCGCATGAGGCTCGCTTTCTGCAGTGTCTGGACTAATAGTGCCTATGAGCGTGACGACCGAAACGTGACTCGGGTCTGTGTAGGGCCTACAGCACCCGTTCTCAGGCAGAATTCACGTCGATCACCGTCATGAAATGAGTACGTTTCAAAACGGTCTACTGTGCGTTATGTCTCGTTACATTTGCATAATACACTGCAGACCATGCTAAAACCTACACGTACAAGTACCCTGCCGTTCTGAACAAAAGTACGCTAGGCCAGAACGAGTCATTTTACGCAGTGTAGACGATCTAAATTAGTTTGGTCGCTTGACATTTCCGTCCGAAGAATAGTTTCCGTCCAAATTCTAAACGCCATTTTTAATTTCATTTCATAAGCAGTTTTCTTCTGTCGACTTTAGCCATTCGTTGCTGTTATTTTGTCACACTACCAACAACGAAATGTAGAATCTCCTGCAAGTAACACTGTGTAAATGTGTGATCCCATATGGCAGGTGACGCTCCGTAGCTGTGAGATGTGTTTTTTTATGAAGAACTGTACCATTTAACTGCCGCGAATGATGTGAAATTGCATACAGTTGAGGATGTGGATCATAAATGGGAATCAACGGACGGACGTGAACCGAGAATGTGATGATCCGCACGGCTCTTGGCTGCCAGGGCGGAGGGCTGGCCGCTGTTCGGCTGCTGCTGATGGCTGCGTATCGAACGCAGCAGAGCCATAAAGGGCTGCGGCACAGCGGGATAAACCGCAGCGGCTGAGCATCTTCTAGTCACAGCTGTCAGCTGCTGCAGCAGCGGCAATAAGGGTAGGCCAGCGAGCAGGCCACGTGGCTGGTTAACTAGGCCAGTCAACATCATAGTAGTGATAGCCTAGTAGTAGTAACACATACCACAACGTGGCGCCTAATAAACCGCGTGCATCAAAAAATACGTGCCAACTTTTATTTTTTGAATAACTCCATTAGCCGATTTTGATAATTTTTGGCAGGCAACACCGCGACAGAATTTGATGCAAAAGACTACTAGCTTTGCCCACCTCACCTTAATACTGTTGCTAAACTACCATGGAGATGCAGAAGTCGTAGTATAATAATCGTTTACAACAGTGGCTCAGAAATGATAATCTTTATTCACACAAAAGCAGTGTAGAGTGAAATGATTTATCTGAATAGCGACAAACAAATTTGAAGTTTTCCTGATGTTGCATGCTAAAATTATTTAAATCGGCCAATGCTTCACTAGGTTATTTAAAAATCTTACACACCACCACTTCATGGCGTTCGCCTTCGCACGACGTATCGAAAAGGGCTAGAAAAAACCTAACATTGTATAATATGAAATAGATACTTCTTTTTCAATCCAATTTTCCAGTCCTGCTGTCGGCGATCAAGTTCGACAGTTTGGACAAAAAGAGCAGAAGTTTTAATTACTGTCTTCTGTTTTATTCGCCTACTTACTGTCATCATGTGCAAACTTCTTTCTATAAGGCTGGCAGTTTTTTCAAGGTGCGGTGTACTCACGTTATTGCAGATTTTCCACAGAATGTACCAATACAATCACTCTGAAAATCAGTCAATATACACTGGCGAAGATATATGGACAACAGTAGAAGACTTTTTGGCACCTTATATCTGTGAATAAAAATGTTGCTAAAAAATTTTTCTGTTGCCAAAACGCACTTTATATTTAACAGTTAAGAATTCTGAAAATCAGTTTAATATCAGATATAGTCAATTCGTGGATGTTAAAGGCCAGTTCACACCTACAACACAGACGTGACTAAACTCAACTCAGCTGCTCAGCCAGGCTAGCAAACAACGCGTGGTCTGCGCACAGCAGCGTGACGTCACAATGCTAATGACGTCACTGCGTTGTCATCCAGTCACGACAGTTGAGTTGAGTTGTAGGTGTGAATTGGTAAAGCCCAAATTCCATTACGCCGACTTTCACTGAAACTTCCCTGCAGGGAAAGTCGTGGACACAAATCATGAAAGTCGCAGACAAAAATGGTGACAAATCATGAAACCATGAAGTTTCAGTGAAAGTCGCCAACACAAATCACAAAAGTCCGTGACACAAATCATGAAAGTCGGCGACATGATCTGTGTTGTGAACTTTCGTGATTTGTGTCTGCGACTGTCCCTGCGAGGAAGTTTCGGTAAAAGTCGCGAAGTCGGCGTAATGGAATTTTGGCTTTATATAGCTTTTTTACGGACCACCCAGTGTACTTAATCTAAACCTCTCGAGCATACTATGAACTTTCCTACATTAATGATGCAGTTAAACACAGTATAACTGGAAAGATTACAACATGTGCAATGCCAGTAACAGTCCACTTGAGGGCACTGGCAGTTAGCTGCAAATTGTAACAATTGTTAAATTTAAAAACAACAACTGACATTAAATGCAAGCTACTCCATCAAGCACTTACACGCACACACACCCTAGCACAATGATATACTCAATGATATTAGGATTCCAGAACATTAGCCTACGAAATACAAAGACGTTGTTATAGACGGACGTATCTATGGTCACTTATGCATGGCTGGCAAAATCAGCTACAGAACGAACTAAAATTAATCAAATTATGCTGCAATTGAAAACTCGGCAACATTTTAAAGCACTCACACATGTACGCACTTTCGTGGGTAAAAAATAAACCTGACAGAAAGTTAAATTTTACAGCAGAGTTGCAAACTTTAGCAGGAGATTTCAAGTGTTCAAAAATTTCAATTTTGCTCCAGACTGGCCGGTACTCGATTTAACTACCCCAGAGGGATGGAAGGCTGAGTTGTCCTTGGTGATCGTAATTATACACTGAGAAGGTTTACCTGTCCACAGACAGTCACCCATCCAAGTAGTAACCACTTGATAGTGACCCAACCAGGAGTTGAACCCCTGACCTTTCGATCATAAGTCTGATACACTACCAAACCACCAATGACAAGCCAACTCTTCACACTGTCTACGACATGCTCTCACTACGTTCCTCTGCAAAGCGTCTTCCACGCATACACAGCTATCAAGCAGCAATGGGTTTGACAGGATAAACATCACGACCAACGACAGGCCAACGGATGGTTTTAAGACCGACAGAGGCTTGAGACCATTTTGGCTCATCTGATAATACAAACGTCAACTGTTCTAGCGAACCACACCGTGGTCCATAAAAAACAGGCAATTGATGATAACTACAGCTGTCGAATTAACGCATTAACTTAATATGTTAAAGAATTAACGTGTGGTAAAAAAATTAACGCACATACGTAAATTTATTTAACTCCATTAAACTATGTTTTTGACAATCAAATAAGTACCACACCGTGGTCCATAAAAAACAGGCAATTGATGATAACTACAGCTGTCAAATTAACGTATTAACTTAACATGTTAAAGAATTAATGCGCGGTAAAAAATTAACGCACATACGTAAATTTATTTAACTCTGTGGAGCAGGAGTTCCAATATTCCATTAAACTATGTTTTAGACGATCAAATAATATTTAAGTAATTAAAATTGTTTTGTTGCTGTTTCATCACTACTGTCCCAGTCCTGCGACACAGGCTCGTACGACTTCGTGGGCTTCATTCCACTTGCCCTAACAATGCAGTCGACCTACAATATCAGCAACATTAATGATGTGTTATTAATGCATCAACGCATGCAGATTCGCCTCAGATTCAATGAGTTTCTCGCTGACATTGTGCGCTTTATAAATTAAATTTACCAATTTACTTAAAAATGTGTTAACGTGTTAAAAAGATCAACACTTCGACAGATCTGATGATAACTTTATAAAATGTTAAACGATTTTCACAAATGGAAAAACGAACTAAACTTTCAACAAAACTCTTGCAATATCTCCCACCCACCCCGCCATAACACTGGGTGATGGCCTGATTATATAATGTCATGTTTCTTACGGACCATGGTGTATGAATAGCAGTCATTGTCGTGAGTCAGTGAGTGCAAGATCAACAAGCAAGGTTCTGGCATAGATGTCTCTTTCCAGTCATTCTGATGAACTAATTCTAACAGTGACCGTAACCCTAACCCTATCCTGCCCTAATGCTATTCCTAGTTCCATCCCTAACTGCGGCAGCCCTTCAAAATAGCGGGCTGACATAAAGCGATTTGGTCTAAGTTTAATCGGTGAGGTTCCAGCACAGATGTCTGATATAGTTATTCATCTTGCTAACTCCAGCATTGCAGGGTTCCCACTCTTTTATTGACAAAAAATCCATGACTTTTCCAGGAAGAAAAATTTTCCAGGACCTTTTCATAGCCCCCTGTCACCATAAATACAAATCTGCCAGTAAAGCAAGCAGAAAAAAACGATTTACATTTGAGCCTATGAAAAAATGTGTGATTTTCAAGAATATTTTTCCAGGACTTTTCAAGACCTTAAGCTTCAATTTCTGTGACTTTCCAAGACCATAGTAATTTTCCCGGACTTTCGAGGAAAAGAGGGAAACCCGAAACTGACCGTAGACCTAACCCTAACGTAGCATTATCCACAGTCCTATCTGTGACCAAGGCAGCCCTTCGAAATGGTAGCAGGACACAGAGCGTTAAGTCAGTCACTCAACAGGTGAGGTTTTGTCCGAGATGTCTCACGTAGTCATTCAGTTTGGCCGCAGTGACTCTACTGTTCTTGCGCACTGCATCAATGAGCTCGTGTCTGTAGCTCATCAGGTCCGGCAGCTGACTGCAGCTTGGGATGTTCAGCAGTTCGTCAAACATTCGCCACCATACTGACGACGCCAGACCTCGACTAAACCATTCGCCATTCAACACAGAACTTCGGGTCATCTGGCAGTTTAACATGCACTAATTTCATAAGCTAGCATATGCTACCCTTAACCCTTAGCTAAACCATATACCATTCATAACACAGACCAAAACATCACCATTCAACAGGGGGGGGGGAGTCATTTGATCATCTTGCACATTACGTAAAAAATGCTGCAAGGCACTAATCTTCATTTTGTTAGACATCAGCCAGACAACAACAGGTTATCGTGTGAGATCAGCTTTCGCTGGTATTCAATATGGTCACCCACAGAGGGATGGCCAGGCTGAGTTGACCTGGGTGGCTGCTTACATACCGAGATGGTTTACCCACCTGCAGAAGGTCACCCATCCAAGTACTAACCGAGCCCGGCGTTGATTAACTTCATTAATGCAACTAATGACATTGCCAACTAAGCCAAAGATAAGAGTTATCAGTAGTCTAACGTCCTGTGGTTAACCATAATCTTAACTTTATTCTTAACACCTGTATATGGCACGTACATAGCTTACGAATTTAGTATGCACATGTATGCCAAAGTGTAACATTAACGCCATTAATTAACATTTAAGTGTAACATTAACTTTGTGCTAAAGCAGGGGTCTCAAACTCGCGGCCCGCAGGCCGCATGCGGCCGTGAGGGCATCATTTGCGGCCCGAGACACATTATCTAAAATTCTAAAAATTTAGGATAAAAATAAGTTGTTTGATTCATTTTACCGCATTTTTCCAGTAACCCAGCGAAACTACAATTTTTCTCATTTGCGTTTTCTTTAGTGGAGCCGCATGCTGATGCTGGCAGCGACCAACGCTGGCCCTGGCAACTTGGACCATTTTTCATCTCTTCAGGTGGGAGGTCTAAGCAAAGTTATGCCACGGCGGCTAAAAGATTACGCAGATGTTATTTCTGAATTTCTTGCAGAGTTCGACTGATGTTTTAAAGAGTTCAATAATTTCAAACCACAGTTTGCACTCTTTGCCACACCGTTTGACGTTGACGCAGAAAGTGTTTCCGAAGAATTCCAGATGGAGGTATTGGATTTGAAGTGTGACAAGCAGAAGCAGAAGTACACGGATATGGGTGTTCCTGATTTCTACAATTTTTTGTTCAGAAAAAAGTATCCAAAATTAGCCTCTGCAGCCTCCGAAATAGCCTAATGGTGATGTTTGGCTGTACATAGGCCTACGTTTGTGAACAGTTCTTCTCATCAATGAAGATCAACAAATCCGCTTTGTGATCAAAACTCACTAGTAAACGTCTGAATGCAACATTGCGCTTGGCTAACACCCGTGATTTCAAGACTAACGTCGACTCTCTGGTTTCTGCAAAATCAGCGCTAAGAGTTACCAGTAGTCAGAGACGGGAAAAAATCCGAAGTTCTAAACTACAGTGTATACTGTAAAAAATAACTGCTGTCATTTGTAGGGGCCTATTAATTACTGCATTTTGTCGTCTCTAAGAACAATGCGGCCCACCGACTGAGTGATATCTTGCAATGTGGCCCCACCCCCAAATGAGTTTGAGACCCCTGTGCTAAAGTGAAATGTTGTACATTACATTACAACATTACTGGCCATTTAATATAGAGTCTAAAACAGCTAAACACAATGGGTTTTATTGAATTTTTCTGCTAGTTTAACCTGAATTTTTCTTTTAAAAAGCCCAATTTGAAGAGTTTAAATTTCATGGGCTTTAAGCTGTTAGAATGTGCACTACTAGATAATGTCCACATAAAATAGATATGCAAAAATTTAGAAAGCAAAGTTGTTTATTTCATTATTATTTAAACAAAGCACTAAAATTGGATTAACTTTTGGGTTTTTTTGCACGGTGTTCTGGTATCTACAAAGTGGGCCAAAAAACGTGCCACTTTACTTTTGTCCACATTTTCGCCAATTATTGATCGATTTTCAAAATTCTTCCACTGGCACACTCTGTGGACAATTTGCAATAACACGTTTATTACATATCCCACCACACCATAAATGCGTCTCTACACTACCTTGTGAAATATAAATGAAATATGCATACATAACGATAATAACAAACAAACATTTTGGTAAAATTGAAGGGTTAAAATTGAAAAAAAACACTTCGGACCAACATTGCAGTGAATGGTCTGTATGACACTAGACTGTGTGGGTATAACGCAGTCTAGTGTCATACGAATCATTCATCACAATGTTGGTGTGAAGTGTTTTTCTTCATTTACCTAAATTTTTGTTACTATCATTAGTTTTTGCTTACATTTATATTTCACAGCATAGTGTAGAAACGCATTTATTGTATGGTGGATATATAATAATCACGTTATTGCAAATTGTCTTCAGTGTGCCAGTGAAAGAATTCTGAAAATCGATCAATAATTGGTGAAGATATGGACAAAAGTAAACTGGCACGTTTTTATGGCCCACGATGTACATTAACAGCAGTAAACTAGCGCAGAAAAAAAACTGACACAAGTGATACATAAAAGAACGCACCCACCGGCTGAAATGACAACGAGTCACCTCCCATGAGGAGGTACTGTAGCGGACGGTCATATACTGGCCAAACGTAAGGACGTGAACAGTGCCAACCAAGCCATACAAGTCCGTCTACAGACAAACCACACAACGATATCACATGCCACTGTCATCGATCTGCATTCAGCACGCAAAATAAGTAAAAAAAGATAATCTGACAATAATACATGCCCCTATTAGAACCAATCTCTGTATTATGACTCAACTGAAAATACAGTGAAAATGCACATCAATGATCCGTAGCAAATCAGTGATGCACAGAGCGCCAAATTTCCCAATTTTAAATAGACGGCTGCATTTGCCACACGTCAGATTGCACACGGCTCAGTAACAAAAAGAACAGAAGACATAATACGCTGCTGTCAACAACTCTGTCAATATTTGGTTCGAGTTTCTTTAGATGCCAGTCTCAAAATCAAACTAAGATACTTGTCAGTCAAATTTGACCTCGGCTAATTCTTGTTTGCTTAAATCATCACTGATAGATTTTAACATCTGCACTACTCCTGTGTTTAGAGTAATGCACAAATACAAATAAAGCGTAAAATTCAAGATGTTTTCAAACTGCAAATTCAATCTAATTACTCGCAAAAAGTCAGTCACATATCAACAGCAGATTTCCGAAACCTGTAACTACAGTTGACTTTGGCAAAACATCCTAAGTACTACTAACTACAAAGTTTTTCAGAATGCTACTTAGATATCTATTTCATTACACAACAAAATATGGCAAACAAATCTGGGTGCTATCTATAAAAAACGTTATACAAAAAACATTTTAAAAATGAATGGGAAAATGTCTGAATAATGTATTGTATATCAATATGCATATCATTTGCTACACTCATAGTTGCATTCACGTACCTGATAGGTCCACGGGCGGTTGGTCTTCATCTCGGGACACTGGAAGCCCTCGGTTGTCACTTTGGCAGTAAACGTGGTACCAGCTGGGAACTGTTTCATATCTATGCTCTGTCCAAAATCAATCAGCTGCAGCCAACACTGAGACGACTGCAGCACTGAAAGCAGGCTTTCACCATCACATGCCGTCGGCCTTCAGACAACACAATCTATCTCACTGGCTTGAAAAATGTTTTAAAAGTAAAGCTGTCAAAGTGGTCATTTTTTAGCACAATAATGCACTGCGTCAATTTTTTTAATGCATGCAATGCATTAACGCGTTAATAACTCATCATGAATATATCGTAAGTGGACTACATCAAAAGGGTGACTCAAATAATGACCGACGAACTTGTCATAGTGCAGCGCGAGTACAAACTGGTTTGTCACAACCGGTGCTGTAATTTGCTGAATAGCTGCCCTGCATCGATGGTGAACTTTATCTGGGTTGCTGATGACATTAAACTGTTGAAGTTTTATCATTGCAGCCACAAAAACGCCCAAAACGATCACTTTCACATACTTGTAAGGATAGCTTAACTTTTAGACCTTCCAGCATGACAGTGCACCAGCACACATTGCTTGCAAGTTGGTTGAGTTTTTGAATCGCAAAGTGCCTGATTTCATGCTCCCGTGTTGCTTATTGCTGATACGATGAA
>Ga0056128_1011146_pt1 | contig 11141 bp, 7 predicted proteins | sample WorMetLIZISLAND2_FD_71113 | JGI IMG/M metagenome (GOLD analysis project Ga0056128, IMG submission 71113) | Marine gutless worms symbiont microbial communities from Max Planck institute for Marine Microbiology, Germany - Olavius geniculatus... ... | reverse complement strand
ACTGTTATTTCAATAAATTGCAAAAATTGTCCCATTGGCTGTCCATACAATTTATTCCTTCGTTTTCCACCCCTGCGAGTTGGTGCCGGGTTTTCCAGTCTCGCGTTTTCAGTCGCCCCAATTTCAGTGTGTTGTATAAAGTCTGTTTTAAACTTTATAGCTATTAACTTGTCAAACTCATGATGTGTTATGATGCAGCTAGTGTGTCTGCTAATGTCAGTACCCAATTTGCGAAGAACGGTGGTCTAGAGGATGTGACTTGGTAATACAGGTAATGGTCGGGTAACCATTGGCTTTTTCAGACAGTTTTTGGCAATGCATACACTACAAACAACACACTCGACAGAGAATAACAGAGAGTCAGACAGACAAACGAACACAGCATCGTAGCCTTACCATAAACGCGACCTTTAGTAGAATAAAAAATAAAATCTAATTATGGAAGTGAGAGAAAAAAGACCAGAACGATGGGATTGAGGCACAGTGATTACAAGCATGGGCGAAATTCTTAGAATCGTCAAGATCGGCTTTTGTTGAATCCAATTCGACGACCAGACACATCGATCGAACGCCAATTGCGTCAAAGTGCATGGGTTAAAAAAGATGCCACATTATATAGGCCAGGAGCAAGAATATTACTTTAGTTCGCTAGCCGTTGATCGATATTAACCCATTTATTATAGTCCTGTAAAGTCTTCGTGCCCATATAAAACAAGAAAAGCCCAGCTAACGCAAAGGGGAACGCGCGACAGCGATGCATGTGTGAAGGCTCGGTGCGAACGAAATCTAAGCTCACAACGATGTTTCATTTAGACTCGACGGCGGATGACGTCTATCGCTATAGGCCTATCCAGTGCATGAATTTCAGTATTGACTGAAAATCACCAATTTTTTCACCTTCTTTCATTTAGTGCTCTCGCTGGGGGTGACCCCTGTCGAATTTATGGAAAAGCTTTACGGGTTTTGAAACACGAGTCATCCAGGCAGCCGATGGTGAAGATTTGGTGAGCTTAGCTTGACCGTTTGGACTGATCCATCCGTGTGACGGACAGACAGGCGGACAGACGAACGGACAGAATTGCAATGGCTAAGACGAGCTACAGCAGTAGCTGCTGTGGCGCCTAATTATACAGCCGTTGTCTCAGCCATAATTGCGTCGACGTAAGTTAATGTAGATGGAGTTCAAGAGCACACGAGACTCGAGGAAGATTGCATGGCAGTGGGAACATTGCGTGCATTTAGTAATAACTGAAAAATATCGTCACCACGCTAATTTTGTATCAGTATACACGTGGCCACACAATAGCAGGAAATTAGACACAAAAGCCTCAACCTTTGCCGATCTGTTGAGTTGACGTTTCGGCAATTTTGTTGTTGCCATTGTCGGAACGACTTCTGTTTGCCGTTAGAGGTCGTCACAGCAAACAGTTCGTCATAGATTGGGAAATTTGGTAGGACTCCTCGTCTCGGTACATTGATGTGTTTTTTGTTTTTTTTAAATATGCATCGTTCTTTGGTCCACTGGTCTATTTTATTGTCGTTTTTTACGTGCGATAGCAGAATGCTTCGCTCGTCTCAGCCATGGCCTGGGCGTCTGTCCGTCTGTCATACCCTTGAGCCCTATCAAAACGTTGCAAGCTAAAATGCCAACATCTTTACTGTGGGCTGCTCCAAGAACTCTAGTTTATCGTGACAAAATTTTGTGCTTTTGGTTGAGGAGGTTTCTTTCGAATGAGGGTGTCAAAAGAGGAGCACCCCCTCTAAAAAGACGTTATTTTGCCTGTATTGGCTCGTCTAGTGTAAAAACGGTTTGCAGATAAATACAGACATGTTGCTTATCATAACAAGTACTGGTCACGGGTTTTTAGTTTTATTAACGTTGATGACCTTGAACGATGATAAACCCCAAAAATTGAGAGTTTTCGTAAATTTTTTGGTATTTTGGGTTGCAACACACATTTCAAGAGTGAATTGCGACAAAATGGCTAGAGATAGACCCAGAGAACCTGCACATGAATTTTTCAGCATGTAACGTAGATTTTAGCAGTTCAAGTTGCGACTCCCTAAATTCAAGGAGGCCTGCGCACTCGGGGGTCAAATAAGGACACTCCCTAAAAAGTGGTTATTTTACTGCTATTGGCTCGTGTAGCGTGAAAACAGTTGGAGATAGGTACATACATGCTGCTTTATCATAACAAGCATTGGCGATGGGCTTTTTAGATTTAGTAACATCGATGACCATGACTGACCTTGAGACCCCCAAAAAGGGTTTTAGTGAAATGTTCGCTATTTGAGGCCACAGCGCACATTTTAAGTGTGAATTGTGACAAAATGGCTGTAGATAGACCAAGACAACCTGCACAAGATTTTTTGCATTAAACGCAGATTATAGCAATTTAAGTCTCGACCCTTTAGGTTTAAAGAAGCCTGCGCAGGCAGGCATCAAAGAGGGGTATTTTCTTAAAAAGTGATTATTTTACCTTTATTAGCTCGACTACCATAAAAACAGTTGCATATAGGCGTTGTATGTGTATTTTAATTTTAACGTCGCTGCTCATAACGACGATGACATGCTACTTATCATAACAAGCACTAGTGACGAGCTTTAAAATGGTGTCAACATTGATGACCTTTAATGACCTTAAATGATTTTGACTTCCTTGAGCCTTGAACGATAGGGGATTTTATTGTGTTTTTGCAATTTTCGGTTGCGATGCACATTTAAGAGTGAATTGCGTCGAAATGGCTAGAGATAAACCTGGACAACCTGCGTAGGCCTGTGAAAATATTAGCATAGAACGTCCATTTTATACACTCTAAATTTCGACTTTTTAAGTTCAAGGAGTCTTCCGTACGGACTATGGAGCTGTCAAATTTGGGTACTCTTTTAAAACGCATTATTTTTTTATTGCCCAGGTGGCAGGACCGCTGCTGTCGCGCGTCTCGTGAGCTTTGCTCAAATTACTTGTTTTATCTTTTGCTACCGTTTAAAGGGTTACAGAGAACGTACTGCTGCGCTGTAAATCGTCGACTATCACGGTGTCACCGACATCCAGAAATTGCATCGGACACGAAGATGCAGGTTGTATCACATTCAGACGATCAGCGATTACGAGTCGGACAGCAGAGAAGCTGAAGCACGATTGATGTAAGGGTGCGATGTGCGGGCGGTCCAGTCAACGTGCAGCCAGGCGACTGACGACTCACAAATTCCCGTCGACCGACCGATCTGCGACAGTCATTCGTCAACCTTGCCGGGGTTCAACATCTCGCCTCTCATGACACCGTCCAGTCCAGCACCATCGCACTGGCGTAACTAGCGAGTTTCTTCTGCAGGGAGCCCGCCAGCCCAGCCCAGAATCAGAAGCAATGAAATGCGTACCTTCTTTCAGGGCCCTGATGTCGTCTGGTATTTAAAATCGGCACACAATTCGACATTGACAATTACGGTGATGTGATGTACAGTGTTAAGACTAACACTTAAAAGCTAGAGATCGAGTTAACGAATAATGAAAATTTCGATGGCGGTCAGATTTAATCGCTCTGGAATGTGCGATGCACCAGTGTGACGAACAGACAGACAGAAGGCAGACGAGCGGACGGACGGCCGACAGCAAAGACTGCGCGCATCACTTGGTGACCATAGCAACAGGCAAGCGGCGACGTCAGCAGCAGCAGCAGCCGGCAGCCGTCTAGCAGTGGAGAGTGATTTGAAGCGTGATCGCCGTCTTACATCATGGCTTTAGACGGAATGTACATGTGGGCTTACGCGTGACGAGGAAGCTGATAGGATGGGAGCGGTAAACTTGCTGCGAAATACGGGGACAGATGGGGTAGAGGGAATGGAAGGTATAACTTGCGCTGATTATGTGTAGGCCTATATGCAGTGAGAATTTAGAAAAAACGACACAAAACAGTCTACCGATGTTTACCGGGCTCTAGAAAGTTTTGTATCACGAACACGCGTAATTGATGCAAAATGTAAGAATGCCTAAACGTCTAAAATCTGTTAAGTAATTTTGTCGAATATCTGACTGACTGAAAATGGTTTCTTAAAGATTCAACTGAACAAACGAGGATCAGTGCAAAACATCATGCAATTTAGAAGCAAAGCAAAACTATAATAACGAACTAACTGTTAAACATATTTTGGCAAGCACCTATTTAGAACGAGAGACCCCAAACAAATGAAAATAGCATTACAGTAGATTTTTTTTTATTTTTAAGAAAGTCGAGCTCAATGAGTAAACCGAATAAATAGGCTACTAGCTTATTTTGCCCGATTTCAGACATGCAATGGTATGTGGTGAAAATGTGGCATTATAATGGACAATATTCGGCCCCCATGCAGCAAAATCATGATAGGCCTGCGACAGCTGATGAAAGGACTCATCTGAGCTCTGTACGTCAACTGTAAGATGTCTGCTACCGCCTTGCTGACTTATGACCGTATTCGTGCCGGTATCAAGATCTCAAGCATGTTGCGAACGTCAATCAATGTGTTCGTCGCTGAGATTTTACAACGATCACGACGACGCAGTATGCATAAAAACGATCTCGCTGCTGCCGAAATTTTTACTCAAGTCAATTTTTTTTAAAAACAGAAGCTTAGCGACATTAGGTAAAATGGTGACATGACGTATAGGCCTAGTTCTAAATGTCTACTGATTTATTTTTGTTTTTAAAATCGTAAAAAACGTATAGACAATGAAATTAGGCCCCTATTTTTCAGTGTTATGTAATTATAGGTCTACAATTTGTGCGAAAAAGTTTTCACTATTTAACTAAAAACTTTTTAGCCAACGATTTCAGAAAAATTGATAGAAAATACGTGCAGTATCCTTCTTAGCTGCATACATTTTCGTTGTCGGTAATGTTGAGCTTAACTGTGTGCATACGTGAAGACAAAAAACTCATCTTTATTTTGAGCATTTATTACGAGCAGCCTCTTTAAATTTAAGCGGCTTTTTTTGCAGCCACCGTCCACCAAAACCGTTTTCGTTTTTTGCACGGCCGTGTACGTTATTAACACAAAGACAGCGTAACGCTTGTGTTTTGATGTATTCTCAGCTATAGTGTAGGAACGTAATTGGAGTAGGCCTACTAGTGAAAAACTAAGACAGAATTTAATAGTCGAAGCTGCTGGGATACCAAATTTTGCCGAGACACGCATAATTATAGCCACAGAAAAAAATTTAGCATTGTAAATCGTGTCGCTTATCGAAACGATGAGCGCAGTAACTTTTGATTGTTTTCGCAGGAGTCGATATTGGTGACGCCTGGCTGGGCAGTAAGTAGGTCGTAATATTTTCTGTGCAGCGGAGAAGACTGACTGAGTATAGCTGTCATTACTGGCGACGACGGTGTCGTTTTACGACAACCAGCGAGAGAACGAGAGCGAGAACGCTGATGCGGACGACGAGATACCATCGCGTAGCAACGGCGTCTCGACAGCGAGCTGCTGCTGCAGCTGGATGAGGCTGCGACGGTCCGGTCTGTCGGTAATCACGCCTCAGAGACGGGGCAGCACGGCGCAGACAGCAACGGATGGGTGGAGGCGGGTAGATGATGAGGAGGCGGATTAGCATCGAGCAGTTGCAGCAGCGACTGACGAGCTAGCACGCCAACGAGCGCTGCTTTCGACGACTGCAACCGACCGACAACGACGACTGACGACTATCAGCAGTGTCCAGCTTGAGAGTCATCGTCGCACGCCTTCTATTCCGCCCCGTAGAGTTAGATCTGACCATATAACACCGATTGTCTGCATGCAGCGCTTTAGGCACGCTGCTATCAGGATGCTCACGACGACTAGTGGTGTCTGGTCGACTGACGACAAACGATAACGACCCGTGCTAGGAACTGTCTCGCAACAGCATTCGTCGAAGACACCAGTCTACCGCAAGTGCTGCGAACGTGTTGCTACAGAATGCCTGCAAACCGTCTCTGCTGCTGTATACAAGCTGTACAGGAGGTACGCTGTCGTGCTCGCAACTTTACAATGTTGTCTGTTGTCAGAAACTTCAATTAAAACCACACGATGTACTGTATCATGCTTGACGTACATGTACATTGTACTTAAACCTAGCTTCTTTGTACTGAGTCTTGACAGTCGTGAGATCTCGGGGGTACTTGCTAGTGTAATTCCCAAACTTCACATGGCTGGAAGGTTTGACAGGAAGTGGACCAGTAACTAACGAAAGTATGATGTACACACTAAATGCATACACGAACTGTCGACATCAGTTTCTTATTAAAAGTGCGACGGCCTTGGCTCTTGAGCTGCAGTTCTTTACTATTTCGTCTTTTTAAACAGTAGGCCCTAATACAGTATTTTTATCGAATCAAATTTTGCGTAGTTTTATTTGCATCTGCAACTCGAGTAGGCTACTGTTACTGCACTGAGGTATTTCACAGTCTACTTGTTATTTTCTGTCACTGTTTCCTTTCTGAACTATATTTACTACTTTTAGCCCAACATCAGAATGAATGATCACACTTTAGTTGTGCTTATTTAACCAACATTCGTTCATGTCACATGGTCCAGTACCCATTTCATGTCTCGTTTTAGTGTGGTTAAATAACTCAGCATAAAACAGTTTGGGTTTTGTTGTTTTAGCTTTTTAAACTTGGCTCGTATAGGTCAAAATTAGAGCATGAGACAACGGTCACAACATGCTTCATGTCATGTTTCTTCACATTGTACAATTGCGGTTTTTCGTGCGTTTTATTGCAAAAATGTTTTATTTGATCGTGTTTACATCGTAACGAGACGAGACAACACGCAGGTTTTACTGCGCAAATATGTCATCGCTATACGACTAAAAATACGTGCACTGATTCGCATTGCATCCACCGTGACCGTACAGTGGCAGCGCCACACCGGCATCTGCACGCACTCAGCTTATCAGATCTGTCGACGTGTCCATCATACGCAGAAAATCGATATAGAATCACATAATCAATCAGACGCCGCCGATAGGCCTAGCTCACTCGTGCCCTGTTTCTGCAGAGCAGCTCTACTAATGGGCGTCTGCTGCAGCGTTTTGCCGGTGTCGGTTCATCCGCATGCTCCTGAGTTTTATTGAGAACAATGTCCGCGCTTTTGCCTTTTGATTATCAATCAATCAATCAATCAATCAATCAAAACACGTTTATAATAGCCATTATATCCCCGTATGTTCGCATCAGAGGCGCCAACATAGCACACCGTCATAGCAGAGAATGGTGTTTGCGCGCTGTCCCATAACGCGCATGTTGGCATAAAAAAAAACAAAAAAAATGAACAGCGTTTAGTGCCGTTTTACAGGAGAAAGGCCAATAAAAAAACTAAACGGACATCATCAGACGAGATCTCGACGTCATGGACATGCAGTGGTGAAGACTTGGTAGCAGATAGAGCAGAATGGCGTCAACGTGTGGTACACCAGGATGCAAGATAAATTAAAGTAGAAGGTAAAACAAATCGTGCATCATTAATGGTGTTTTCATGTGCGTTGCTGACAGACATTCTTCGGGGCTGCTCAGAACGCCGAGGTGGCGATAATACTCCATAGCAAACGTCCAGCGTCTGCAACAAGCGACTTCAGGTCTGAAGGCACATCATCAGCTTGCAATGACCTCGACGACGACGAAGACGATGCTGACAGGCTTCAACGATCATACATTCACTCTGATACCGACACAGTTGCCGGCAAGGTGAGCATTTCTGTTTCATTTATTACTTATTTCATAGAATGTTTTTAACGTTTACGTTTTACTTACTGGTACTTACTTGCTATATTCGATTATTTTGAGGTTAACTGTTTAAGCTGGTTTTTCGAAACTATGGCATAGATGCATATCGTCGAACACGTATAGTTGTAGTGAAAATCTTTTAAAGAGGGTTAAGCTCCACCGCTTTCCAGGCATGATGGCTTAGATGGGACCGGATAGTATCGGTATTAGAGATGCTTAATCATTGCCGTAATGTCATTGGATTTTCGTGTTTTTTGAGACAGACTCATCATACACACACATACGAAATATTGAAAGAATTAAGAGAACCTATTGATAGTTATCCATCTATCACAGTTTATGCAACTGCACAAAATTGTAACTTTTTTGCTACAACTTTCGTGTTTTTTATTGCAGCCTTTGTCCTTGTAGGTCTATTGCATTTTTACGCGCGACAGTAGAATGCTTCGCGCGTCTGAACCATCGTCAAGGTGTCTGTCCGTCTGTCTGTCACACTGCGGTATTGTGTCAAACAGACGCAAGCTAGAATCACGAAATCTTTACTGTGGGCTGCTATAAAGACTCCATAGTTTATCGTGACAAAATTTCATACCCCTGAGTTAAGGGGTTCCCCTTGAACGAGGGCGTCAAAGAGGGGTACCCCCTAAAAAGACGTTATTTTGCAGCTATTGGCTCGTATAGTGTGAAAACGGTTGCAGATGGGTATAGATTTGCTGTTCGTGATAAAGGTTAAAAGGTTAAAGGTGATGATATAGCTCTTGATGGGACACCCATCTCAGAGCCACGGAGCGTCACCTGCCGTATGCGATCACACAGTATTACCTGCCACCCGACACAGGTGAATGCGCCCAGCCTTAACCCCAGCGAGATAGGCCGGTACTCTATTTACCTACCCCGGAGTGATGGAAGACTGAGTTGACTTAGGCGGCTGGTTACATACCGAGGTGTTTTACCTGCCCACAGGCAGTCACCCATCGCGGTACTAACCGGGTCTGGCGTACAGTAAATTCGTTGATCAGATCCAACGCGTTACCACTATACCACGCCACCAACCAACTGGTGACGGGCTTTTTAGATTTATCAACATTGATGACCATAAACGACCTTGAACCCCCAAAATAGGAATTTTTAATAAATTTTTTGGCAATTATTGGTTGCGGCGCACATTTCAACGGTGAATTGCAACAAAAGGGCTAAAGATATACCAAGATAACCTGCATATGGAATTTTCAGCATTAAACGCATATTTTAGCAGTCTAGGTCTCGACTCCTTAGGTTCAAGAAGGCCTGCGTTGGCAAGCGTCAAAGACAGCTACTCTCCTAAAATGGTTATTTTATTGCTATTGGCTCGTTTAGCATAAAAACAGTTGCAGATAGGTACAGACATACTGCCTAGTGACGGGCTTTTTAATGGTGTCAACATCGATGACCTTGAATGACCTTGAAACCCTTAAAATAGAGGGTTTTAGTGTTTTTTTTTGCAATTTTCGGCTGCAGCGCACCTTCTAAGAGTAATTTTTGCCGAAATGGCTGGAGATGGACCTGGGCTACCTGCGTACAAAATTTTTAGCATAGAACGTACCTGTTTAACCATCCGAGTTTCGACTTTCTAAGTTCAAGGCGTCTTCAGTACGGAGGCCTCAAATTTGAATACTCCTTCATGACGCAATATTATTTGATTACACACTGTACACTTGCTGTTCAGATGGTAAAGCTGCTGCTGTCGGGCGTCACGTAAGCTATGCTCAAATTACTTGTCTGTATTGGTAAGGTAAAAAGCACGGGGTCGTTTAATTGGAAAAAACGTCAAATTTGTAACTTTTTCGTCTAAGAATTCGGTTAAATCGACTGTGGCAGTTTCAAAAGTAGGCTAGTAGGCCTATATATCGACGAGAACCAGTCCAATATTCGGAAATTGCAATGTGGCTACCGAGACCGGAAGTACTTAAAAGCGCGTTCAAAGCGACAAAACTAAACTCCACTGAACTGAACTGAAACGTTATGTCATCTCACATCAGTTTATTTATGTCGCCCTGTACGCGTCTTGATGCTGTGGATCATGGCGAGCTCGGCAATAGTGACGCCAAGTGATTGCGACGGACAATCGGAAGTGACAAAATTGGCACACAAACAAAAAAATCTGTTTTGCCATTTTCGGTCGTTGCACGGTCGTTATCTTAGTCGACTAACAGTGGCGCAGCCAAGAGGGGAGGGGGCAAGGGGCCCCCAATCCTCCAGACAAAACATAAGCATACATTTAAACTGCACGAAATTGGCCAATTTGGTCAGTTTAAGATAATTAAAATCGTTACCACCAGATCTCATTTTTTAAAGCTAAAATGCATTAAATTCGATTACGGCTGGGGATTCGCCCCAGACCCCGTTGGGAGAGCTCACAGCACTCCCCAGACTCCCTAGCTAGATTTTGGGGGTTTTACTTCTATGGGACGGGAGAGGAGGGAGAAAGGGAAGGACAGGGGAAGGGAGGGAAGGGTTAAAAGAAGAAGGAAAAAAGTAGGGGAGGGACAAATTGGAAAAGGGAAGAAAGGGAAGGGAGACGAGGCCCCCAATTGAAATTTCTGGCTAAGCCACTGTCGACTAAGACACTTTCTTCCAGATCTCCGTTGTCGATAAATATCGCTAGAATTTCGATGGAGTCTACCATAGTTCCACAAATATTTATTTGTTTGTTGAACATTGTTTTTTTGCTTGTAATTCTCTCGGTTGTTTAACACTTTGCGAAAGAAAGAAAGCAAAATACGTCACTGACTGTGTTCTAGTGAAAATAACGTCTCACAATAATGTTAGCATAATAAAACTGTCAGCTGATACTCAGAGATTTGAACTAAGTTTCTTGTACTAAGCGCACATTTAATATTTCTCATATTTTGCAGATTTAACGAATAACGCCATTTTCTAACTGATTCATGCGTATCAGGGTGTGCAAGGTGTGGCGTTTGAATGTTTATCAGCATGGACGTCAAAGCTAGACTGACGTGAGCTTACAAACAGACGCTGGTCGGCAGATAAAAGTGTGTACAAAGGGACAGAAATAAAATGAAATAAAATAAAAGTCGCGCACTCTGACTTTTATTTCATTTCATTTCATGCCTGTTGTTGTGTACAGGGTGCGGCAGAAAAAAGTGGACCCCTAAATTTTTTCACCGTTTTCTCAGCAACCGTTTGGGATTTTAATACGAAATTTTACGGCTTTATTTACTGAAACCTTCTACATCTAACAGCCAAATAAAATTTGATTCTGTTGACAAACGGCGAAGTTATAAATTTTTTAACATGACCGCCTACCGATTTTTCGGCATTCAAAAATGATCATGCTACAACACCAATTTCATAACATCGTTGAAACAACACAGTTAAATAATGATCAAATGCCAGAATTCCAT
>Ga0056128_1011144_pt1 | contig 11145 bp, 5 predicted proteins | sample WorMetLIZISLAND2_FD_71113 | JGI IMG/M metagenome (GOLD analysis project Ga0056128, IMG submission 71113) | Marine gutless worms symbiont microbial communities from Max Planck institute for Marine Microbiology, Germany - Olavius geniculatus... ... | reverse complement strand
TTTACAGGCGACTTTATATGAAAAGGTGCGTTTTTTGCCATTTTCCAGCAAGAATTGCAAAATTCAACAATGTTTGATGGTCTTTTGCGTTTCCAAATTAAAGAAAAATGGGCGAATTTGCGGTTTCCATTGAACATTCAGAAGCAAAAAGTGTTTCAGCTTTAGGGGGCTTTGCCCCCTAACCCGCCGACCAGGGGCTCTGCCCCTGGACCCCGCTGGGGGCTCCGCCCCCAGGCCCCCGTTATAAGCTCGCGCTCCGCGCGCTCGCCATGGCCTCCCCCCTTTGCCAAATCCTAAATACGCCACTGTATATAGGCCTTCCAATTACAACCCGCCCGCTCTCCTAATTAGCATGCTAATTACCATAGAACGTCGAGCTAGCTACTCGATGTTTGCTCGATCGTGTAAACACCCCATTAGCTATGGCCTAGGCGTCCGTTAGTCAGTCCGTTCGTCCCTCCGTCCGTCTGTCACACTTTACAGCCCTGTCAAAACGGTGCAAGCTAGGATTACAAAATCTTCACTGTAGGCTGACACAAGGACTCTAGTTTTTCTGTGACGAAATTTCGTGTCTCTGGGTGAGAAATCTCTCTCGAACAAGGGCGTGAGAAAGGGGTACCCGCTTTTTACCGCAAATGGCTCGTCTTGCATAAAAAGATTGCAGATAGGCACAGACATGCTGCTTATTATATCAAGCTCTGGTGACGAGCTTTTTATGGGTATCAACATTGATGTCCTTGAACTCTCAAAATAAGAGGTTTTAGTGATTTTTTGCGATTTCAAGCTGCGACACACATTTTAAGGGTGAATTGAGCCGAAATAGCTGGAGTCAGACCAAGACAACCTGCATTTAACGTAGATTTTAGTGTGAAAACGGTTGCAGTTAGGCACAAACATGCTGCTTATCATAATAAGCACTTGTGACGAGCTTTTAGTGGTGATAACATCGATACCTCGAATGACTTTAAACGCCTAACGTAGGGGTTTTTGGTGTTTTGTTTTGCAATTTTCGGCTGCAGCGTACATTTCAAGAGTGAATTGCGCCGAAATTACTAGAAATAAAACTGGACAACTTGCGTATGAAATTTTTAGCATAGAACGTACATTTTAACCATCTGAGTTTCGACTTCCTATTCAAGCCCCCTCTCCCTGTGGAGGGGTATACACCCCCATTAAAATCTTGACACCAACAAAAAAGATACCAGAGGGTGTTGTGGTTGAAATCAAATGTAGGCCTATTTGGTTAAATCTATGTTATTTCTGTATATTGCTTTTATTACTTGTGATTAAGTCACAGTAAACTGTAACTCCGGCTGCCCATCATGTATGCGAGACGAGAGGTTCGAGGCAAAGGCAGGCCACAAAACACTACCACAGTGCAAGAAAGCACGCGTCCGAGGTGTTGAGTAATAGTTTGATAGACGTGATAGATGGACGTGAGAAGTGTGGTTGATGGGTGCCATATTTAGCCGCATCTCATCGCAGCCGTGCGTTCGTCCACGGTTCGCAGTGGCTTTGTCTATCTATACGTCATTCATCAGCGACCGACGTGAACTCGTAAGTAACCTCATCACTCGCCGACAGGACGCGGACGGACGCTCGCCCGCGCCCACCCGCTATACCTACAGGTGCTCCCTGCATTTTTGAGTAATAGGGAAAATAGATGAATAAATAAAACAAAAGCCCTCGCCAGCGGGCAGAATTGATGGCGCCGTTTCTGCCAGACACATGCCAGAAAACAGCCGCGTGACTGAAATGGAAAGCAACGAGGTTGATAATAATAATTGATTGATATATAGTTATATAGGGGCTTTCCAGTTGTTGTGTCCGTATACGTATGATGTGTATTTTTGTGCTTCTTTCAAAAGTTAAATTAGATGTGTTCTGTCAGCATTCTAATTGCTGTAGCCTATATGTATTGTTTTATGCAGTTTTTTTTATAAATAATTGAATTCATTTAAGACAGCTTGGTTCAAGTTGGTTGTTGAGTCAGGCTAGTGTTCTGTTCTGCAACTGGCAGCACAGCTGATTGGCGTGAGCTAATAATACTGCTAGGCAGTGCGGATTATGCGGCCATCCGTTGTCCGCTTTAGCGAACAATTAAACCGGCAGTGCGTCATGTCACTGTTTCAGTCAGCAACTCAAGTTTTTGTTTTCTCTCCGTAGCCCATAGTTGCTACACATTTGTTTTCCCGCAGAGATTGTAAGGCTGAGTTCACCTGAGCACACAGTGGGTTAGCAGCAGCTTGCTCAAGGTTGCTTGCAAAAGCCCAAATTCCATTACGCCGACTTTCACCGAAACTTCCCCTTGGGGAAAGTCGTGGACACAAATCATGAAAGTCGCGGACAAAAACAATCTCGACATGTCAAGATGTTTGCGACAAAGTCCGCAACAAAGTCCGTGGACTTTGTCGCGGGCACAAATCACGAAAGTCGGCGACGTGATTTGTGTCGCGGACTTTCATGATTAGTGTCCGCGACTTTTCCCGCTGGGAAGTTTCGGTGAAAGTCGCAAAGTCGGCGTAATAGAATTTGGGCTAAATGACGCGCAGTGAGAATCGCACCGCGACCTAAAAGTTACCAGTGCGATGCTCTACCCACTAGACCACTTGCGCCCTTGAGTTACGACGAAAGCGGCCGTCGTTCGAAGGCTTTTCCTTTCGTTAACGATACCAACAATATACTGCCGCCTGTGCATGAGTCTCTATCGATTTCCAGTCGATTTGGAGCTTTATTGCGACGTAAACCGACGTCGTGATCGCGGCGCTGTACGGCGCGCGGCGCGGGTTGCTGACAACTGAGTAGCGAACCGCAATTTGACCCGCTCCCATTTCTTCCACATTCTCATTTAGGCCTACCGTCGCTTTATGGACGCAAAGTTGTGCCACAGCGGGAGCCACGCGCTGCGTTTTACGGTTTTCATGAGAAACCGCTGTATACGATAAAAGAATTCGTTAAACGGCACTGTGACGGTTATATGCATTGCACATCAACGAGTAAAACGTTGCAATGATGTGAGATGTGTTTTGATAGACCAAAATTATTGCATTGTTTCACAACCACCTAGCTGGATTATGGGGGTAGGGAATGGGGTAGGAGATGGGAGTATAAGAAAAAGGAGGGAAGTGGAAAAGCGTGATTCGGCTAAAAAGTATTCCCCAAACAAATTCCTGGCTATACGCCTATGCGAGCCGCTGCCAATGGAAAAAGCCTGGTCGCCGAGTGTGTGCAAGTTCAGTCGACAGCGCTTGCTTTGTAATAGTGTCGATCTATGGGCGTGGTCAAGAGGAACGCCAAAAAGGTCAAAATGAGTATCGCTCACCATCACTAACTTCCGTCGAAAACAGACTTATTTTCGTGGCAAATCCAATGCCGTGCCAGTGCCAGTGCCACTCCGTTGCTGCTTTTATTTTTTTGCAATAAGGACACGTACGGTCGCGTCGCTCTTTATCGCTGTTTAACTTTCAGCGTAATAACTGTCTGCAATGGTGCATCTATTCATTCTCTTCAAGTCATTCCTTTCTTGGCGGTCTAAGGATGTTTGATCTGAGTTATTTTCGAAATTTTTCAAAGCGTTATTGTGTTTACTTTGATACATTTGGTGCGACAAATTTTAGTAGTTAGTAATTGTTTTCCACTTTAGTAGACAATTTTGTTAGCAATGAGAAGAGCGGGGTTGACCAGCATGCTGACCTTTCTCTGAACGCGCCACTGTAAGCGTATCACGTTTCATTTTGTCGAAGAATAAAGCCGTGGCCAGCAGATTTTTATCTGTCCCATTGCTATAGCGTAGCATGGGACAGATTATAAAATCACTTGCGTCTGTCTGTCATTCTGTCAGTCTGTCTGTAAACACTCCTACGGCCGCAATTTTGATTCGATTTTGATGAAATTTTGCACGGTGATTCAGGGCCCGAAAAGTAAGATCGAGTTTGTTTGGGATAAAAAAATCTGATAACTCCTTTTCCTATTTTACCCCAATTTAAAAAAAATGCATTATGGCCCATGGGGAATGCAAAGCGGTATAATAACTCGGTCCCCGCAAAAGATAACTGCGGCTGTGCTTACCTACCCCACAATTTTCGGGGTCTGGCAATCTAACGGTGTTATTTAAATTTATCCGTATCGACCCCTGTTGCCATAGCAACAATTCAAAAGTTGCAAAATTTTGCATTACAGCCAATGGAGATTTCAAAGCGGTGCAACTCGGTCCCCGTAAAAAATAATTGCGCGATGTTTGCACCTACCCCTATTTTTGGGCCCGGGCTATCCAACGGTGTCATTTACATTTTTTCCTGCCGATCCCTGTTGCCATGGCAACGAATTTTGGGACAAAATTGACTATAACTCGGCTCCCGCAAAAGATAATTGCACGCTGTTCTCACCTACCCTTTATTTTCGGTCCCGGACTATGCAATGGTGTCATGTAAATTTCTCCCTTGAAAACCCTTGTTGTCATGGCAACCAACCGTTTTTTATTCAAAGACAAAATTGGCTGCAGGCCCACAAGAGCGTCAAACGCTGAAACGCAGCTGCTAGGCTATATAGCATGGCAGTGGGACAGATACCTCGTTCCACAGAACGTATTTCTAGTTTTTCAAAGGGAGCAGCAAATCCCCCCCATTCTTCCTCTTGCAAGCCACGCCGACTGTGCTTTTGCTTTTCTCAGATCTCCTTCTGACAAAAGTTATGACGTCTGTAAGATCGATTGTTCAGTGCTGCTTACTGATTGTGACGTTTCGATCGAGTGAGTAAAGCGTGGTTTCCACTCATCATAACGCACGCAACGGGTGCAATGCATGCAAGGCGCATACTTTTTAACGCAACGGACGCAGTGGACGCAAGAAAAGTACGCAACAAACGCAGCGGACGCAGCTTACGCAACGACCAAAACGCGAAGATAAAAGCGATTGTTCCGTGTATTGCGTATGTTGCGTTCGTTGCCTTGCGTCGGTTGCGTTTATGCATTGCGTGAGATGGAAACTAAGTTTAACTGTTTTCGTCTGGACCACGCCCATGACGCTTATACAGTGCCATCCACGTAAAGCGCACCTGCCTCGGTGAACGGGCTTTCCTGTGACAGCGGCTCGAGTCTAGAACCGTCGGTCGGCCACATGCAACAAGTACCGCCGCCAACTCAGTGCTACCATTTCGACGAAAGAGTCGGAATGACAAAGGTCCACCTGTTGCGAGAATTTCTTCGACTGATCGGAAGCCACTGCCGCGTTCCATGAACTGCAGACATTGCAGCTCTTTTTGACATCTTTTTCTGCTAGTCTCTCTGCAAAGTAGCGCCTACCGATGCATTTTGTTCTTTGATGACACAGTATAATAGGCCTAAATACAGTTATTAGGCTATAGTGTTATGTACTCGTATCTAATGCAACATACTAACATATAGGCCTAGTATTTTACGAAGTTTTCTCGCTCTAAAAAGCTGATTATGCATCAAGTATAACGCACAAACGTATTGACTGAAGATGACATTTGGCTGAAGTTAATTCGCTGCTGAAACACAGATGAAGGTATTGGTCGGTCCGCCAGATGACGTGGATCAGGCTCAACAGTAACGCGTAATAGCCACATGACCGCCAGTCTGCTCGGATCTGGCTGCTGCAGCGTGATTGTGTGATTTCGCACTAATGCAGATTGATAGGTTACCACGGAAACATCCACCACGACCTGCACACGATAACGTTTGACGTACGTAGATAACAGCTCAGCTGTCGCTAGGGATAGCCGACCGTATTGCTTGACACGCACTGACGCGCACACAGCCTGTGCCAGAAGGCGAGAAAATTTCTTCTAGCACCTTCCCCCAAATAACTGCATTGCAAATTGCGGCCAAACCGCAGCATATAACGACATGGTCAAGTCTACAACAATTAACAGTCGAACTTAGAAATGCCCTATCCAGTGGTGCCGTCGACGACATTCTACGATGTACCGTTTAGTCACACTGTCACAATACAATAAATGTGTTAGAGACAGAGAACAGACAGATTGACGGACGACAGAGCGTATATGAACCAATAGTTTGGCCATGTTAAATACGGTCGACTAAAAATATACAAGCAGCCGGTAACCGCTATGCAGTTACCATATGGCCCACTGTAGACTCTACGCGGCATACAAGCGCGCGAAGCCAAAACAGAATTGACGATGTGCAAGTTAACACTAAAAACAATTAAAGCGCGGAATCTAGACAAAGTTCGATTTTTTCGTGGACATTTTTACTTTTTTTCTCCTTACTCCTCAACTCGTACTTTAAAAGCAGCCTGTGTCTGAGATGTATGTTTGCAGATGCTGTAGTACTATTTACTTCCGGATTTTTTTGTAAATTTTATGCAGACGTAATTAGTTGGAGCCTTTAGGCTATGTATTGTCAGCATTATTAATAATACTACTGTTAAAACAGGGATTAAAATACCATTATCGTGCACTGTAACGGAACATTTTACAACAGCTAGCAAAAAGTCCAAAGTAATTTGGTAAGAGGGGGAAATCCTTGACGCCAGTCCACGTTGTTATTCGCCAGGTGGCAACACAATCTGCAATTGCATGTTTTGTTCGGGGGGTTGATCCTCCAAATTTCCCTTTCCCCTGGGGGTCAGTGACCTCGTCTAATACGATTTGTCCTTAGATCGCACAAGTGCACCCTGCCAAATGGCTTCTAATCCGTGGAAACATTTTACGCAGGGTATATGACTGCGACAGACGACAGACTGACTGACGACAGGCCACGCTACGGAGAAAAACAATAGGCGGAAATGCTTGCACTGCGCCTAAAGACGTGTCAGACTGTCAGCAGTTGGTGAAACGCGGCAGTGGCATGCGATCAGTCAAAGAGAACGTCGTGAGGGAGACGTGCTGCGTGTGCTTTGGTGCGCGGCCACCCAAACTGCAGCAGGGAGTTCGCTGTAACGCACGGTAACGCCCGGTCGCCGTGATGCCACGAAACGTCACGTCGACGGCACTAGCAGCGTCGCCGTGTCGGTAGAGCCCATCTGACGACGACGTATAGGAGCTTTGTAGGACGTCTTTCGTGGTATAAAGTCACTCTGTGTATGGTTTCGTTTTTTTGGCGTGGCGGGTGTTTCTGGTAATCTTAACGATTAGACATTAACCGAAACCGAAAATTAGCTGCGAGAATACTCATAACTTAGAGACATACGGCGTTCAGATTGCTTTCGCCGAAACCGTTTTCACGCCGCCGTCAGTCATTTAATTCTAGAATTTGAGCGAATTCTGTACAGTAGTTAACCCACTCTACGCTTACTGAAGCCGTCGGTGCCCCTCCACAACTGTCTTGAGTGTGTCCGCACCCAGGGAACAATGGAAACGACCCAAGCTGTCGGACTATCGAGCATCAGGGTCGTCGTCGGTCGGCAGTCATAAGTGCAGCTAAACTGCCTTCAGTGCGCGTTATTTATAAGCTGCTCAGTCTTCATCCGTTGTTCGTGGTCGCCCGCTGTAGTACGTGTTGCGGACATCGACAGACGCCATAGATGTGATAAACGTCAAAAAAATTATAATAAAAATTAATAAACGCGTTTATTACGAAAAATATTGTAAACGTTTGTAAACTAAAAGTAAACGCACACAGAGCGTAAGTTTGAATATTAGGCCTATTATTTGGATAATTCCACATTCCAATAAAAGTTTTTTATTGTCAGAGAATGTCTTACTCCAGTTCTGTGACAACCGTTTTACAAAAGTGCCCAGAATTCACTCACTTTAATCTTATAGCTACGTGAAAAGTAAGTTGAGTTGTTCTGTCCACTAACTATCTTCGTCGCTATCATAATTTTGCTTCGTTTCGCTCATGTGACTTTATTGAGATAAACGTTGACAAAATAATAAACGAGTTTACAGAGTTTTTTTGTAAACGTTGTAAACGTTTATCACATCTATGACAGACGCAAAGAGTGGCACCAATCTTGGACTCGTTCACGGCCGTTCAATCAGTACACACACGTAAGACCTGTTCCCGTGCCGGACCCGCAGCAAAGTTTCAACGAGCGCTATAGAAGGTCGAATTCGTCCAAAGCCACACTCAAAGAAGATAGATCATAATTTTCATAATTATTCTCAATTTGGCTCATTTCAGCTTAACAGATGGTAGTTCAGTCGCTTTTCGTATTGTACCAATTCGCTCCACGTGAGCCAATTATTGCCAATAGTGAGTTGTAAAATTTCTAAAATATTTGATTTATAAACGACAACTAAAATGCAACTGAATAGCACTCACTAAAACGAAACGGTTAGAGTAAATAAGGTGATGAACGGGTCACTCTGATGTAAACATAAAACTATCGGTATTCGGCAGTGACGTTAACAAGGCCAGACCACTCAAGGCCAAGGCCAAGGCCAAGGCCAAGGCCAAAGCCATTCCATAATGCAAAGACTTAGGAAAAAAGAGAAGTAATGAATTCCTGCGTACCGTATTAGTTAGAACGGTTATAACTACGAGCCTCACATTTTGCGTGTTTGTTCACAGGAACAATTTGAACATGACGTCTTCAATTTTTTTGACAAGGAGTTGTGGTTGAAGTCACAAATGATCCCAAAATTTGTAAGCGTTGAATGTCAGTATCTTCAAAACCGTTGAAGGTATGGACTTCAGATAAATTTTACATGCATGTTTACCGGGACAGTGCGGATATGACTCTTTAATTTAAAAAATGGCTTTGGCCAGGGTCACGTGCCCTATATTTTTGTTTTATTTTATTTTTTAAATGAATTATGAAAAACTTTTTTTCATTAATAAACCAGATAAAGTTCATTATTAAACAGGGTTTTAAACATGTACTAAAATAGCGAGTGCGTAGTAAAAATTTATCTTATGTACAATTAGTCTAGAGTGGTCCAACATAGCCGATTTTAAGTGGAAAAGTGGTAACTTTGTTAGGTAAAGAATAACTGCATCATCAGTGCAAAGTATTGTCAAATATTAAGTCAAATACATAGTAAAAACTTTACAATTGTTACCACCAGATGTCATATTTTAAGGCTAAAATGCGTAAAGTTTAGATGCGGCTGGGGCTCCGCCCTGCAGACCCCGCTGAGAAAACCTAATTACAACATTCCTCCAAATTTCCTAGCTGGATCTAAGAAGCCTACTTCTAACAAAATAAAAAAGATATCAGGAAGGTAAAAATTTCGTGTAAATCGTCTGAATTTTGAAAGAAAGTAGACACTATAGAAGGTGCTTTTTATAAAACACCGTGTGTGGAATACATAAGCTGTTCAAAAACCAAGTACAAATGTCGGGCCTGGGAAGGAGAGGGGGCGCCATCTTGTCTCCGAAGTTACGCCACTTCTGTACGTGAATCATAGTTTGCCGCGAATCTTTCATAGCATTTGTTCACAAATCATGAAATCAAATCGGTCGAACAATCAGTCGGTGTTATGAACCGGTTTTAAATGCTAAATTATACGCTTATGGAGTGGGGAAGAGTGAACCACGGCCGAAACAGACAGATTTTGGTGCGATCCGGTTTAGGATTTGGATCCTGAGTTTCTAAATCTTGAGTTTTTGATCCGCTAAGTCTGTTCTCTTCGTTAGGTGGCAGCACTATTCTCGGCTGATGTTTGAGAGCTCTGGTCGCTTCTAGTTGTTAGTAATTGTGCCAGTTATAATTGCAGTGAATAGTAAAACTGCGGCGTAAGTTTCACGAGTGTGATATATTGTCGTCGTCACGACTGGCGCCTTGGCGTCTATGTGTCTCTCACAGTCTCACTGCACGACTGACTGGCTAATTAAGTCCCACTCCAAGACGCCAAATTTTCAGCCTGGCTAGAGCGTATTAAAGAGTCCGCCTGAAGGCATCGTTAGACTTACGAGCTCGTCAAGTACTCTCTAGAGACGACAAATTCGCGACATAGTCCCCCTGGATGTAAACCCCGACCGAAATCGCCCTCAACGTAAAAAACATGTAGAGAAACTTTTATTAGCAAGATAATGGTTGTTACCGGGATGTCGACGTCGACGTGGCGGCGTTTCTCTGTGGTGTGGGCCACACGGAGGAAGGAGAATGGACGGGATTCTGCTCGTGGGGATTTTGTCCGCAGAGATTATGTCCAGGGGATTTTGTATTTTCCCCATTGAAGACGGGCGGCTGCAACAGTCGTGGCTCGAGTGATGGAGGGACGGAGATATGGCTGCTGGCAAGCGTGCTGTTAAGACGATGATGGTGATGATCTTGCTGCAATTACTGGCGATGCACCTGCTAGCTGGCATGAGTGACGCATTGGGTGACGATAAAAGCCAGCTGAGTCTGAGAAGCAGTAGAAACGACCAGAAATCTTAAATGTTTTTGATTCGTTCGCGACATGACGCACTGTTGACTGTTGACTGATTGAAACCTTTGACGAGAGAATGGTGTTGCCACCTGTCGAATGCAAAGAAGTTAATAATCTATGTAAGCAGCCGTATAGCAAGCACGAAACGTTTGTTTTCACTTTCCTTTTTTCGAAGCAAGTGCTTCTTCAGTTACTAGATGCTTGGAATGCAAAACCCTGACAGTGGTATAATTAACGAATGGAAAATTAGTGCTATCGCATTGTTGGATGACAAGTCACAGATCGACGCCATACTGCTTGATTTCAGCAAAGCCTTCGACAAGGTTTCTCATCGTCGTCTCCTGTACAAGCTTGATCGGTACGGAGTTCGTGGCCAGACGCTAACATGGATCTCAGCATTCTTGTCAGGACGTTCACAGCGTGTAGTATGCGAGGGATACACATCTCCATCAGCTGCGGTCATCAGCGGTGTCCCACAGGGCACTGTTCTGGGCCCACTGTTGTTTCTTGCCTACATTAACGACATACCGGAGTGTGTTTCTTCAACACCGAGACTGTTTGCTGACGATTGTCTCCTCTACCGGCGAATTAACTCAATTGAAGACTCGGAGTTGCTCCGACAGGATCTGGATCGACTGCAGGATTGGGAGAAGAAATGGATGATGTCTTTCAATCCCAGCAAGTGCGAAGCCCTTAGAGTGACGCTAAAGCGGAAGAACCTTATCGAGGCGGCGTACACGATCCACGGCCAGCCTCTGAAGATTGTATCATCCGCCAAGTACCTAGGACTAACTATCGATTCCAAGCTGAACTACAATGAACACATCAGTAATATCTGCA
>Ga0056128_1011142_pt1 | contig 11146 bp, 5 predicted proteins | sample WorMetLIZISLAND2_FD_71113 | JGI IMG/M metagenome (GOLD analysis project Ga0056128, IMG submission 71113) | Marine gutless worms symbiont microbial communities from Max Planck institute for Marine Microbiology, Germany - Olavius geniculatus... ... | reverse complement strand
TAAAGGTCGCATATAGCTCCTAATGAGCGAACCCATCTCAGAGCTACGGAGCGTCACTTGTCATATGGGATCACACAGTGTTACCTGCCACCCGACAGAGGTGAACGCGCCCCGCCTTAAGCCCAGCCAGATAGGCCGGTACTCGATTTACCTACCCCGGAGGGATGGAAGGCTGAGTGGACCTAGGCGGTTGGTTACATTCCGAGATGGTTTACCTGCCCACAGGCAGTCACCCATCGCAGTATTAACCGGGCCCGGCGTACAGTAACTTCGCTGATCGGATCAGACCCGTTACCACTACACCACGCCTACCGCCCTAGGTGCCCTTGCTACCCAGCGACAACACCTTGGGCGGACAAAGTAGCGCGATAAAGTCGGCGCTTTGTCTCGGACTTTCCCCGTGGCTTGTCACGTCGGCGTAATGGAATTTGGGCTTTATGAGTAGTTGATTACTGGCCTGAAAGCTGGCAAGGCTCGGGTCGAGATCAGTCGTCGGTCCTGTAGACTGGTCGTCTCGTGCGTGGTGGACGTAAGCTGATGTACAGTGGCCGAGTTCATCACACAACTGCCAGTTCTCAGTGGAACATGTCTCGCACTGGTCGCAGCCCGGCCACGGGTAGACGACCACCACATCACCCACTCGAGGACCGGTGTCATCGGGCACCTTGCTACCCAGCGACAACACCTTGCCGCTGATCTCGTGACCTGACAAGTCGGCACCGCTCATAATGCTTAAGGAACGTGCACAGAGCGACGTAACTGAACTGAACTGTAACTGAACTGATATGGTTAAGTTTTTGATGAACTGTCCAATTGGCAAGCAGTAATGCATTACACTAGGCACCATCTAACGGCCTCGGTGGCCTACGTGACTACGCTCACGTACGCATCAACCAATGACCAGGTCAGTTCAGTTCAGTTCGATTACGTCGCTCTGTAAGCGTCTTTGCTGTCACCGGCGTTCCCGGTTTATTATTATCAGCCTATTATTATTATTAAAAAAATCGTACAGTGAGTGCAATAAAATAAAACACACGCAAAATACAACATCAAAAACCACAAAAATGTAAACTTAAAATCAATCATCAATCAAATGCTTATGTTTCTCGTATGTATTTTGCTGTATGTTTTTATGTTTTTTTAAAATTTTATGTGTATATGGGCCAAGTGCCTGAAATAAAACTGATGATGATGATGATGATGATGCTACTCTGTGCATACGGACACGATAGGCTAGTACATGAACGCTATCTCTCCGTCAGAAAATATAGGAAATTGCTTTTACTTTTATCTCTGCTTTACTTAAAACAGGAGTGAAGTACATTAACATATCAGTGTGTCATGCAGTGCGCAATAAAATCAGTCACAGAAAATAGAACTGGAAAAGTACCGATTACGTTAACCTTTTGAACCCTGGCCAAAAACAATAGATTTTATGGTTCACGAACATCTTGCTCTTGCATCTTGTGAGTTTGTCCGAAATGAAGGAAGTAAATACGTACGTAAGTAAGTAAGTAAAGTGTCATCTCCGTAGCGAGCGTCAGAACTCAGCAGTTAAGCAGCAAGTCACATTGTGTATTTCTAAGCTATTGCGTATAGGTTATCTAAACTAACCAACAACATTCGCCAAATCCAGCTCGTCCTGTAGCGGAGAGTGGTTGGCGTGACAGACTCCGGCATAGAGCGTTTTAATAAGAACTCCATCGTCTGGAACTTCTGGAAGTGTCTGGAAATGCTCTCCATTGTTCGCTGCTGCTGTCTCCAATTCACTCGTGGACATCTTTGAATAGAACTGTCTCCCTGTAACAAAATATCAAATTTAGCCTATTACATCTGTTAGTTAGAATAGTTCAAATAATAGTGTTATGAAGCTTTGTAAGTTCTTTATTCATAAGGTTTAGATTTTTGCTCGGCCGTGAAATCGAGCCTTGGGTCGATGTATCGTCTGTCTGTCTGTAACGCATGTATTGTAGCTTACAACGGTATTTCGCCAAAGATTTTTGCAGTTCGGGAGAGAAATGAAATAGGAATGCCGAACTCACCCCCCCCCCTTCCGTAAACGTTTAGACGCCGATTGTTGCGACTTGCCAACATTTAGCTTCAAAACGAATATACGAATGTGATCATGAATGTGGACTAACCTTTGATATTAGCGTCGCGCCACGTGTGTTGGTGTTGTAGCCCTGCGCAGCCTATACCCACCAGCATCAATTCTAGCAACCAGGTTATCAATCTCGGCTTATCGTTAATCCTCCTTTTCCGTTATCAGACCCCGCAGTTTCTTTTGCTGTGTGTTAAATAACATACACGTTTGTAGTTGGCAGACAGAAAGACAGACAGGTCGTAACGTGTACTACCGTGATAACGTGCTTGTTGCATACGCTTGTGTACGCTATAGCTACTGCACACCTGGATACATGGCAAGATATAGGCACGTGTGAACGCTGCGCACATTGTGCTGCTTGCTGTATGAGAGGCCTAGACGCCTGCGGGGCCTCACCTGCAGCTTCGAGCAATCGAACGACTGCAGATCAGCTACTGCTAGCTGCCTGTAATACCCCGTTTACTCGATAGAGCAAATGTGACGAAGTCACATTTTTGGCAGTCCCCTTGCCGTTACATTGTATGACATCTTGGGTGATATTACGTCACCTGGGGACGAACACCTTGTGTAATTCCTTGGGCGGCGAGTAAAGGTTGACAATGATCGAAACCGAACATCAGCTGACGAAAATACTCAGTAGTTCAAATTGTTGTAGTAAAACCGTTTTCACAGCATCAAATATTTTCAGAGTTGAAGTTCATTGTTCGTAACTAATAACAGCAGCAACATACTGGGTAGGCCAAAAAAGTAAGCTATTGTACTTTTTCCACATCTTTGCTAAATATTGACCAATTTTCACAGTTTTTTTACCAGTAGACTTTGGAAGAAATTTTCTACTTAATGGCATGCACACCACACATATTATGTCGCTACACTTGTGAAATATAAATATCCAAAAACGTAGCCTACAATATCTACAGATGGTAATAAGGTCCAATGGTAAATTTTTAAAGTATTTAAGTAAAATATCAAATATAAGTTATAGTAAGTGTCAAAAAGGTTTAGGTGTAACTACGGAGTAAGTTATCATTTTTAAAAAAATAGTGCACAGCTTGTAGGGCCGGACAATTGAAATACATTGCTCTGTATGCTCATGCAATTAACTGAGCAAGATTGCAGCCACCAACCAGCATTAATGTACATTGAAAATTAGTGCACAGTAAAATCATTCAAATTAATTGAAAAAAATGTTTAATATGTTTTCAAATGTTTTGACACTTACTATAACTCATATTTTAACACTTAAGTTAAATACTTCAAAAATTTACCATTAGACCTTCTGTGAATCTGTAGATATTTTATGTTTTTGGATATTTATATTTTACAAAGTAGTGTAGCAACATAATAAGTGTGTTGTGCATGCCACTGAGTAGCAAATTTTTTTACAGAGTCCACTGGTGAAAAAATTGTAAAAACTGATCAATATTTAGCGAAGATATGGATAAAGTGCAATAGCTTATTTTTTTGGCCCACCCTGTAGACAAAAAGAGTCTCTGCTATACTCTGCGTCTAATAACGAAGTCGGTGCCCCTCCAGAACTGTCCTATACCACCCAAGATGTCTGCACCAAAAAAACAATAAAAACCATGTGTCCGACTACCGGGCACAGAGACCTCATAGTAATTACGCGCGAAAGCAGCTACTGTTTTCAGTGCGTCTTAGCCATCGCAATTTTGTCTGTCTCTCTGTCACACGGGTAGACCAGTCAAAAATGGTGCAAGCTAGGATCACCAAATCTTTACCGTCGGCTGTATGAAAAACTCTACTTTCAGGAACCGTAAAGCTTTTTCATAAATTCGAAGGAAATCACTCCGAACTAGAGCACTAGATGAGAGGGGGTGGGCAAAATTTGCGATTCTTGGCCAACAAGTCGCTGCATCTCAGTAACGGTGCGAGATAGGGCCTAGGTTACTATTAATCACTAATAAGAAGTCGTACACTGGCTCTTGATTGGCGCCGAATTCAATGACCTTGAATGACCTTGAACGACAAAATAGGGGATTTTATGGATTTTTTGGCGATTTTGGGCTGCGACACAAGTCTATATCATTCACAAGATGGCGCTACGCTACTATCGTTATGCAATACAGATAGAGAATTTGGTATCTGTATATTAACTTAGCGTGAACACCCCAATTTTTAGCTAAACTACTGAACCGAAACTGCTATAGGCTTTCGCGCGTGTCGTGAGCATTAGCTCAAATTTCTTGTTATTATTACCGATCTTGTTAATATTTCTGCGCCTGCAAACACAAAGATTACAGGCTAAAATACTAGTTACAGTTAGTGTGGTTGGAATTATATCCCGAACCCATTTTGCTGACGACATTAAGCCTCAGCTTCATCAAACTGAATCAAAACAAAAATAAATTTGCATCTTCAAGCTATGCGCGATCTGCTGTGCTTATCCTCGAGGATCGTATAGTTTTGGCGTTTACTTGTAATTACTTGGATCTGTCAAGTTCTTGAATGTTCTGTCATCACACCTAAGATACTTTTACTATTTAAATACACTATAGGCCCCTACGGTATCTGTTGCAACACCGGCTAATGCAGTAGGCCTAGGCTGTAGCACTGCATTGTGTATAGCGTAGCATAGAAAGACAAACGCGTTTAGCCTATAAGAGAAGTTGTTGTTATTATAAAAGCACCGCGAACAAAAACGGAACACACGCAAAAACACAGAGATAGGCTTACAGTCGCAAAGCAGCTACGACACTCGAGAAGAATGACCAGCAAACTAAAAACCACCAGCATAATTATATACAGGGTGTTCCGAAAAAATACGGCACAACGTTTACAGCACCATAATTTTGCAACGGTACGTTACAGAGTCATGCGGTTTTCAGCTAAATGCTCAGAAAGAAATTGTAAACATGACAAAGACCAGTGTCTGAATATAGCAATTAAATATTTTTCGGTTTGTAGCTGGCCAGTAAACTATTTAAGTAAATTTTGTGCCGTTTTTTTCTGGAACACCCTGTACATAAACGATGATGCTGCTGCTGATGATGATGTTGACAAATCGATGGGTTCTCTAGCGAACGGACTACGGACCTGTAGGATAATACTGTATTCCACGGACGTCGCACTCGTACTGCCTGTGTCCCATTATAGGATTGCCCCCCCCCCAGAAAAGTCTCCCCCGGCCGACAATTTACCGGCAAAAATCCGCGCACCCGGCGGCCGCCCGGGCGGTACAAATTGTTACCGGTAAATTGTCGACCGGGGGAGACTTTTCTGGGGGCGGGGCGGCGATCCTATTCCTATAATGGAAACTTTTTATGGGGCCGGCGATATTTTAATAAGGTGGAGACGTATCAAATCCGTGATTATCTCTTCCCGGACAGATTTTTCACGGGGTATATATTTTAATGTGACACCTGCTTTCCAGCACTATGCAGTGGTATAATGGAACTCGATAACTCAACGGGTTCATGCAAACTTGACTAATCGAACGACAATAGACCGACGGCGACCGTGGAATTTGTGTTAGGCCTAAACACTGTCTGAAGTGGAAACGTTCGTCTACACTCCCTTATCCCACTCCAGACCTTGGTTTAACGTAATGATCTCACTATACAATCGTCACCAGTACTAATATTCATACGAGCGCCAGTTCAATGCATCACATTAATTCGTCGCTTGCCATATCAATGTCAGCTGCGATAAAGTCTGCGATACGTATGGACGTATGAAACCAACAGAATATCTACAGATCGATTCGCGCAACATCGACTCGGACAACATCATCATTTCTGCATGACGAATACAGCAAACGGTGAAAACACATGAAAGCTGGTTATTCCTACACGTCGGCACGTTCAGTTACTCGGTCTTAAGGCGCGTACAGAGGGACGTAACTGAACTGAACTGAACTGGCCAAAGGGCGAATACCGAGCAGTAGTTCTGTTAAATTGCGTCGCTCGATACGCGCCTTTACGCTGTTTCTACACTGCTGACCATATAAGGCGTCTCAACAGTAGGACCTAATCTGAAGCAGTACCCTTGGCACGAAACAAAAAAGACGAATAAACAACAGTACAAACTAGTAATTCTACAGCAACATACGACGCTTGGTGGTGTAACGGTAAGGTGTCGAACTTACGATCGCGAGGTTGTGGGTTCAACTTCTAGTCGGGTCGTGGTTACTACTTGGACGGGTGACGGTCTGCAAACAGGTAAACCATCCAGGTATATAACCAACACCAAGGTCAACTCAGCTTTCCATCCCTCTGGGGTAGGTAAATCGAGTAGCGGGCATGTCTCGCTGGGTTTGAGTCTGGGCGCGTTCACCTGTGTCGAGTGGCGGCTAGCACTGTGTGATCTCATGTGGCAGGTGATGCTCCGTAGCTCTGTAATGGGTTTTCTATTAAAAGCTACACCATTTTCACTTCTACCTTTACGGACATTCTGAATTCAGTTCCTGTCATTCACCGCGGGGGTTCGTGGCGTCTGCGCCAAAAATGATGGGTGCAACGTGGGGGGTCTGCAAAGTGATGCTTCAGTGCAATGTACGTAGTCCAACTGCATTTTTGCGAAGCCGCGTGTCTCCCAAACAAACTAATAACGTAAAATGTCGACCTGGTGCTGACTTCCCATGCGGCTATCGGCCTGCAGCGGCGCAACCCTAACTCCAAACCAAACATATGACCTAAATCTTTACTCCAATTACTTCTGCCCTGCAGGTGAACGATCACACCAATTTTGATTTATCTGCGCCTTTTTGCTTTCAGGCTAAGGTCCTGCATGGGATAAACAGACAAACAAGCAGACATCTGCATACCGGTAATAAAATTCATGTTACATCAGTCAACGAAGATCACAATTTTCACATTTTTTCATCGACAGATACAAGCAATCAAATAACATCACAGACACGCTAAAAGTAAGGCAGCAAAAGAAGATTATTCTGAATATTCGTAATCCTGTCAGCTGTGAACGCATATGCCGCGCATATGCGACTGTACAACACCGATCGACAGTGGCATAAAAAAGTATAGATAGTGAGAAGATTGTTTCCCTTTTAGGCATCTACATAAACAGTCGTAAAAACATCATATTTCTCAAATAAGTCCACAGGTATGAATGATGCGATTCAAACGCGTTTAATTTCAGGAACAAAATGTCCAAAAATTAACGGCGACTGCGGCTTGCAAACCCGCTAGGTGAGCTTAAAACGCTTCCCCAGAAGCCTAACTAAATTTACGGAAAATCGCCCGAACAACTGACAGGGAGAAAAGAGAATAAGAAAATGGGGAAAAAGCGGAAAAAGAAAAAAAGAAGCTAGAAAAACTTGGTCCAAGGCTTCAGGGAGACAGATGACTTTGGCTAGCTAGCACCTGGTTAGGTAGAGAATATAACGGGCGTCACTGAAGACGCGGCCACAAATCCGATACGACCGCTGTACTATTGTCGTAGTGCAATAGACAACTCACAAAATACGGAACATTGCATGCAGACTAGCAATGCTACTGAAAGTAGACAGCTGAAAAAATGTTCATACTGTCAAATTGTTCGGCAGCACAGTGAGAACAAAAATAGATGACGTAATTTTTCTGGAAATGCCACACACCGAAGGCGGTCAAATTCAATTAATTCATTTAATGCCTGCAGACAGCATGGTCCATGCCAAAAAGTAAAAAAAAACACCAGCAGACGAACAGAAATGAGCAATGGATAATAAACACAAAAACTAAAAATTTGGAACAGAGTCTAACGTAAGTCCGCCCGGCGCCGTAAGTCTAATTGGGAAAAAATCAGGCGGTTGAATATTCCCTCGTAGCAACGTCACGTGGCACGAGCGCATTTGCACGTACATGCATTCGCTCATTCGCCACAGGTACTGAGATCCAATCAATTACACTATAGACCCTGTTCTACCTAGTACGACATAATTGTAGTAAACGTTGTATATTGCCAATAAAAACTATTTTTAACGTTTTTAATGTTTTCGAGGTTTTTCATTTTTAACAAACTTTGAACGAACAGTGTGCAAAATGGTTGTAATATTGTACATAAGAATCGAAGTGAAACCAAATAAGTGATAACAAATTTTGTATTTAAATGTATTTACTTATACCTGACGACAAAAATTTTTTGAACATGACAGAAAATTAAACCTATCTTCGAAGCAATGAATTTAGCAAATATGTTAAGTAAAGAGGTCGAGTTTTAACTGAACGTGTATAAACGTTTTCAAAAAAATATTTTTTAAACGTTTATTACATCTATGCCTTACGGCTACCGGTTAACGACTCGAACGACTTAAAGTCTTTAATACAGAGGACATGCAAGATCAGAAAAGTTCACAAAGAGGCGCCGCCCAAAAGAGCACCTGCATGTCACGTGGTTCGACGACAGCCAATCATAGCGCTAGTGTACTGTTTACATTTAGAACTCTTCATTTTTGACAGCTTTGTACATCGGCGGTTCATCCTCCGGTCTTCGGCGCTTGAAGAAACCAAGCTGCAGAAATAAATAGATCGCATAAATTTAATAAACTTGAGATACTTAATAACTTAATAAGTAAGGTGACGTACAGGCATGCGAAATTTCTAATAACAGCAAACAAATCGTAACTAAACGCACACAGAATATTAAGTTAAGTCTTTCATAGACTTACCAAAGCAATTTGCTTTGGTAAGTCTATAAAAAAGTTAACTTATTATTCAGTGTGCGTTTTAAGCAACAGACACGTGGTAGCCTTATGAAATAAAGTTGCCTACTAATCGTAACAATAATTAGGTAAAGGTGTCATACCCCAACTGGGGCATAGGCGGGGTGCTCATCTCCCTTCCTTAAGCCTTTGAGCCTAAGTAGGTGGATAAACCACTTAAGTTCGTGACGCATGGCCAGTGCGACGCCAGACCTACGGTTACCTTCCCAGCCGCGGGGCATCACCGCCCTTTGACCGGCACCAAATTATACTGCTTGGTGACAGAGGCACATGTGTGTGAACAACTTGCCTAATAGGGTGTTTACACGATCCAGCAAACGTCCAGCAAACTTCCAGCAAATGTATTCAAAATACACGTGAATTGCTGGACGTTTGCTGGATCGTGTAAACGCCCCATAAGGTAACGCGTTACCCGGCAGTGTCCCGGTGCGGAGTCGAACCTGCGCCCCTGAGTGACCTCAGGATTACAACTCCGGCACGTTACCGTTAGACTACCGAGCCACAAACAATAATTACAAAATGATAAAAAAGTAAACAAATGACGAAACTACGAAAAAGTCAAAAATAGCATACCAATTTCACATTAGACTTTTCTATGATGATCGCGATATTGACGACGATACATTTAAATAAAACACAACAAAACGTAATAAAAAGTAATAATGATTAACAATGAAGCAAACAGAAAAAAGTAATGATCGCTGCTGCGTACTTTCCAGAGAAGGATGACGATCAGGAACAGAAGCAGACATCCGCCAACAATGGCCAGCGCAATGACCCAGAACTGGATCTGTCTACGCACCGGACCGGCCCCGACCACTGCTACGAATGACTCCACCTGCGCCCGTCAACCACACAACACGATAAGTGTGTATATTAATATAGCGTTCCACTTAGGTCAACTCAGCCTCCTACCCTCAGTGGGACCGAAAATGAGTAATAGCTTACGGGCTACGGGGTGAAGGCTGATTGGTGTGGTGATAAGTCTGATAGCTGCAAACCGCAGGTCCAGTTGTTCGCTGACTCGGGCATAGGATGGCCGCATAGTGTGCTGCGGTATCATTAGCTCTTGCCAATCAGTCGTCATATCCGACATTGTAAAGCGATTCTGGTCGCGAGTATGACAAAGAAGCGCTATAGCACGTACTGGAACTTTATCTGTTTTCCGTGCTAAACAAATACTGTCACTAATTTACTGCTGACTTTCGATTATTGCTTAGCCAGCCAATCTGTCCACATCTTTGGCAGACACCTGAAAACCGCAAGTGAGAAGAAATCAAACCCCGAAATTACCCGAGAGAAAATCATATCGAGAAAAAAATATCCGCTAATAATTAAACGTATAGAAAAAAAGCTAAAGTAAAGGTAGATGTACTTAAGACGTACCATAAGTCTTTCACACTACACCGTGGTCCATAAAAAATGTGCCACTTTTATTTTTTGAATAGCTTCGTGAAACATTGGCCAATTTAATAATTTTTAACACGCAACATCGGGAAAAAAAACACGACGCAAATGACTGTAGTTTTGGCCACCTCACTTTAATACTGTCGCTACACTACCTTGTGAAATGCAAAAGTCGTAGTTTACAACAATAAATTCATACTGGATAGCGCACGCGTTGGCTCAGAAATGATTAACCGAAAAGCGACAAACACGACTGGCAACTATTGTATGTCAAAAAGTCACAGGTGTCACATCACATTCTCTTTATTACAGCATGTGCTCAAAATGTCTTCCTCCAGTGCGAATGCAAGCGGCAAACGTTGACACCACTTGCAAACAGCAGGCTCAACAACCTGCATTTCACAAGGTAGTGTAGCGACAGTATTAAAGTGAGGTGGCCAAAAGTACAGTCATTTGCATCAAGTTTCTTCGTGATGTTGCATGCCAAAAATTATTAAAATCGGCCAATGCTGCACAGAGCTATCCAAAAAATAAAAGTGGCACGTTTTTTATGGACCACGGTGTATAAACTCTGCTGCATGCCTTATGTCTTTTTGCTATATTGTCTAACGAATTTTACGTAATCGTAGGTCTAATGTAGATTTAGACTAAAAACAATCTGAGATGCAACAAAGCTCAGTAAAAGCAGCTAGAAATTAGAATCAAAATTCAAAAACAAGAAGACGTGATATTTTCCTTTTTGCTACATGCTCGCTCAATCGGCCGGTCGAAAGTCATAAAAACAAAGAAAAAGCGTGACTAATGGAAACTGTTTCTGGATTCCAACGACAAGAAAGACAAGAAATTTGAGCAAAGCTCACTAGACGCGCGAAAGCCTATAGCATTTCCAGTTCAGTAGTTATAGTTTTGAAAATCGCATATCATTTGGACTCGGCCCATCGGGACCATAGTACACT
>Ga0056128_1011140_pt1 | contig 11146 bp, 6 predicted proteins | sample WorMetLIZISLAND2_FD_71113 | JGI IMG/M metagenome (GOLD analysis project Ga0056128, IMG submission 71113) | Marine gutless worms symbiont microbial communities from Max Planck institute for Marine Microbiology, Germany - Olavius geniculatus... ... | reverse complement strand
GACGACTGGCCGTGGAACGTGTAAGACGGCGTAATGTTGAGGCGCGACGTCGTCTGCAATGGCGCTTGGCATGTCGGAATTCAACCACGTCTCTGTTAAGAACAGAATGTCCAGCTTTCGGTCAGCGATCAAATAATGAATCTGTGCAGCTTTATTTACAACGGAGAGAGAGTTGAAAGAGTCGACCAGTAGCGAGACAATCTGGAATTTTAAATATAAACGCTATCTTAACTCTAACAGAGGGAAAACAAATTAATCAACAGACAAATTTTATATTTACCGACTAATTAGAAAAAAAAAGGAAAAAAATTCTTTACTGGTTATTGTACGGACAAGCTATTGTAATTGCAACCGCAGGCGTGAATAACTGAAGGCCACGGCAAAGTCAAATCGAAAGCTAAAGCGCACCTGGTCGCTTAAGTGTATGAGTAGTCGCGAACACATGCGCGCCCTATACGTTAAATGTACGCCCTACTAAATAACAACGTAACACTATTATTACAACAAGAAGGAAAAAATTCTAAAACTAACTAAACAACCCCAATAAAATGGGGTCTCGCCGGGGTCGCAAAAAATGTCACAGCTCTATGGCTGCAACAGCGCGAGCTCGAGTTTACTACGGCTTTCGCCCTCCTAAAGGGCATAGCAGTCCCTAGAAAAACTTAGAAAAAAGTCAAACACGCAAACTAGCAGCGAAAGCCAACGTTTTCTTATATGAATAAAATCGACGACAGACATCGTGAGTTGTTTTAGGCCAAACACACACGTTTCCTTGTTCAAGATCCTATATAAACAGCAGGCTGTCTTACATTAGTCAGAGGTCGGTCAGAGATGTAGTCGCCGTTGCTGGGTTTGTGCGTCTGTCTACTTCGCGTCGTAATGTCCTTATCAGCCCTAGTTGTCTGAGTTCAAGAAAAGTTGAGTTAGAAACAATGTGTTGTTTATTCACAGCTACCAACACCTCACCTCTCGCAGTTAGCCAAGCTTCCCAAGCTTAGTGGGTCCCCGTGGCGTCCCAGGACGTAAGCCGGACCGTCACTGTAGCAATACCATAGAAAAATTTTCGTTATATTTTACCCATTTGCCGAGAAGCCCCCAATAGACGGATTTGCACGAAATTTTGCACCGGGCGTTGTCTCGTCGACTTAATCATCTGTTTCAAATTTTGTGTCGATCGATTGAGGGGTTTCGGATTTGCGCGGAGTCGAATTTTGCCATTCTCCCTTGACTTTGCCGGTCGCCATTAAAAAATGGCTGTGCTACCGCGCGCCTGTGATTATTGGCAGTAGCGTAGAGACAATGTGGTGAAAATTATCAGGTCAGGTAGTCGCGTAGTCATGAGACCGTAGCGTCAGTCTTCTTCCGTGACCGCGCTTGATAGCCAGCTTCCATTGATTGGCAGGTGGGCGGTTGTTGTCTCTTCGGAGCTGGTCTATCCACATGCCACGTGGACGACTGGGACGACGTTTCCATGTAGAGTATGGGAGGCGTCCCTGAGACAGCCTGACGCAACTGTGGAGTGCCTTGTGAGCTGGTACTTCATCGCCAAGCCTCGCTAGGTGTCCAAAGATGGCCGAGCGACGGCAACAGATGGTGGTCGATAGGGGAGGGAGGGAGGTGCGAGCGGCATTCTCTTCGTTCCGCACGAATTGATGCCATGATACACCTAGGATGCGACGCTGGCATTTCATGTGAAACGCATCTGGTGATTTGCAGTCTGCCACTGTGGGGGTCCAAGTTTCAGACGCGTATTAGAGTACTGATTGCACCAAGTGTCATAGCGTTGTAGCTGCGACATCGCTAGCTCGAGTTTACTACAGCTCCTACTTTACTAAAGGGCCTAGCAGTCCCTAGTAAACCTTAGAAAAAAATCAAACACGCAAAATAGCAGTTAAAGCTCACGTTTTTCTCATATGTGTAAAACCGACGAGACAGACGAACATATATTACAAAATAAGAACACAACAAAGAAAAAATAATAATACAGCAGAACGGAAAATCTAACCTATCTACCGACGAAATGCGCGTTTACAACAAGCCTGTATCAGCGACAGGACAAGGTTTTAGCACAGTTCAGATCGTTCAGCGAGGTAACAACAGTTTTAGCGCTGACGACAGCTATACAGTCGAGGTAAAATGCAACAGCAGTTTCTAGCAAAACAGGGACTCTCCAATCCGATCAAGTACACGTTTAACTTCGATACAGTACCTAAATCAATGACTGTCTCGTTATAGATACGCCGTGATACTCGGTTCACGGCCAGATTTACACCGCAAAATAAACAATCATACAGACTACACACACGACAAGGAAAAACAACTCACGACACAGATAACCGTTTAACAGTCGGCGGAGCTCAGGTTCAAAAATTAAGCGGTCTACAATATTGATACTATGGAAGTATACCTATTCCGAGTATACACGAATTCCATGGCAATAGTAATGTGTCAAAGTGTCAACTGTTGTCAAGTCCAAAGCTTCCTGCAACATTTGCAACACATTATCACTTGCATCGAAACGTGTACTGCTTTGTCAAGCAAAGATTGCAATTTGCAATCACACAATCTTAAATGAAAAAATCCCGATAACTGGGATCTCGGCTGTTTTGGCTGATTCCGAATCTCAGGATTGGCAGCGTCCCAATCCTGGGATTTTGGGAGTACAACATTTCGTTAAATGTGTACTTTTATCCAATGTTAATTAACGCATATAACAATTGTAGTCGTTTAGTGCCAGAGTCCTACTCTTTGTTGTGCAATGCAATTTGTATTTTGACAGTCAGTTACTCACTATAGTTCGGATATACCTTCTGTATGGGCCTAATACATCATATATATGAAATAACTCTATTAGGGATACCAAAATAATGACCAACGTTTTTACCTTAATCCCGAAAATGAAATCCTGGCTTTCAAGGATTACATATGCTGTAATCCCGAATTCTGGAATTAAGACTTTAATTCCGGGACTGGATTCAGTATTGACAACATTTGAGCTTATCACACAGTTAACAAGTCATGAAATAAAAGCTGCATTTAGGCAGGCTACGTTTTATAAACAAAGACACCGCTGCGGAAATGTATCTGATTACAGAAAAGAATAAAACAGGCTATATGAATCACAGAATTTTCTTGACTTCAAAGTTGTACCACAAAAAAATAAAACAAATATCATACCTTACAACAGTTAGACTTTGTGCTGTGATTTATATATCACCAACCACCTGTCATTTTTCACTCTAAATGGCGAAAGAGGTGTCTACTTGTCACAGCGTTACAGCTGCGACACTGCAAGCTCGGGTTTACTACAGCTCATAGCTTGAAAGAAATATCAAACGCACAACTAACGGTCAAATCTCACGGTTTTCCTTTATGAATAAAAACAAAGACAAACAGACATACAAGCAGACAGACAGACAGACACCGAAAAACTTATCTACTGACAATATACACACACATCTACAACAAGCCTGTATTAGCGACAGGTCAGGTTTGTAACACAGTTTAGATCGTTCGACAAAGTAAGAAAAAATTTCAGCGCTGACTATAGCTATAAAGTTCAGATTAAATGTAACAGCAGGTTTTGCATAAAACAGTGGCTTTCACAGTTCAAACAAGTATACGATTATCTACGATATACAGTACTACCTAAATTAATGACTATCTCGTCACAGAGACGCCGTAATACTCAGTCAACGGCCAGATTTACGCCACAAAATATACAATCTTATAGACTACACACTTGGCAAAATAATTAACTGACGGTACAGATAACAGAGGGTTCAACAGTCGGCGGATCCTTTCGACGACGACAGCAATAAGATAGGTTCACAGCGGCAACAGTACGAGTTGGAACAGCGGCGATGGGACAAGCAGCGGTTTCCCGGACGACGCTCTGCTTCCTCTGGACGTTGTTGATGACGTCTCACTCGCAGTTCAACGGCGATAATCCGGTTTCGGTTCAACCGACTGGTGACGTTCCGGAGCTACACCGGTGATTCTTCGCTCCTGGCTCTAACGGACCCGACCGGACCGCCTAACAAATGAGCGCATGACAATAACTCATTCTGTCGCTACATAATACATAAAATACTATTACAAAACAGAAAACTGCAACCAAAAAATATACTAAACTGACAAACAAACATCTAAACCAACTTTACTGCCAGATACACATTACACATGGCATATACAGCCTAACCGTGAGCTAGGCACGTGTACAACCCCAAAATACATCTATTACCAAATAAATTAATACACCAAATAAACCGTACTCTGGCGGCTTCATTCACCAGACAGCCATCTAGCTATTAACAGTGTACAAACATCCTGCGTATATATAACGCAACAAAATACAAGGGAACTCAGCTTACCGCTTAACAGCGGCCTCGCGATCACAAAACGACTCCGACCAGAGCCACAGCTTTCTGGTCTTCCACGCTCGTCCTAGAATCACTAGCGACGTAGCTAAAAGTCCAGTGCCAGATTACAATTTACGGCCAACTAACTTACAAAAACGCCATAGGACATGGCATCGCACGGCTGTATCTACAACAGCGAAGCGTTCTCGCGTAACTCTCAGTAGCGACTGGTGGAAAAGGGGGTAACAATGGCCTAGGCCGTCCGCAATCCCCCAGACAAAACATAAGCAAACGTTTAAAAGAACTAAACGCGCCAATTTGGTTATTTCATTTTTAGAAAAATAATGAAAATTATTGCCACCACAGCTCATATTTTGACGCTACAATGCACCAAATTCGATTATGTCTGAGACTCTGCTCCATACCCAGCTGGGGGAACTTACAACACTCCCCCCAAACCTTCAGCTAGATTTGAAAGGTCTTACTTCTAAGGGAGAGAAAGGAAAGGTTAAGAAAGAAGAGGGGTAAAGGAAAAGAAAGAGAGAAATGAGGGACAGGGGACGAAAGGGGGGAAAGGGAAGACCCCAATTCATATTTCTGGCTACACCACTGTGCTCTCCAGAAGCTAAAATGTTTTCAGCTTCAGGGGAAATAAGTTTGCCCCCCCTCCCCCGACCACGAACTTTGCCCACTGCGCCCCGCTAAGTACACAGATTACAGACTACCATTATAGGCTCATGCTCCTGCACTTGCCATGTGGCCCCCTTTCCCAGTGGTTTCTATCCCCCAAATCTGGAATCGAAATCGGGCGCAACTTCCCCCCAGTTTTGGGCTCTAGTTCCCCGCAAATTTCTGACTCAGTTTTTCCCTCCATTTTGGGCTTCTTCCCCTCTACGAAAAAAAATTTTGTTGAAGCTGTTGATTAATAATGAGGAAAAGTAAAAAAAGAAGTTTTGTTAGAAAATAATAAAAAATAGGAAAGAAGTAAAAAAGGTAGTTTTTGTTAAGGGTGCAGTTTGCCCAGTAAAAATAAAGGGAAGTTTGATCTACAACCTTATCAAAACTTCCCCCCCCTATTTTTCACTGGGCGTTAGCCTGCGAGTTTTCCACCATGCATAAAAATAGAAGCCACTGCCCTTTCCTTAAGCGATGACTTCGCAATTGTGTATGAGATACGTTCACAGATGGAAGAGGGGTGCACCCCCTGCTCAGAGAAAAAAATTCACATGTCCCGGGAAAAATAAAGTGTTCCCTTATTTGTCGCTTGATCCCGTGGTTTTTGGTAAACTCGCAGGCTAGGTACGTTTCTAATGCACACAATTATCCCACGAAGGTCATATACAAACGTTCTATAACCAATTAACTCAGCGTTTTTATACATCGGGCTGGTTACACCAGTTCAACATCAGCTAAAGCAAAAGTTTAGGCTGAAAGTTACAACAGTCTTTGTGCTCAAAAACCACGCATACACGTATGTGTATTAATTAAAAAAACTAGAAATTTGGGGCAAAGCCCAACGTGAGTCCGCCCGGCACCCTAAGTCCGACTGGGGGAAAATTAAAGGGGGGGGGGAAATTTCCCCGGCATCAAAGTCACGTGGCCCGAACTCAAATGCATTGACATACGCCGAACGCGCATTGTCGACTTAGGGTTGGTCAATATGCGCGCTTATAACTTTGTTCGTAATGCACGGAATTTCACAATTTTTTTGTTCAACGCCGAAAGGATAGTTTTCGTTAACGCCGTTTAGAATTGTCGCTATCTTGATCAGCTCCAGAGATATTTGCGGTCAAACTTGAAAGTTGTCGTAAAACGTACTAATTTTTGCACGTTTTTTGCCCTCCCAAATTTTAAGGGGGCGGTGCCCCCAAAAGTTGTACTTGCGTTAACACCCCAACCTAGAGGCGCGTCAAGTGCCATTCGTCCGGCTACACCCCCTAACTCCGAAGTTATAAGCGGGCATTTATTGCATTTTATGCCAATTTCTGACCCCCCTTTAAAAAAGTAGTAAAAGGGCCCCCGTCCCCGGTGGGGGATGCGCCAGTAAGACTTGGTCATTCTCTAGCGCGTGTAAAAATTTGGGGGCTCAGCACTCCTTAGGGGCCGAAATATGTTCTTCCAAAAAATGCGCTTTAGGTGGGTACGATTTCATATCTAAATTTCCAAGGTCACTGGACCGAACTTTACCGGACTTGTTTTGCCTAACGCGAAAGGAATCGCGATACACGGAATGACTATCCGATTTTGAATATCTTCATTCGTTTCGGAGATATTCGCGCCGAACTTTGAAGTCGTCCGAAATTGGGCTAAATTTTGCATGTTTTTGGCCCCTTACATTTTTTGGGGTGCGCTCCCCAAAATTTTAGACCGGCATTATAAAATTGGGCTTAGTACAGACCAACTTGCAAAATTTCACACCGATCGGCCCACGTATCTTGGAGATTTTGCGTTGACAAAAAAAGAAAAAAAAAACATCTGGGCTAAAACATAAGTCCGCTCCGCAAGCTATCGCTTCCGGGCGGACTAATAAAATAACTAAGTACTTGTTCACTGACATATATAGGCCTATCATGCATGCTAATTAAATGAAAAAGAAATTTGAGCTAATGCTCACTAGACGCGTTAAAGCATATATTAGTTTCTGTTCGCAAACTGTCAGTCCATCTCCAGCCATTTTATCGCAGTTCATTCTTAGAATGTGTGCTGCAGCCAAAGATCGCAAAAATTAATAAAAATTCCTTATGTTGAAAGTTCACGTCTTTCAAAGTCATCGATGTTGATAGGCAGCATGCCCATGCCTATGTGCAACCATTTTTCATTAAAGACTAGCCAACAACGATAAAATAATGACATTTGTGGGGGTACAGAATTTGGATTTGGATATTTAGTCGGCAGGGCCCCCAAACTGGGGGATCGCACTGAGAAGCTGTGGTGTGTGAACAACTTGCCCAAGGTTGTTACTTGCAAAGTTTGATGAAAACGCATTCCGATGTACATGTTCGCAGTTTGCCAACGTCACAGATGGAAAACATAGTCATAGCATATCCATGCTTGCAAAGCATCACACGTTCGTTATCAACATCGATTCACAGCGTGAAAAGCCAACAACCCTCTAATTAGACTGCAACAAAGACTCTGCAACAGACAACTTCTACTCTGCAAGTCACACGGGAATAACATCAGTAAAGGGTCTATGAGCCCAGCCACGAAATGACTGCAATCAGTCACGCTGCGGCGACCTCCCACGGCCGCCCTTTTTGTCCGGCACATACTTGAGACATGCTGTCACAGCCTGCATTACCTAAGATTCTGCACCATTGAATAAATCCAGTGCACTCTCTGTAGCACAAACCAGCACTGAAAATATCACACTAGCCTTTCCCTTTCATACAAAAAAACAAAAAGCTTAAAAACAAGGCACGTATGCAACGAGCTATCACTAATGAAAAAAAGTTGTTGATGGACCACTGGTGATGAGAGAAATTAGCTGCCTTCAACATTAAGACGAAGCAAGTCTAATCAAAGCCTGAGACTTGCATGTGAGTAAAATCCAAGCAAAAATAAACAAACTCAATGAGGTTAAAATACAATGCAAACTAACAGCAGTACGCAATAACACAGTGAACATGTGACGGGACTTTTTCACGTCTCAAATGTTGAGTAAAGAGCTGGGGAGGGGTGGTCGTATGGGGTCGGAGATGAGTCCCCTGATTAGTGAGTAGCCTGGGTAAGACTCCCTAGGTTTATCATAGTAACTACAGATCTGTCTATCACATTTTTGCAGTGCTCGGGAAGTTCCAGAACAAGAGAAACGGTATAGCAACATGTAGCCAAAATTTTGCCAAAATACAAGGACACTCAACGCCATTCCACCTAGGCTTACGATGTAGCCGTTAACGTCATAGAGATCGATTTCGTAACCTATTTAGTCATATGCGAGGATCGATTTCGTACATTCTTGACAAGATACGCAAAATAGGTAAAGTGAATCGAGTTATCATACGCGGCAATTAATTTGGTAGGAAATGCGGTTTAAAACGGTATATTCCTTATTACGGAACTTTGAGGAGAAATAGGGAATTGATTTATCGCGATTGGTCGCTCGGCAGCCTGAGTCATAACAGGTACGTACTAATCCTCGCATATATGCAGTTACATCTTCTACAGCCCAGCTTACCTAGCTACCGTAAATAAGCTCTAAAGAAGAACTCCATCTTGGATTCTCACCTTTTAAAGACACTCCAAAAACACCCTCAAAAATACCATTTTAACATCTTTCGGAAAAAAATGGCCCGATATTCAAGAAAGTACGCACAATTAGCTGTCGAAAGACGTTGTCTGTATTATCTAAGCTATATTATATTTTTGGCGATCGGACTTCGATAAGTCACTGTCGAAAAATCAACAATCTGCAAAGTAGGCCATTTTTGAGCATTCTCGACATTTTTAATATTAAAGTTCGTAATTTTTTTTTAATATAAAGTTCATATTAAAGTTCGTAATCTTTAATAAATTCTTATTTATATTTTTGGGAATAATAATTTCGTGTCCTTTAATTAATAGAAATATCTTCAAAAAAATATCGCCCTGCCAGTCGCATAGGCGTGTGCAACGAGTGCGTGCGGGCGGCCACGAAAAATGCGCTACAAGTCTCTATTTAAATGTGCGTTCGCGCCCCCTATAAATTCGGGAAAAATCGCCTTACCATTTAGTCATTTCGCAGACTCACAATAGAGCACATCTCCTGTTTCCGCAAGGTATACATCAACCGTGGTAACCAAACTAAAGGGATAATATCCCGCGGCAACCAAACCAATAGAAGGACATGAATCGTGGTAACCAAAGTAAAGGGAAGACATCAACCGCGGCAACCAAACTAATAGGAGGACAGCCACGAAAGGAAACCAAGTCAACAGGAAAAAAAACAGAGTAGATAGACCGTGAAAGCCCACCAAGTACGAACCCACAACACTCCAATTGTCTTTCACCAAACACACTTCTCACCAACAGATTCGCAACGGACATCTCTTTCCACAGCACGCGGTAGAAGCGGTACAGAAGGTGGAGGTGGGAATCTTATCGCGAAACCGCGTGTTGTGGAAACCAAAGAAGCCTTGTAAAAACCAAAGAGCTGCGAACGCCGAAAGAATTGAGGAAAGCAAAAGTATTGGGAAAACCGACAGTAAAGCAGAATACTGCTGTAGGAAACATAGGTATAGGAGACTAGGGGAAGTTCCCGCGGACGGTCGACGTAAGCACGGTTTAAACGTTAGATCGTTTACCGCCGGTCAGAAAGTCCGTGGTAACTCGACGACTTGATATATCCCGTGGATAGCTGTTACCGCAGTCGGCTGATGTAAGTACGGTTTGAACGTACCGAGTTTCCTATAGATTTGCGTCTATAGGATAAGGGGCTACACGTTCGCCGCCATTTGAGAGACCGTGGTAACTGATAAAAATACATTAGTTAATATCTAGGGATCAAGAGACTTGCTACTATAGGTACAATTTCCAATCTCAAAATACGTTTCCCCCGATAGTTTTGAGGTCCGACAACTAAATAGATAATAGCTTTCACAGCATCTAGTCTCTCCTCGATTGCAAAACCTTTGCGGCAAAACTTTGCACAACAGGACCCCGATTCAGCTATGGGAAATCGGCTATTTACCACACCGGGAACCGCAAATACTGCACCGACGACCCATAGTCAAAGAGATGTTGACTGCCACTGCAACGGAGGAATAGTGGAGAGTGACAATGATGTCCAGCGTGGAACAGTTATGTCAGATACCCGTAATGTCGTGGTGGAAAGTCACAAACAGACGGCACTATACATTATAAAGTGGAGTGGCTGCCAAATACAGACTCCTGCAAGATAGTCTTTAACCCTATTACGCATGAGAAGTAAACGGGCGTTTATAAAAATTTTTTCAACGCATACGTGTGTATTGACTAAATGTTGCCGTTTGGCAACAGCATGCAGTACCTTGCGTTTTACAAATTTAAGCTGCTGGGTAAACCTTAAGTTTTTAACATAGGCCTTTTAAAAAGTAATTTTGTGTAAAACATTAAAAAAAATATTTTTGATTGGACTAGTCTTGACATTGTGACAACATGTGCGTGTCATTTTTCTGTTTGTATGTTTTTTACTTCATGCTGAAATTATTGTGTGTTTGCTTTAGGCCCATTGCAGTATTTCAGTTTTTTACTTTATTTTTTTATTACTGTTCTAACCATACTGTATTTCGAATAATAATACTATCCATAGTGGTCAGCTGTAATGGCTGAATTGCTTTCCGAAACCTTTTTGCACCTAATTGCTCAATTTTTTAGAAATTTGTTGGTTTATCGTGTTATTTTCTACTGTTGTGTGCAAAAATAAATTATTATTTTTTCTGCTCAATCAAGCAAACTTTTTAAATTTAATGTTATTTTACTATAAGTTTATAGACATGGGCGGCGCCAGAGGGAAAGGGGCAGGTGTGGGGGGCACCTGCCCCCCATGCCCTTGCTCCCCATTTGCTCCTCCAGAAAAATATTGATGGTGATAAAGTGCACTTTGATAACCAAACACATGCTAAGGTGTGACTTATTAAACGTCATTTTTGCAAGACAACAGAGATATGTGATTTTTTTCATTTGCAAATATTAAAAAAACAGGCAAATTTGCGGCTTTCATTTAACCTAGAACAGCTAAGTGTTTCAGCTTCAGGAAAGGGAAGGGCTTCGTTCTGCGTCTTTTTGATACACACAACAACTAAATAAAAGGTCAACATGTGCCCCCT
>Ga0056128_1011139_pt1 | contig 11146 bp, 2 predicted proteins | sample WorMetLIZISLAND2_FD_71113 | JGI IMG/M metagenome (GOLD analysis project Ga0056128, IMG submission 71113) | Marine gutless worms symbiont microbial communities from Max Planck institute for Marine Microbiology, Germany - Olavius geniculatus... ... | reverse complement strand
GCGACATGCAATGAGTGACACATCGAAAACAGCAAAAATCATAAAAAGGTGATATTATTCAACAGCACATTGACAGTTAGGCGATGTGATGGTGAGTGATATCACTTTTTTATGATTTTTTTGCTGTTTTCGATGTGTCACTCATTGCATGTCGCCGTTAACAAGTGTATAAACTGATGTTTTGTACATTTATAGTAAGTATAGGTTACGCTGACCTTTACTGTACCGGTACGTTTGCTGTCAGCGGGTTGGAAGAAGCCTCAGTAGCGTGTTGATGCGAACGCTGGTGGCAACGGTAGCCAATGTACCAGAAACGTTGCTCATCTTGTCAAAGCGGCACAGACTGAGTCAACATCTCCGGTCCACTGACAACGATGTCAATCTCATTCAACTGCTGCTTGCCAGCATTCCACACAAAAAAGCTTCAGTTTCCACACATGACGATTGACGACCCTGGACATGATCGCAGCGCCCAACTTGTCCGATACTTGACTGTTTAGTTTTTCATTACCAGGACTTGTGTTCAATTTCTCTCATTTCAGTTCCGTTTAAAATATCATCATTTATTGCGTGCACGCAAAACACGCACCACATCATGTCATCACAGATCCATTTTCTTCGCGCAATCTACCATTATTTACACACTTGCATCTGTGAATATGCAGCCCGGTAAAAGTGGACCCAGCTGTTCGTGTCCCCATCCACAGTGACGCAATCCAACCCATGCGATACTGCAAATAAAATAATCTTTACGCACCACTAGCTAGTTATGCGTAAATTCCAAGAACACTTACAAATCGCACATAGGCCTATGAGCCTACGCCGACGCTTTTGGCCGCTTTGACCGGTACATTGCTGCGATTGGAAGGAAATATAGGCGGGTCTACTAAGTTTAAAAAATGCAAATTCTTCGCAGTTCGCACATAAAACTTTAACAGCTGGCAGAAATACGGCATAATGAAAAAAACATTTCGTCATTGGGATTTGTAGGACACTAATTCTGGGGGAATGTGTTTCTTCAACCATTTCTCTTCTGGTCTGTCTTCCTCGTTTTTCTTTTGCCTCTTTTTCTATCCCTTTCTTCCCATTCACGACGAAGTGAGTGTTCTGGGGCTATTTCTGGAGGTTATATAAGAGCGTCGGACTAACCTTCACAATCGTGTGACGACCTATGATATGAAAATTTGAACTTTTCGTACTGAATAAGCTGCAACACAGCTAAAAAAGTATGTTATTCATCCTATTCAGCTGTAAACATAAACTTATATACTGAATAAGTAAAAACATGGAGTGCATAGATGGTTTTTGGTTATTTTATGCATATCAATGCGTCTCACTTTGTGTAATAAATGAGCCAAAAAAAGTCCAGCCCCAGTTGGGGCTCAAGTTGGATAATGCCGACAGACATACGGACGAATGATGCGGCATATAACGCGGCCGCGAAATAGAATCGTCCAAAAAGTGATTGCGAAAGTTGTTCGGCTGTCGAAAGGCACGAGAATGACGTTTCATCCACCTAGTGTTGAGCTGTGGATCACAGCGTTAAGCCATCTGAGGCTGTTGTTGATCTCTTCGTCTCTGCGGCGAGGGATTAGCACAAGTCGCAGGATTCAGATGAGTCGAACTTGCTTACGTGGAACCAACTTCGTCGACGTCCAAATGAACGAACGAACAGCTTGGCACCTTCTCGTAAACTCTGCATCACGACAACATGGTACTCAAATCGACATCAACTTCGAACAGACTAAGCGACTGCAAAAAGATATTTCGTTAGGGTGTTGACGTTGCGGCGACAGTGGCGTAGCCAGAAATGCAAACTGGGGAGGCCCCAGTTCACATTTGTGGCCCCTTGTTTTTTCGTTCTGTCTCCTCTTCACTTTCTTCCTTTTTTACCCTTTCTTTCTTTAGCCTTTCTTCTTTTACCCTCTCTTCTTTTTCTCTTTTTTTTTCTTCCCACCCTCTTCTCTCATTTTTTCTATATAAAGCCTAACAAGGGTCCAGGGATAGGACCCCGAAAAAAATTCGCGGTAATAAAAGTGCTCGTGAGTGAGTTTTAGAAGCATTTGGACATTAAGACCAACACCAAAAACCGGTATTTGAGCTAAACTCACGAATTTTCACTGGGGGTGAAACTGGGCCCCCTGCCGCCATCAATGTCTAAGCTACTGCGCGGCAAATTGCTACTAACTGTTATTGTAGCATAGGGGGGTTTGAGTCCGCTATAGCGAAGGGCCGCCATAGTGAAGGTCTGTTAAAATTTAGGCCAAAAATTTTCCAAAAATCTCCGATCCAGTCGTAGAAACGATCTGTCTCAAACATTTTTTAAAAAATATTATACAATCTTCCTTTCATCTTCGTTGTTTTTTTGTTCTTTTTTGCCCAAAGAAAACAAGCAGTCATTTTGTCCATCTCACGCCTACGGACTTCTGCGAAATTTCCCAGAGTTTACACTTATCGTAGGCATCGCCCCCTTATGTGAAAAACGTTCAGAATTCGTCATGGTTTAGAGCAACTTTTGACTTTAAGCACAATTATTTTTAAGGGATATAAATATCGAAAGGCGGTAAACGGCGTTATCAACTACGATCTCTCCTGCGTTGAACAAAAAATTGAGTAAACTAAGTGTATGGGTCTGTCAATTTTAGTAGGCCTATTTGTTTCACTTCTGTCAGCTCAACACCTATTCTGTGCGGCACAGCCAAAGGCAAAAAATACTTCGACTTATGTACGTGCGCTTATACCAGCTGTCGCACCAAAACTGCGTTTCAAAATTTTAGAAAGGTGGGCAAATTTGCGGCTTCCATTGAACGTCTAAAAACAACCAGTGCTTCAGCTTCAGCGTCAGGGGGACAAGCCGCCCTCTGACCCTCTGAGAAGGTCATGTAGCATGGGCTTAATTAGCTCTTGTAATGATAAATAGGCTACGTATAAGAAGAAACGGCGTTCATTCGCCAGGGATGCTGAGAGAGAAAACTTTCTCCCAGGTCACTCCAACAGCCTTCTAGCTTCTACTCTTTTTCCTTGTTTTCCCTTCTTTTTTTCACTCTCTCTCTCTAAAAATGTTCTAGGTCATTTGAAGGAGAGTTGTGTGATTTTGTTGCTATGGCGGGGACTTTCGCTATGGCGGCCATTCGCTATAGCGGCCCATTACCGCATAGGGGTATATTTCATGTTTTTTTACAAAGTATAAATTTTTTTATATAACTTTAGACCTACTTGGCTTACTCAGCGGAATGCCGATAAAGGTTCTTTAGCAGAATCATATACAATAAAATTGTTCGTTGAAACTTTTGTTAAAAGTTTTACAGCGGTAGCCCCTGGAACAAAAAAGTGGGCTGCAATTATTCTGGCTCACAAGTTTTTCTACGTCGATTAGTTACTGGCCTCCGTTTGCTGTCATACTAGAAACTTTTAGCGATTCTAAAACGCTAACGCTGACTTGTTTAAACTATGTTCCGTGCACGTAATCTTGATCAAAAACCTGCCGATAACAGAGTTTTTTTCGAGTGGAATTTCGTGCGCTACAGTACGCGGCCGAATCCACGCGGCCCGAAAATCCCACTATATCACAGCAGATTTGCGCCCTTTTGAGTGACGCAGAGCTCATGTGTAATCCGCGTAAATTAGCTCGAGATGTCATCGCGAGTAGGCAGCGTCAGCAGCAGCAGCAGCAGCTGCTGTAGATGCTGGCGAGCGTAATTACAATTGCACGCATCACACTGGTTGGTGCGTGGTCGCTCTCTCCATCTCCCTGTCTCCCTCGCCATGTCTTCCTTTCATTTGCACCCCGATGCCGCCGTCACTAACCAGTGGCGTAACTGCTAGTAAACGTTAAGACTGTACTTTACTATCACTCATACACAATACTTCATTAGAGAACAAAAATAATTTTACCGCGTCAACAGTACTGCTTAGACACAGTCCAGCGAAGAAGTAAAAAGAACTACAACACAACCTGAATTAAGTAAGTAGACAATTGTTGAACTTATTCTATCAGTAATTACGTCATCGGCGTAAGATAACTCATGCCTCTGTACTCGCAATTTGTAGACCTACTGAGTTTTTGAACAACCTGAGTCAGTCTTGAATCACTACGACGACCAGGAGGAATTATGGAGAATTACCAGACAGCCGAGATGGTGAACATTGCGAATGAAAAAAGCGAAAAACAAAACGTTTTGGACTGATATGTTAGACCTACAGGTCTGCCTGAACATTGCTCATCATCCGGAAATTAACCACAGATCAGTTGAGATCCCAGAAATTGCATGTTTTAGCAGCCACAGGTCAGTCTATATAGCACTGCATATCACAGCAGATCAGCGGTGATCTGCAATATTGAAGCAGGCCAAATGGTTGCTATTAGTTTACTGAGTTTACGAATTGGTCAAAAAGATATCGGAAACTATGGTATACTGCTCCAAAAAGGCAAAACCTGAGCTCTGGAAGATGGCTTTTTTCTCTGGGACACTGGCGCCCAGAAGCAGTTGCGTGCATGTGCCTCCCGTAGTCACGCCACTGTCGCTAACGCAGCCGCTACAGTTCCACCTGTCTACATAACTGGACCACCGCTCGCTAGTCGTCACCATCATGCTTTTCTCTCTCTCTCTCTTTCTCCCCGTCCGTCTGTCCGTGCATCTGTTTGCTTGATACTCGACATGCGTACGCAATATTCGTCTCGCCCGTTATCGCGATTTATTTCGCATCTCGGCAGCAACCGCGTCCGCTGCTGCAGCTGTGCTACGTTGTTCGACGCGGCGCCGATTGCGCCGCACTGTGAAAGTTCGTGGCGCCTTTCCTCGAACCATAGATGTTAAAAACATTAATTTGGAAATTAAAGAAAATTACATAAAAACAAAAATTAAAAACGTGTTTTTTAACTTCAAAAAACATGTAAAAACATACATAAGCAAGATAATGTTCATACGAACACAAAGTCTGTCCAATGCATTTCGATGGTTTACAGTATATGGCCGTATAAATGTAATCAGTGAGCTGTTTAAACTGGTAGAAAAAATCTAACAGTTTAATTTCAAACTATACAGCAGCAATGATCCTTTCATCCTTTTCTATTATTTTAATTAAACAATAAACATTGTCAGTCATGAGACCATTCGAGTCATCACCAGCACTTTACTATAAATGGTCCATCGTCACCATGTGTCTATCTTGCACAGTTATGGAGATATTGCGCCTCAAATATTGGACGCACGGACGTTGACACGTAAAGAAAGATAGAAAAAAAAGAAAAAGAAAAAGGAAGGGGAAGGAGAAGGGAAGGGAAAGAGAAAGTGGAAAAGAGACAGGAAAATAAAAGAAAATGGAAAATAAATAAAAAGTAAAGGGAAGGGGAAAGGGAAATGGAAAAAGGGGAAGGGGAAGGGTAAGGGAAAGAGGAAAGAAAAAGAAAAAAAGGAAGGAATAGGGAAAAAAAGGAAGGGGAAAAAGAAGAGATAGGGAAAGAGAAGGAAGTATGGAAGGTAAAGGGAAGGGAAAGCGGAAGATAAAAAAGGGAAAGGAAAGGAAAAGGGAAAGGAAAAGAGGAAGGGGAAAAAGGGGAAGAGAAAAGGGCAAGGGAAAGAGAAAGGGGAAGGAAAAAAGGATGGAGAAGGGGGAGGGATATGGGAAAAATAAAAATGGGGAAGGGGAAAGAAAAAAAGGGGAAGGAAAAGTGGAAGAAAAAAGGAAAAAGAAAAAGAAAAAAGAAAGGGAAAGGGGAAAGGAAAGGCAAGGTGGACGGAAGATAGCTTAAGAAAAGTTGGACGCACGCGCGAACGCAGGACACTCAGGTGATTTTATACTCTGTCCAATGCTATGCATTGGACAGACAAAAACATTAAACTACGTTTGGCAGAAATGAGCACAATAACATGTTAAAAACAAAAACCTACCATTTGTCAAGAGTTAAGACCGACATGTAATGAATGTTATTATGTAACGGTGATTATTGTACATATCGAAAACAGGGCTAAACGCAATTTGCCCATGAGAAATGCATCATATTTGTAATTCTGTACGTTTATGTTTCAATAAGAACAAAAACGCTACATTACAATAGAACAAAAACATTTTTAAAAATTTTAAAAATTTAATTAAAAACATATAAAAACATGTTTTTTTAAATTTTTTATAAAAAACCATAAATAAATGTTTTTTTACATCTATGCCTCGAACAGTATGACGTTATGGGGACTAGCACTGCATTAGCACCTAGCATCCGTATTCAAACTCCGATAGATTTCTGCGATTGTCTCTCTCTCTTCTGACTTCTCTAGTTAAGTTAGCGCAGTTCTCAGGCGGCCAGCCCTGATCGCCGTAGCCTTTTGCTAAGAGCTGCATCGATGCTTTATGTTTAGTTTTTCATGTGTCCTGCTGTAAAAAAATCGTTCGCAAATTAACGTACTTACTTGCTTATTGAAGCTGGGATTAAATGGGCGTGCATGCATGTACCGCTCTTCATAAGAAGCCCATATCAGAGCATCACCTGCCATATGGGATCACTGTCACACAGTGATACCTGCTACCTAACACAAGTGAACACGCCCCACCTTGACCCCAGCCAAGCAGGCCGGTAAAAGAAAAGATGGAAGACTGACTTTACCTTGGCGGCTGGTTATATACCGGAATGGTTTATCTGTTTGTAGACAGTCAGACATTCTAGTTGTAAGCATTTACTTGATCGCGATCTATCCAGTCCAAGTCCTAACCGTCATACCAGTAAAAACGGTAAAGGTAACCCATACTCGATACGAGCGTTAGGCCCGATGCTGATCCCGGTCTCTAGGTGATCAGCCCAGCCCGCAGGTGATGTAGTCATAAACTTGGTGGTAGGCTGCTATTACTTTCCACCAGGCCCGCGGTTACCTTACCAGGCAAAGAGCGTCATCACCTTTTGACCGGTACCAAATTATACTGCTTGGTGACAAGAGGCATATGTGTGTCAACAACTTGCCCGGAGTTGTTATCTGGCAGTGCACCGGGTCGAAAGTCGAACCAGCAACCTCGCGACCACCAGTCCGGCATGTCACCGGTACACCACCGAGCCACATGCCAGTATATCACTTCAACTTGTAGCGTATACAGATGGAAGCTTTTTTAGTCGGCGGTTTAAACGGTGATCCGTCTTCGAGGGCTCAGACTCTGAACACATGTTACCATTTTCAGATTTGCATTTGAGGACTTAAAAAACTAGCGTATTTTCACTATTTTGTGGTATGAAACGCTGAAAACTTTATTCGCCAGAAAGATAATACAGCAAAAATAACAACAGCGAAACCGTTTCTTTGCACGAGATAATTTGTGGTTCTAACAGAAAATTATAACAGAAAATTATCATCAACCGGAAGTTGTAACTCGAATTCCTTCCTCCTCAAGTACGTCGAAGCTTATGGCATCATCTGAGCACGATAGGTCTACGCAAGTCACAACACACCATTTCAATTTGCTAAGACAAATTGTAATCGTTTTCAACAAATGAGAACAATATACGTCAATCGGGATGTCGCATGCAGACCGTTTTAACCCACGAAGGTGGGCGCGCATCCGACGCTGAAGACGTGAGATACGGACTGCGGGCGTTTGTCGGGCAGCGTGCTAGTGACAGGAATGCTAATGATCGTGTGCTAGGTTTGTGGTGCTCGCCTATCCGTTTGCATCGCACACGACCTGCTGCACACCGCGCGATGCAATCTAAGTCAGTTCAGTTTTGTTAGCCGAGAAGTTATCCGCACCGGCCACGACTACTAGATATGGATGTCTCCCGACCGAAGAGATTACCTGTCAGTTCGCTGACGTCTGCTGCAATGAACTTCACAGTCGAAGTGCTGCTCTACAGCGTCTCACGTCTACAACTTCTGACATTCCACGCATTCCGCGTCGCATAAAATTATGCGACGGAAGCAGTGGCGGAGCCAGGGGAATGATAACTCCCTCAGAAGCAGTTTTAAGGAACTTTTTAAAAAACATTCTTAAGGCGTGTAGGCCTACAGAATGACGTAACGTAACTGAACTGAGGTGACATGATACTTATTTTCTGACGAACTGACCAATGTAATACATTACAAGATCGCCGCCTAACCGCGTCGGTGACTATGTGACTCCACGCATGTACGCGTCCAACAATAACCGATGGGCTTGCCCTGCTCGCCAGTTGGTCCGTTCGTCAAAAACTAAACCGTGTCAGTTCAGTTTAATTCATTTACGTCGCTCTGTACGCGCCTTTATTTACAGCATTTTGCAACTGTCGCTGAATTATGTTGTCTGCGGTTCTGCTACTTTGTTTGTAAGTGACGAGCGGAATGTTTTAGGTTAAGCCTCCTGAAAGGTTTTTCTATTATAAAAAGAATAACGTATATACACCAAAACAATAATTAAAACCAGAAAAAGGAAAAGTCCACAGCAAGGTCCACAATTCACGTCCGCACACCACGGCCACTCTCCTTAGACTGGTCTGGCCTTCCTGCAGCACGCCTTGTGGGGTGTTTACACGATCCAGCAAACGTCCAGCAAACTTCCAGCAATTCACGTGTATTTTAAATACATTTGCTGGAAGTTTGCTAGACGTTTGCTGGATGGTGTAAACACCCCATTAGTCACGCGTCCCGGGCTACAGTGTCTCGCTGCCATTAAGCCTAGAGTCCATTGAATCTGACAACTTCGTTTTGGCCCCCGGTTTGAGATTGACAAACAGTTAGGTGCGCTGAACAGTGAAGGCAGAAAATGTTGGAGTGAAAAACGTCACACGAGATAGCAGCGGTGAAAAGCAGCGGTTTGCCATTACGCCATTACGTTCCGGTTTTCCACTCCCACGTTTTGCACTCCTCCGTTATAGACCGTGCCGCGTTTTCAACTTCTGCGTTTTTAGTCACTCCGCACTAGAGAAACTAGGAAAAAGAAAACGTATTCTGACAAATATTTTTGGTCACCACTTAGCCAACTCACCATTCACAAAAAAACTGGCGCTACCAATGGTTGTGATGTACTTTTTTCTATAGTTGAACACGAATTTCTGTCCAATTTTTGCGCGGCATAATCGTTTGCAAATGAACGTTTTTGACACGTTATTTTGGCGGAATGCAGAAACGTCAGGTGTAGGCCTTTTCTCTTACAACTGACGCAGTTGTCGTGACGACATTGACCCAGTTTGGGAAATGGGCCTTCTTCGTCTGCGGTCCAAAAATCTGAAAATCTAAAACCAGATTCCTCCCCACATCAGAAACATTGACTCGTAAAATCATCAAAACTCACCTGCTTGCCAACTGACAATGAAATGCACTATCGGCCTAACTGTTGTAGATAAGGCAGTATTATCTTCAGGTACTCATAAAGCTTAGCAGCATCCAATTTCGTCATAGTGCAAACATCAAAAGTACCAAACTATACACTGTACGGCATCGCGACATCGTACTGCACGAAGCCCAGACTTTGTCTGAGTTTTCTAGTTGGCGCTGGTTAACAGACGCGAAAAAACCATTGTTGATGGTGACGTCAATGCAAGCTGCGACAGCAGGGCAGGCACATTGCGCTTGTCTTTTGTTGCCGCTTCTGATTCCAGTAACCATGCTTAGAAACACGCATTAGCAAGGAAACGCGCAAAGTCAAGTCAAACGTGAATTCATATAGCGTGTGATGGTCACAAGATAGAGCAAACGTCCAGCAAACTTCTAGCAAATGTAATGCTGGACGTTTGCTGGATCGTATAAACACCCTATTACTGGGAATACGGTACTGCACGGTGCACCAATATTGGTGGTCATGACCTTTTCGTAAGGAGCCAGAGACATTGATGTCTATTTTATCAGCACTACAGCTCGGTACCTGTGCATTCTTGCACTAAGCACTCAGCACTGTCACTGTCACCAAGTCCACAACCATCACTGATCAGGAGTTTTCTTCAACTTGTTGAAGTTTGACCATTATCATGTAAGCTTATGCAAAAGAAAGACAGAATGTGCAATTAAACTTTCGCCGAAAAGCAAAAATCAAAATAAATAACAAATGATAGTCTTCGTCTCAAAAATCGGCACGTTCAAGTGTTGCCGTGTTTTTGCAGGCGGCTGAAAGAGAAAATAAACAACAAGAAAAGCGAAAGAAAAAAAATCCTGATAGGCAATTGACGACAGCCACGACTGAGTGCAAACGCTCACGAACCGACGACGATCTTTCCTTGCTGGCCCGACGAGCAAAATCCGTCAGTCGTGAGAAAGAAGAGATAGGCGGCCTCGGCCTGTCGGCACAGGAGCGGGTCGACAATGCGTGTAATCGATCTACGTACAGCCGAGCACAGCGTCATGTTATCATTCAATGATCACTGGGATGCACTGTGTTGCTGGTACATTTTAGCCAAATATCGGTTGGATTCAATTCGATCGGTAAGCGGTAACTGTGTTTGTTTGACGTCGATATATCATCAAACTTAACTTCGAATTTATAACGCATCGTCTGGTCCACGTGCAATAGAAATCCGTTCAACATAATATTATTATAGCATCGGCACCAGACGTTACGAAGTACGGCGACCCCTGCACTACATGTAAGCACGATTGCTGCAAACCCTGGCCCCCTTAATGTCAAGCAGATTGCTTTAATAACAAGATAATGTTCATATGAACACGGAGTCTGTTCAATGCATTTCGACAGTTTACAGGATATGTCGGTATAAATGTAATCAGTGAGCTGTTTAGACCGGTAAAAAAATCAAACAGTTTAATTTCAAATTGTACAGCAGCAATGATCCTTTCATCCTTTTGTATTATTTTAACTGAACAATAAACATTGTCAGTTACGAGACCATTCGATTCGTCATCAGCGCGTTACTATAAAAGGTCCATAGTGACCATGAGTCTATCTTGCACCGTTACACAGGTTTATTTCAGGCAACACGGCCCATAGCAAACACAAATAACACAAAGTTACACAAAAAACACTCACACACACAAACATATATACACGGTAAGTAAAAGAAAAAAAACACACAAAAAGGTAAAATACGTATAAGCCTACATCATAAAACCAAATTCAACTGAGAAATAATATCATTGCAACAATTTTTCACCTGTCGCTTAAATCTAGCTTTGCTGTTCCATATCAAGGTGTCAAAACTAGGCAATTCTAGTTCAAACAACATATTTGTTACACTGTGATACTT
>Ga0056128_1011136_pt1 | contig 11149 bp, 6 predicted proteins | sample WorMetLIZISLAND2_FD_71113 | JGI IMG/M metagenome (GOLD analysis project Ga0056128, IMG submission 71113) | Marine gutless worms symbiont microbial communities from Max Planck institute for Marine Microbiology, Germany - Olavius geniculatus... ... | reverse complement strand
TGAATCGTACCCACCCAAAGTGCATTTTTGGGAAGACCATATTTCGGCCCCTAGGGGGTGCTGCGCCCCCAAATTTTTACACGCGCTAGAAAATGACCAAGTCTTACTAGCGCACCCCCAGCCGGGGATGGGGGCCCCCTTACAACTTTTTTCAAAGGGGGGTCAAAAATTGGCTTAAAATGGAATAAATGAGCCATTATAACTTCGGAGTTAGGGAATGTAGCTCGACGAAACTTTGGCACTTGACGTGTCTCTAGGTGGGGGTGTTAACGCTAGTACAACTTTTGGGGGCACCGCCCCCCTTAAAATTTGGGAGTGAAAAAACGTCCAAAATTTAGTACGTTTTACGAGAACTTTCGAGTTTAAGCGCAACTATCTCTAAACTGAATAGAGATATCGACAAGCAGTAAACGGCGTTATCAAACACGGTTAATTCCGCGTTGAACAAAAAAAATGTGTAAACTTCGGTCTTCTACGAACCAAGTTATAATGGCTCATTTTAACCTACCCTAAGTCGCATTATCTGGAAGACCATATTACGGCCCCTAGGGGGTGCTGCGCCCCCAAATTTTTACACGCGCTAGAGAATGACCAAATGTTACTAGCGCACCCTCCAACGGGGACGGGGGCCCCCTTACAACTTTTTTCAAAGGGGAGTCAAAAATTGGCTTAAAATGGAATAAATGAGCCATTATAACTTTGGAATTAGGGGGTGTAGCCCGACGAAACTTTGGCACTTGACGTGTCTCTAGGTGGGGGTGTTAACGCAAGTACAACTTTTGGGGACACCGCCTTCTTTAAAATTTGGGAGAGCAAAAAACGTGCAAAAATCGGTGCGATTTACGACAACTTTCGAGTTTGAACGCAAATATCTCTGGAAACGATGAAGATAGCGACAAAGCGTAAACAGCGTTGACGAGAGCGATTTTTTGGGCGTTGAACAAAAAAAATCTGTGAAATTCGGTCCACTATGAACAAAGTTATAAGCGCTCATGTTGACCTACCCTAAGTCGACAATGCGCGTTCGGCGTATACCAATGCATTTGAGTCGGGCCACGTGAATTTGATGCCAGGGAAATTTTACCTGCCCCCTAATTTCCCCCAATCGGACTTAGGGCGCCGGGCGGACTCACGTTGGGCTCTGCCCCAAATTTCTAGTTTTCTGTGAAACAAGGAATATAAACTGCTAAACGACGCTGGTTTTTACCAGTAGCTGACTGGCGTACTTTGGGAGAATCTAACTATTGAAACTCCTTGTAATGTGCAAGCAAAAGACGTGTTTCGTATTTTTTTGTTTCTAATGAGTTTAGTTTGAACTTTTTTCACTGACATAACATAACAATGCAGTTTATAATAGCCTAATGTCGCCTCACTGCAGTGACTGTCTTCACATCGTTACTTTTGTCTGTAACTATGAATAACTCTTCACTAAACTGTTAGACGAGAAATATTGAGTCGCTTCAGTCTTAGCGTTTAACAGATTCAGAAGGCAGTCAGTATCGCTGCGTCGGTTTTTCGCTTATAACAACGGCTATTGCGAGCGTCCGTGAGATATTGAGATTGTAAGCTGAACCTATTAGCCACGCAGACATATCGGATCGTAACTTACCTAACAAGAAATCTGAGCTAATGCTCATGAGACGCGCGAGAGTTTATAGCAGTTCCTGTTCGCAGGTAATCTTGGTCTGTCTCCATCCATTTCGTCGCAGTTCACTCTTTTGCAGCCAAAAATCGCCAAAAAATTACTAAAAACTCCAATTTTTATGGCTTAAGGTCATTCAAGGTCATCAATGTTGACATTCCAAAGAAACTCGTCGCCAGCGTTAAGCAGCATGTCTGTGCTATCTGCAACCATTTTCAAGCTAGACAAGCCAACAACGGATAAATAACCACTTTCTAGATGGGTACCCCTCTTTGACACCCGCATGTGCAGGCTATTTGAATCTAGAGGGTCCTGACTTGAATTGCTAAAATCTACATTCAATGCGGAAAATTTCATATGCAGGTTGTCTTGATCTATCTCTAGCCATTTGGGTGCAAATCACTCTTGAAATGCGTGTCGCAGCCCGAAATCGAGAAAAATTCACTAATTTTTTTTATTTTGGGGGTTCGAAGTCATTCTAAATCATCGATGTTGACATTCCTAAAAAAACTCCTCGCCAGTGCTTGTTATGATCAGCAGCATGTCTTCAACCATTTTCACGTTAGACGAGCCAATAACGGTAGAATAACGCCTTTTTAAGAGAGATGCCCTTCTCTCTCCCCTTCATTGGTGGGACTCCCTTCACCCAGTGGCATGAAATTTTGTAACGAAATACTAGAGACACCATGCTATTATATGGTGAAAACCAGAAGTCTCTGTTTCATTTGGGCTCCAATCAGACACCAAGACAGACACCAAGACAGAATTACTAATACGGACTATAGCTATGCTAGCTCTCGCGCGTAAAAACGGTTGTCTTAAAAAATTGAGACGTGATATACTGGCCACATTCGCCTTTTAAAAATAATAAATACAGTAATAAGTGAATACATATTTTCATTGGTATTTTAAATACATTATAATAAGTAAAAATAGTAAACAGTAAATACAATGTCAGCTTTCTAAAATTTTTATGTTAGGCTACTACATCATGAGTGAATTTAAGTCGCAGAACTCTCGCAGTGAACAAACGCGCGGTACACAAGGCACATTATTATTATGCACGTATAGAATAAACTCAGCTAATAGAATGGAGCAAACAATGTCTTATTGAAAGGTAAGCTGATGCGGCGGACTTTTGCAGCTCTTGTCCTCTGCAATATATTCGTTCACAAACGCAGTTAAATAGATAACAGCAATGCGGTAAACATGCGCTAGAAACTGGTGCACTTTTAGACCGAATAGTCTGACTGTTTTAATAACCAACTTATTTCCAGATACTATAAGCCTACTACCAAAAACAAGTTAACGAGTCAAATTGACAGTCAGCTACTTAACACCACAAAGGGAATATCATTTTGGTTACTTTTTGCAGTTTATTTTAAACATGCAAAAAATAGAAGCGTAGCACTAAAGCGTAGACCTTGTAGATTCTAAATTGATAATAAAAATGTGCTAAGCAACGTGACGACAGACAGTCCAGCTGTGTGTATATGCTTATATCTACAGCAACAAGCCAATGACTATAGTGACGATACGTCAGCAATCATAAAGTGTACAACGTTACCAAAAACAGGCAGCCACGTCTTATGGTGTCGAGTGTATTTCAATGCCGCATAGAACACAAATTTACATGCGTAACGTTATCGCATCACCATGTGATGCAGCTCTCAAAGCCGAGAATAACTTCGTGTGTCACCGCAAAACGTCAAACATCGTTGCAACAAACGTTTATAAACGTTTTTTAATTTATAGAAACGCGGTTTTAACGACTTTTTGCAACGTTTTGTTATTTTTAATAAACGTTGAACTGCCGAGGTAAATGTCGACAATTCAAAATATTTATAAGCATAAAATAAAGTGTTCTCTACATGAAGTAATAACAGACTTTGTGCTTAGATTTACTAATTTACGTACGACGGCAAAAATCTGGTGGATACGCAAAAATAACTGTATTTCGAATCAACGGAGTCAGTCAATAGCCTATGTCAAATGAAAAAAAATCACGTTTTTATTCAACATATGTCTTTTTACTATAAAAGTAAGAAACACATTTTTATCGTTTAAAAAACATTTTTTTCTCCTAAAGCTGATTACACCTATGGTCGAACATGCAAATCGGTTGCTGCTGCTGCAGCTGAGCTGCTGAAGACGCATGTGCAAGCGTCGTGCTGCAATGCGTCGAGTTGAGTTCGATTAAGTCCCCCTCAGTGGCTCAGTGCAACTTGCTCAGTGCATCTCACAGATGAACGTGTGACGATCGGTGCAGGTCGCGTCATGCCAGCGATAACGTGCGTCCTTGTACAGCAGCATACAGTGCATCGTGGACCTGGCGTTGGGCTCGCCGTCAGCCCACCGCGAGTACGACATCGGACGCATTCGACTCTGTTCGATCCACATCCAGCGACGACTGCGTGCGACGTAGCTGCCGCTCGTCCACCAGCCCTTCGGACCCTCGTACTCTAAGAACACACACACACACACACAAACACACAGACATACTTGCATCACTCAAAGGCACAATAAGAGTCATCACATGCTCATATACCTAACACAGCACGCAGACTTTATTATGCGGCCGTCCGATTTGCCAACGGCGTCCTGGGTTAAAAATAGTAGGCGGGGCAAAAAGCTGCAATTTTCCGACAGACGATAAAAAAATTTCGGACAAAATTTCGACAAACGGATGCAAATTTCTGACAGCGGAGATTATGAGTGCTCCGAATTCTGATTTCAGTTATAATTTTCCCTAAAATGGATTTTTCAGCTTCAATTTTTTGCATTTCTAGACGAAATTTTTATAGTGGGTGATCGAGCCGAGAATAGAGGTTTTTGAGTTTGCAGCTATAACGCTTTGCATTTTCACACTTTACACTTTAACCGCCCTGGAAGAATATGACAGGAGTTGACATCGGTCAAGGTTTGGCATGAAGCTAGCTGCCAGGAACTGGTGAAGTGGAGCAGCCGCTAGGTCTGTCTGCAAACTATACATCAGTGTCATGATAGCGCTGCTGCTGCTGCTGCAGGCAATGCTACTGTCTGCGGGGTTATCAGTGCTGACAGACCGATAGATCAGTCTAGATTCATACATTAGCACGGCGTGGTCGAGACATTTCACAGATCTCTTTCCGACAGATTTCGACGTCTCAGAGCAAAGTGCCAAGTCGTCACGCATTACAGAGCTAATGTTGTATTTTGAAACTTGCGCACTTTTTTTCTTCTACTGTTTTTTTTAAATTAGTGCTCACTGCCCTCAGTTAACACAGAAAATCAAAACAATGCTAATACAATCACCCGTAAAAAACTTGAAGTAGAAAATAGGCCTATTTTTTGCTTGATGTCGTATAAACAAAATTAAAAAAAATTGCAAAGTTTTAAATATTCGGAATTTTTTTATTTTTCAATGCCAGAAGCAATATTTATTCGGTTGCGACGAACGTAGCGCGGTGTTGCGTTATAAGAAAACCGAAAACTGCTGAAATTATTTTGTTTTAGTTATTGTTATTATGCACTTAAGTTCTTTTGCATGTGAAATCCCGTTTAATTTTCATTGTTATTGTAGTTTTTTAATAAATGCCAGCTCATGGTTCGACACGTGTTTAAGCAGTGATGGGCAAAAGTTAATTAAAAAGTTACGCCAAGTAAAAGTTGAACTAAATTTTTTAGTTAGACCATTAGTTTAACTAATTGTTAAAAGTAAGTTTAAAAAGTAGTTTAACTTTAAAAAATAGTTACTAACTAAAAAGTTTGATTAGATTATTTTAGTTAATTCAAAATATTCAGTGGCAGTTTGCGAGACTCAGTCCTGAGTCAAGTGACATTCTGTTAGCAACAGAGTAATAATTTAAGAGTTTTGGTGAATGATGACTTTATGATGTGACTGTCTATGCACTGAATTGCAGAACTCTGTTAATTGATATGATAAATATAACATTACTTGCAGTTTTACTGCTTCATTATTCTTCGTTGTATTGTCTTTCAGCAGATGCACAAAACAGTCAATAAAGTCCGTAAAATCAATCTTGTAAAAAATTTATTTAAGTTAAACTATTTAAAAACAGTTTAAGTTAACTTTTTAAGTAGTTAAAAAAATTATCTATAAGTTTAACTATTATTTTTAAGTAAAAGTTTAACTAAGTTTAACTAAAAATAAAAAGCTTGTGTCCATCACTTTGTTTAGGCTTATGTTGGATTTGATAAACAGTAACAGTCAATCGATTTTGTACTTTTGAACTCTTTATAAATAGCATCCCGCATTACAACGACATCACAGTTTCGTGGAAGAAGTCTGAAGACGTAATAAAACTATTACTGCAGAATATTTTTATTGACAACTGATTGGGTAACACGCGACCGCCGCCGGCAAAGACGGACAGTATTACACTGTACATAAACTGACGTAGACAAAGTTCAGTTAATTCTGCTTCTTGGAATCAGTCTGTGCAGCTCTCTACGACATCCGCGGCTTACGTTTTCGGACTCATCCAGCTATAACATTATTAGTAACGTGCCCTACACAGAGAACTTACAGGGCACTATTCCAACTTTCAGACTTATACAGGGTGGGCCAAAAACGTGGCGCTTCACTTTTGTCCATATCTTCGCCAATTGTTGATCTATTTTCACAATTCCTTCACTGTCACACTCACCAGACAATTTGCAATAACGTAATTATTGCATTTCCCACCACACCGTAAATGCGTTTCTACACTACCATGTAAAATGTCAATGAAATATGCATGCATAACGCTAATAACAAACAAACATTTTGGTAAAATTGAAAAAAAACACTTCAGACCAACATTGCAGTGAAGGTCTGTATGTCACTAAACTGTGTGGGTCTAACATAGGCTAGTGTGGTAAAAATCATTTATCGCAATGTTGTTCTGAAGTGTTTTTCATTTACCTAATTTTTTGTTATTATCGTTAGTTTTTGCTCGCATTTATATTTCACAAAGTAGCGTAAAAACGCATTTACCGTGTGGCGAGATATATAATAATCACTTATTGCATATGTCTGCAGAGTGTGACAGTAAAATTTTTTTGAAAATTGGTCAATAATCGGCGAAGATATCGACAAAAGTAAAGTGCCACGTTATTTTATGGCCCACGGTGTATATGTGTAACAGTTATGATCAGCTCTTAGTGTTGTCTTACGGAAATAATGCGGTGGTTGTAGTCAAATGGCTCCATATGCTTATCTATATATATAACTTTTTAGCGCAAACAATATTCCGAGTCAATTCCAATGCAGTTTTCTTTTAGTTGTAGTGTGCGTTTTTTAGCCAAATATATTTTAGTGACATGCACATTATTAAAAAAATTATACTAAATAAAAAACAAGTCGCGCCATTTTACGTAACTGTTATAAAGCGCTAATTAGCTTCATCATGTTAATTTGTCAATATTTTTAATCTTTCTGTTGCTAGTATTATCTCTATACGGTAAAAAAGTTTTAAAGTGGACAATTGTGACGGAGCTATGCCGTCACTTACAGTATTAGCGTCAACGTAGCGTTCTAAAGAATTTGACGCTAGCAGCGTCAATGGAGCGCGGTACCAGGCGAAGAGACTTTGTTTGCATTTCGAAATGTTGCTGTTTTACTGGAAGTAGGCGGACTATATGCTCTTTTCGTTGCACCAATCGCCGTCAGCGTCTGACTTCCGGTTCCGGAATGCAAGCGAGTTTCCCGCGCTGATCGCACGCTGCCTTGACGTTACGGCCACACGCTAGTTTCGCACGCTGCAATACACGCTGTCAAAAAAGCGTAGATTGTGACGTCATGATGCGGTTCGCAAAACATATTTTCATTAAAATTAATTTAAAGCAATGTTTTTATTTCAACTGATCAGTGTATTATTGATTAGCATTACATTCTAAACTTATATATTTAATATCGTTTTTTTCATGCGACGTGGCCTTTAAAACCGACGAAAGCTAAACCAGCCATGTCTTGAAGACATCAATCTGTATGCGAACTAATGCGTTCATTCGCGCTTTACTAACGCTACCTGTAGCATGTAGGCCTACGGTTCGTGTTTTGTTTTTGCATCCAACATTTTAAATATGTCAGTTAATTAGTTTTGCGCTGCGAACAGAGCGACAAAAATTAAATGAAATGAAATCCGTGCGATTCAGCTTTTAATTCATTTTAGTTAAGTTCAGTTTAGTTTCATCCTTTCTGTCGCCCTGTTCGCACCTTTAGTCAACGCGCATGCAAAAATTTCAGCATTTAAACAAAACGTCGATTAAACAGTGATATTATACAATGTGGAAGTGCATAATATTTCTGTGGGCAATCTCTGCAGTTTACGTAACGTCTTGTATTTTAGTGAAGTTTATGACGCAGATCATAGATAGTGCGACAGCAGGTTTGACAGTATGGGTGATGAGACGTGGGCATTAAATGCATTTTGTTTTTGTGAGTCCATAATATGCAAGTGCAACTGTAGCTGTAAATTTGATATCAACCTGGGTGACTTTTGATGAGATAGTCGATGATGTAGGCTTCTTTCATCGAGTCCAGCGAGACAAGGTTGGCTCCAAACGCCGAGCAGTATTCGCGCGCCTCGTGCCACGAAGCCTCGAAGTTTGAGAAGCGGTAGCAGGTGCGCCAGCGTCCGACGCCGACAAACTCGTGCGGGCAGCGCGCGTGTGGTCCAGTGGGTCGACTGATGACGCCTGGGCCTCCAGCCGCCGCCACGTCCACGCCTTTACCGGCCTTGACCCCGAGCGCCGTCACAGACTGCGTCATCTGGCGCAAGTCCGCGCGAATCTGACGGATGTGACGCAGTGAACGGATCGACAATTGTTCCATCATCTTCACCAGCTTCGACTCCAACAACTCGAGCTTCCGCAATGGTATCGTAGCGTCCTCGCCGTCGCCATCACCCAGCGGCTTGATGCTCTTGTCCTATTAACGTTTCACAGAGACGTTACTTAAGACACGTGGCAATGTTTCGATATTATTCGAGAACCATAGCTGATCACGCTTAAATATTTTGAGTTCGATTTTAATCGACTTGTTTGTAAACAGTCAGTTAATGTTTTGATAGGCATACAGCATCAAATTTTAAAAGCATACGACAAATGAAGGAGCTATTTTTAAGGCACAGGATATTTCACCGGCAGCCAGTCAAATATTTTATAGGCTATATCACCGGTAACTTTTGTGACCGGTTAAACCTCTGTCACTGTGAGGGCCGGATGCTTGACCGGTCATCACCGGTTTAATATCCTGCTGTGTGAAGGCCGGATATTTGACCGGTCACCGTCTTGAACAGCCTTAGCCAGTACGTACAAACACCGAATGGTGCTTATGTACTGGCTAAGACCGTGTCTTTACGGCGGTACGACAAACACCTTTCGGTTTCTTCGCAGGGACGGCGGCAGCCGAGCAACTGACGACCTCAACCGTAGAAGTACGGTATCGCGGATTAGCCAATCGGCCAAGTAGCACCTCAAGAGTAGCAAGCAGCCTGGCTATCACGGATTACCAGTCGGCAAGTTTTTTGCTTGCCTGCACGAACCTCGAATTTATTACCCATATTGTATGCTAACTTTTGGTGTTCATTATTTTCACATAATTTTTTTAAAAACGCCAATCGTAACCCAAACCCTAACCTAACCTTAATCCTAATCCTAAGCTTTAAACTGTACACTATAATATTCACGCGAATTTCAGTCAGTAGCGCGTATACTGTATTTAATGTCATTCGCTAAGGGGCAACTGCGATTTTTCGTTTTGACCGGTCAGATAACCTGTAGGTTATCTGACTGACTGCCGGTCAAATAGTCACTGCGTATTATTAATGCAATACGCTTCTAAAAATTGATGTTTACGATCAGGCCTATTAGGTTTAAAAACATAACACAGGATTTTGCAAAAAAATGTCCGTTAACAATATTACTTGTATGCGATTGATCTTAGCAGTAGTGCAAGGGCGCAAAAAGTTTTTACGCAAAAAGTTTTTACGCACATTCTAATACGATTAGGTCACGTACTTAGATGGGTGACTGCCTGCGAGCAGGTAAACCATCTCGGTATGCAACCAGACGCCTAAGTCAACTCAACCTTTCATCCCTCCGGGGTAGGTAGATCGAGTACCAGCCTGAATGGCTTGGGTTAAGGCGGGGCGCGTTCACCTGTGTCGAGTGGCAGGTAGCACTGTGAAATCCCATACGGCAGATGACGCTTCGTAGTTCTTGAATAACTTCCATTAAGAGCTATAACACCACCTTTGACCACTTTCAATATGCGGTTCTTGGCTGCTCGCTGCCAAAGCAATAGATTGATATAGCAGCAATTGTGTACATTTAATCAAATTTTATAAATCATTTTTTGTAATTATTAGGCCTACGTTTACATATTACACTGTTCAATCGTTTTGTTTCAGTCGCTAAATAAATATTTTTTATTTGCACATTTGTTGCAAAAATTACATAACTGCTGTCATATAAAATAATTATTTACATAAAGTGCAAAAAACCTCTACAACTTTGTTTTAGCATTATTTCGTCAGTAACGAAATATTTCACATAGACACACGGATCGGATAGTTACCTTGGTGATGTGGGGCTGGTCGTTGACTTTGTTGGCAGGGCAGCTGGACATCGGCAGAATAGTGACGCGAAACTTGCAGCCCGACTCCTCCACGTAGCAGACGTTGTTAGCGTCGATAAGCTTAAATGAAGCAGAGATCAGTAGTGTCAGAACATACAGCGCGTCAAACGTCGCCATTACTGCTGTACGTCGTCGCACAGACAGACCCGCGAAAAATATCTCTGGCCGTCAAGTGCAGAACGCGTAGAGCAGTAGACCTAATTGTTGCAGAGAGTCAGATTCACGCGACTTCCACCAGCTGACGTAGGCGTTGCGTCTGCACTGCAGGCAGCGCGCAGCATCCAGTTTCAGTTGTTCTGCGTCAGCTCTGCAGCAGCAGCAGCAGCAACGGCAGGTCGATGCTTTGTCTCTCGGCGCTGCATCAACAGCATCTGCAATACCGTGAAATATTAATTTTGACGTATTTTTGGAAGAAAAATCAAAAATACAAGATTTTAGTAGCATGTAACAATTACTTCAAAATATTAGTTTTGTTAAATTGTTCGTAAATGTGTCACTTAGAGCGTAATCGATTTGGAAAAAACTGAAACCGGTTTCCTTTCAGAGTAGAGTTTTCTGCAATCGATTAAGCCGGTTTCGCGAAACCGGGGTTAATTTTTGAAACCGACTCTGGAGCAGGTTTCACTGGCGAAACCGGAAGCCGTTTGCTTGCTGCTGTTTTGTTTACTTGTAGTTGAATTGTTATCACGTAGAGGAATAAAGCTTCAACAGTAAGATACATTTTTTTCAGTAGTAAAAAATTCGATCACCATGGGAACTACGACGCTCGCCATGTTGTTTGTTTACAATCCTACCGTCCTACGGAAACGGTTTGGTGCAATCGATTTACACAGCAAAACCCAAAACCGAAACTGGTTTCGGTTTTTCTAAATCGATTATGGCCT
>Ga0056128_1011135_pt1 | contig 11149 bp, 4 predicted proteins | sample WorMetLIZISLAND2_FD_71113 | JGI IMG/M metagenome (GOLD analysis project Ga0056128, IMG submission 71113) | Marine gutless worms symbiont microbial communities from Max Planck institute for Marine Microbiology, Germany - Olavius geniculatus... ... | reverse complement strand
GAACTGGCGACGCCACGCTCAACGTAAAAATTGCGGCCAAACCGCTGCAGATTGAGACATGGTTACTATTGACAGACTATAAAAAGTTGCCAGCACCCTATCCGATAGTATCGCCGTCCCCTTACGACTTACGACTGATTTAAAAGTCTGAACTCGAACTTCTCAGTCAGAATTTGTATTGCAAGCTGCGGCCAGTATTAGAGTGGCGCAAATGACTTTTGACAAAATTGTCTATAATATGTTATCGTAACTTTTCATGTACGTCACTGTACGTCACTGTCACAATGTCGTGCAGTTCAAGTGTTTGACTTTTGAAACTGTAAGCCTATTGGCTTGCGACGCGTCAGCTATAATATATTTATAATTGCTCACTGTGGATTTGGTGCGTGAAAAGCCTTACGTACCTGGGGCGTCCGGAGATCGACATCTTCAGATGGATATATCTCAGCAATTGAACGTCGCATCCAGTTTGGTTCCAGTGTAGGGTATTCGCGGTAGGTGCATGGATCGAACGGTCATATGACCGATAACGTCACGTGAACCTAAAACATCAAAGCCGTGGCCTCAATATCGTCGAGGCCGCATATCGTGCAAGATACACGCATGGTCGTCATTGATCATGAATAGAAAACCACATAATAATATAGAGTCCATTGGTCACGTGGCCTTTGATCAAAGTCTTACGAAAACTTGACTTCACCCATTGTCACGTGCATTGTATTGCTAGAAGCGAGCCTTGTTATCGGACAGCGTGGGTACTGTGGGTGTCTGCGTCTCTGCCTCCGCTGTCTGTCTGTCTGTCCTCAGTCTGTCTGCAAAACTAATCGCTAGTCGCAAGCCACTTTGCCTACCGGCTTTTTTTTCAAGTTTTCAGTCCCATGTTTTCACGCCTGCATTCTGGTTTCACATTTTTTAAATTTTGCTGCCATAATATTGACCGATTTTCGAAATATTTTTCTAGGCATCATAAATATGATTTTTACCAGTTATGTTGCCAGAACCATTTGCTTCGATTTGTTATAGATTTATTTACGACATGCATAGTATACTTGGATGGGTGACTGTCTGCGTAGTGAACCATCTCGGTATAACCATCCACAACAGTCAATTTAACGTTTCATCTCTCCGCGGTAAACAAAGCAAGTACCAATCTGCTTGACTGGTGTTAAAGCGAGGGACGCGTGCGCCTTTGTCGGGTGGAAGGTGATAACACTGCGTGATCCAATATGGCAGATAATGCTTCGTATAGATATGAGATAGCTTTCCATCAAGATGTACTCACGCATTTTAACCCGCTGTAACTTTATCAGATTTCGCGCCAAGCTCGGCACGCACGCACAAGCAGTTATCGTTTCAGCGGCAAGTGTATATAACGATCGGGCCGATACGTTGTTCTGCGACGGTGCGCGGGACGTCATCAGTCAAAACACGGCGGGCGGCGGGCGGGCCGGTGATCAATACTCGGCTTCTAGTGGCATCGATCACGTAGACCTACAGCAGGCTAGCCGGCTGCCATGCAGAGAAGCAGCAGGCAGCCACAGAGCTTCGGCGTGTCACTGACGGACGAGAGCTGCTGCTTGCTAAGTTGCTAGCCGTAGGACTCCACGTTAGCACCATTGCCGTCATCAACCTGCGCTAAGCACGAGGCGCCCAATTTCATAAATCTCGGTGGGGGCAACTTTACCCTTCCATTGCTATATACTTCATTTTTTTCGCATTCTTTTTCCTCTTTTTCAAAGTACTAATCTATGCACCGCGTTAGGGGCTTTTTGCCGCTGATGCGCTGATCCTTTTCTTCTTTTTTCTTCTTTTCTTTTTTTCCACTCCTAAATAAGGAGTCTAGAAATTGCTGTGAGCTTTCTCGGAACTGCAGTAAAATACGAATGTGTCTCGTCGTGCACGTCGCAAAACGTGCAGAGTTCAGCCTCAAGATCGTTTAGCGGTCAGCCTTTTCGTATTTCTATCTTTCAGTTAAAGTGTGGAAAATGTCGACTTGCATGCAGGCTTGAAATAAAAAAAATTTAGCTCATTCTGCGGTTGCAGCAATATTCAGGCAACAAACGCGTGTAAAATGAGGGCGTTGCCACATAAGCTATTGGTCGCGTGGCAGCGATTGCCCCGTCGTCGTTTCCATGTATTCGGCGCCTATAAGCTGCTACCTGTTACAGTAGGTCCCGAGCGGCAGTCTTCAGCTCAGCTTCCTGTGCATTAATCACGCCGCGACGTTTCTCCCAGCAAATGATTTCCTTTGAATAGCGATTAGAGCACACCAAAAACAATTAGAAAAAAGAAGAATACCTGACTTACTGGTCGATATGACGCAGTCTGCAGCTTTTTGCGTTAATAAAAGTCGATTTTATACAAATTTTCTGGTTACTGTGTTTCAGACACTGGCACTGCAGCGTGTTTCTTTAGTATACAAGGCTACGTGCTGGTTCAGTAAAACGCACAATTTGTGTCACAAGCTTTTGTCATTGACTGACTGATTTTCGACATTCTGTCAATGGCACATCATAGCTTTAGATTTATAATAAAGTTATCATCATAGATCCTATCATCATACTGCATGTGCTTCGCACAGCTAAATACGATGTATCAGTGGCGTCGATCCGTTGTTAATATTGCGAGACGAAGGCAGTGGCGTAGACAAAGGGGCTTAAGTCTAAAAGACCTAAGCCCAAATCTCATTTTTGGTAAATATAGATATTAGTGACCTAGGAAAATAATTCAAATTGTTGCTACCAGATTTCGTACTTTAATGCTATAATGGAGCAAATTCGATTTCGGATAGAACTCTATTTCAAAGTAAAACCCCGCTGGGGGACTTACAATGTCTTTCAGGCCCTTTAGTTAGCTGGAATTTAGGGGGTTTTTCTTTTAAAAAAGAGAAGAAAAATGAAAAAAATAGAAAAAATATAATAAAAGATGGAAGAAAAGGAGAGAGAAAAAACGGAAAGAAAAAGAAGGAGAGGCTTGGGAAAGGAAAGGAGAAAAGAGGAGGGAAGCCGAGCCCAAAATTTATGTTTCTGGCGACTCCATGGACGAAGGCGCCGAGAAGTCGCGTACGTCAAATACGGTAGAAAATAGATGGGAAGCGGTATCCTCTTCTCCAGCCCCATATATAGGGGTTGGTGGAGCGTCGTAAGTTGCCATAAATCTGGCTCCTTTTAGCCTCACAGAACACTTCTGCATGCAGATAGAACGATAGCATAAGCTCAAAAGATTGAAGGTCAAGCAGACAGCAGCATAATATGTTGGCACTGGACTGATGTATGTTTGGCAGTTTAACTGACTAAAGGGGCGTTGATGCGTGCATGCAAAACACAAACACTTGCAAAAATCTTCCTAAGTGAAAGCGACGTGAAAGGGGGGGCGCATATTTGCAGTGCAGCCGTATAAGCTACTGTACATGTCGCATATACAGAGCTGAAACAATGCATCAATTATAGAACTGAGCGTATATTATCTTGCGGCGAAGCGGTTAGTCACCCAACGCTAACGTACAGTTTTTAGCGGCCGCCATAGCACCTCGCTGTGGGTGGGACGTCTCTCCCACAGATGCGGCCGCTGCTGCTGCTGACGCGGCCACTGCATGGCTTATGTATGGCTGCGAGTCCCGGTTCCAGCACACAGTATACAGCCGAGCCTGACGGACGGACAAAAATAGCGGCCGCGAAACAACAAAAAATCAATCGTTGAACGACGAGCGAGAGTCGGTAGGTCGGTTGGTCGGTGTGGTATAGTGCAAGAGACCAACCATGCAGCCAGTCTGCACTGTAGCGTCCTCGGCCAAGAAATCATCGCATTAAAAAAGCAGCGCTCGGCTCGGCAACGACCCAGAAACCGTGGACGAATGTAGCCGGGCTTCATAACTTTGTAGCCACCGTATGTATGAGAACGTCATAAACCTACTAAAATGTCAGTGCAGTGTGTACTGCTCGCCGAATTCTTTATCGCTCTGCCTATAATGTGTAGGCCTACACGGGCGCCAATTCTGGAAGCCAGGGATGCGCCCCAATATTTGAACATGTCTTGTAGTGCAGTCAGTTAGCTACGACCAAAAGTCAATGTCTCAATCCTTTTAGTAAAAATCACGTCAGGAATAAACGCCAGAAAATGCCAACAATTCTATCGCTTGACGTTTTGCAAGAAGTGCTACGCGAGGCTGAAAGTGCATCGCCGCAGGCGACGAGCGTGGTATGGAATGGGGGAATCCGGTATCCTCTCCATAGCCAACTATGGGCCCCAATACTGACGACCGATCGACACCACTAAATTTGTTATTTTTTTAGGCGGCTGTATGCCGGGTGTAGCAACAGTATGTTATTTAGCGCGGTCAGTTAGTATATACTTGTGAACTCTGCTAAAAGCGTTCGAAAAAGTTCACCATTATTTGCCATGCAGAGAGACTCATGCCATTGTCGTCCCGAATTAAACTGCGTTATCCATTATACGAGGCATGGATTTTTTACGAAAGGTAGATTTTATTTGAATTTTCATTGCGCAAGTTTGTTTAGTTTAGCGTTATTTATAATAAACGACATTTTTAAAAATCGCTAAAATTAACTTATAAATATTATTGCATCCAATTTAGTTGACTGTGAATAAATAAATCGCGTGATGGGTTATTTTATGTTGCTAAGGTTTTAATAATTTTTGTTCATATAGTCCGAAAAGGTAATCTTGCAACTAGTAAATTACTGCATGTCTTAAGCTCATTCGCTCAATGGCAACCGCTGCGTGTTGCATTAGTTGTATGTAATATATTGTTTTTAGGCAATTTTAAGACAAACAGTATAAAAACAGTCGAGATATGTGAAAACACATTTAATTTAAATTACCAAGTATTCAGTAGTTGTGAATACCTGCAAACAGTATTTTTACTGTTATGGTTAATCGTGAGCTCTAACAGTTTGTGGGTTATGATGTTTAGTTTAAATAGTTGTGAAGAAGTAACTAATTGTTTTTTTAAGTTTACTTGTCACATTGTAAAAAATATTTGTATAGGCTATGATAATTTTTGGCATAATCTAAATTTATGGAATGTTACCTTATTACCTTTTTTAATGCAAGTCATTTTTGTGCATTAGTTTGAAATAATTTTGTTGTCGTCGAGTTTGATAATTATTATTTTTGACAGGAAAACCAGAGATTATTTTAACGTTTAGTATTTCTTGCATATTTAATTAGTTGTACATTTGTACGGAAGATGTTGGCAAAACTTCCAAATTTGATATATGTTACTTTTATTTTAAAATGTATTCTTGATATTCTTTGTTTTATATTATACGGGTCACCTTAAATGCGTATAAATTAAACTAAATTTTTTACTTAAAGTTTAAACACATATTATTAAATTAAAGGTAAAATGCATAGTTTGTCGCATTAGTATGTTAATTATTTTGCTGAAAATAAAGTTTTAATTTAAACGGATCATTTTACGTATTAAATTAAAAGAAGCAACAATTAATTTATATAGAGCTTAAGGCTATAGCGATTCACTATAATATAAACAAAAAAAATGATATTTATTATTAAGTAAAAATACGGAAAATTTTAGAACGTATGTGGGAAATAAAATTCATGCTAAGCCATAAATCAGCATGCAAGAAAAATGCGTTTCAAACAAATTACTAAGCAAAGAAATGCTACAATGCAGTGTACAAACCGACAAAAGTTGATCATGGTCTGTCTCAAATTATACATGTAAAAAATTGTATAAGCTCGATGTATAATAAAAATTAAAAAAAAATAAAACATAGAACGGCGAACAGTGTTTATGTATTTAAAAATTTTATAATAAGCTTAAGTGAAGTTTAAATAAATATGAAATTAAAGTGAGAAACAAATTCGTAAAGGTTATTGCTTTGAATTTGGTTGATGCTAAATAACTAAACCACTTGTCGTTAATTTGGTGTTTGTTTTTTGTTAAATTTTATTTTATTGTTATGTAATATGTTTATCTGAAATGATTTATGGCAATAAATGGCATTGTGCTGTTGACAAAAATACTAACTTACTTATGCAATGTAGTCTATACAGGTTATTTTTGTAAATAATAAGGACAGAATATTTTTTCCAAAAGGTGGATGAATAGTTTAGCCTGCAGATTATTTGTACTGCTGCCGGATAAGTAGTCACTGTGAAAGTAATAAAGTGCAAAAAAACAAACTAAGGCAAAGTACGGTAATTTGCACTGATTTTATAAACAGGATACAGTACAAAAACTCCTGTTAAAATTGCTGTTATATTTCTGTATTTTATAATTAAAAATTTTTTTTTCGTATTTTTAGCACTTTATCTAACGCGTGCATGCGTGCTCTGCATTTTGTCAGTGGCATTTTACGGAACGAATAGTGTAGACCCACTGCAATGCGTGACAAATGGCAGCGTGTTTAATATATATACCCAGCCCGAGCAGTTGCGCCGTTTGCCCGCCATTTGCTATGATAAACGTTCGTCGTCGTCGTCGTCCGCTTTCGTGCAGAAGAATGCGGCAATCGTGTCAGCCGAGCAGCACAAAATGAGATGCGCTGGCGTCGCAAATCGGTGCAGTAACTGCTTCACGTATTGATTTTCGATGGTCTTATGCCGCCGCTGCTGCTACTGCTGCTGCCGACCTGTCCAGGAAGGCCGGTCGGCTAGTCAGCCGTGGGTCAGAGCTAAGGGGAGGAAACTGGGATGGTCGGGTATAAGCCGTGCCAAGTGGAACGCCAGCGTAAAGCCTCCTATAGTACGCTCTCCGGGAAGCTGCGGTAAGCTGCTGGCTCTGCGCTGGGCAACAGCAGAAAGCCCGAGAGATATACGCTTTGCTAAAAGCTATAGTGCCTGCTGTATGGTAACCTACTCGTACATAGAGAGAGCGAGAGAGATAAGCTACAGAATCATCGAACGTACGCACGGTGCAACTGCAGCATCCGGCGCGCATGCACAAACATATACGTCGAGCGTGCACACTTCGCGGAGCGTGTACGCTATAGGCATACAGCGACACGTACAGGCAGAGATACGCGGAGGCAAACGACGGGACGGAGATAGCGACGCACGACATAGATGTAGATGTACTACTTTCTAAACGCCTGAAGTAGAGCGATGCCGTCTTGCTTACGTTTGTGGCATCACGCGCAACAAAGCCGCTGTGTATGACCTGGTATGCTCAGCACCTTTATATTATATACATCTTTATTCACCATCAAAGGTAGCACACAAATACAAAATAAAAGAAAAAAAACTTAACTAATTACAGTTCATACAGTTCATATATAGCTGAATAGTTCGTAGTTTTACACAGGCCCACCGGCAGAGACACGCATCGACAGCAACAACTATATGACAAACCCTAGTTTACTAAGTATTTCTCGTACCTTTTGAGCAACAATTCACTTGGAAGTCAAAAGTCAAAGTAACTTAGACATGCATTAATTATTACCATGTTCGAAAAGAATAGTTTCATTAGAAAACGTGTGACTGCAAAGTCAAGTGAACGCTGGTCAGCTTTTGTTAGGGAGCAGACTTCGAGTCCGTATAGTGTTAATTTTTTTATGCATGCAGTATTCGGTACTTTTTTCCTTTAGGCAGCGTTTAATTCGTCCATTGCTTTTCACTACTTGTGATAATGTTTACTGCATATGTCTGTGGTTTTATATATGACTTTACATATTCGTACAAGCTTATCTGTAGAGAGTGGTATATAATTTATACGTTCGATGCCGGTTATCGTATATGTTTTGTATGCCACATGAACACGTATAAACTGCAGTCTGCAGATGATTTGCGATACATAGGCTACGGTTAGGCTTCAATCACACAATGACTTTTTGTAACTAGAACGCCGTTAGGCAGTAAGGCATTTTTTCGCATTTCAGATGGGATATAACATTTTAGAGCTAGTTTAAATGACCAGTTATCAACAGATAATATTTTTACTGTTGCTGTGTTATAGAGAAAAAATATTAGTTCTTTTATATCACACGCATGTTTTTTAGTAAAATGATTGAATTCAATGTTGCTAGTATGAAAACATCAAAATCGACAATAAGGCCTGCATAATAAGCGTTTTGGTTTTTAAAGGTAAAAACAACGTATACCACAGCAGCAAAATGTACTTTGGTACTACAAATATTAATAGTACTGAAAATGTTGACTTAATTAAGTACTTGTAGGCCCAATATAATATTTTTTGCAATATTTTAAATGTGCAAGATAGCATATAGTTCACTAAAAAATAAAATTAATATGAAATTGCATTTATATTACGACAGCTTGATTTATGGTGTCAAAGAGAAACATAGATCCCTAGCCTGTTGGACAGCAGTATTTCAGTATTATATTCTGATATTCTGTTACTACTGTACTATTTGATAATCTTTATTTCACCAAATAAACATTGGTAGACAAGAAAAACAAAAAAAACAAACAAACAAAAAGAACAACAATATAGAGTTAAACTCTATTTATTGTGTGTGCTATATTTTACATGCAGTATATTTTGTGTGCAAATTATCTCATGAAAGGCGACCCTCATCAATGTTTATTGATTACTAAATTTCTTCCGTCATGGCTAAAATAGTTAACTAATGTATATTATTTAAATTATTATGGTTTTTGTTTAAAGTTAATTAATTTTGAAACAAAAAAGTTTGCATTAAGACAATAAATTACATAACCCATAAAAGTATGATACTTGATAAATTTACAATGTGTATTGCCAATATGTGGCAAAAAGGTATATATAAAGTCTGTGTCTGTTTGTTTCATTTTGTCTTTTTGTCTGTCTTATGGCATGTTGCCTGGATTGGCGAATAAGCATAGCCTACCTATAAGCTTATTGATATACTGTATTAGCTAACGTAGCGTATGTGATTTAAAACTAAGCCAATAACAATACTTTCACTTATCTCACTGAAAACGGTGATGACAAAATTTTCTAAGACAAACTGCAAAATGGAAGAACTGGGAACGTTACTCAAAAAAATTTGGGAAACAGAAAGCACCGACCAAAGGCATAAGAGCGGCATACTGAAGCATGCAAGTATACTGAAGAGAACATAAACATTGTAGATGAACCGGTAAGCTTACTAAACTAGGAAGACTGGAAACAAAAATATCGTTCAACATGCCATATATCCACAAGACAGGTTAAAAACAGTGTAGCATTGTACAGGTCATTCAGGGCGATCTTGATCTAAAGTGTCTTTCGTTTACCAACATCCACAACACGCTTGCTATCTCTATATATACATCTATCTATCTATCTATTATTATTATTATAACTTTTCCTACATTAATATTTTACAAAGTAGTGCAGCTAGCAGGTGAAGTGTAATGGATATTTAATAAGGACTTTATTGCTAATTGTCCAATGAAAGAATTTTGAAAATAGCTCTCTATTTGGCGAATACATGCACAATGATGAGACATTGTGGAGACCCAGTGTATATTTTTATCGAATTGCGACCGTTTGTCGATTTTTTACTGGTAAAATCAGAGAAAGATTGCAGATAAACATTATTAATGCTTTTTCCTACCACAATTTAAACACTTGTTGCATTTTCTTTTGAACTGTAAATGCTGCAAAGTATAGCGTGTCTTGTCTGCATTAAGCGATAATCTTGGTAAAATATGAGCTATAGACCTACTAAAGCTATTTGTACAACGGGTAGCAATTATGGTAAACAAGTCAAGTTAAATTTTATAAATTCCCACTCCATGATTAACAAATAATCCAATATATAGCATAATATTAATATAACTGTCTAATTTTAACTCGCCGTTTATCACCCGCTAGTGATTGCCGAAACGTTGTATTCTTAAGCAAAACAGGGTTATTGCTCCAGCGTGGCTATACACAACGCTTTATTTTTTGTTTTATCGAATACCATTCTTTGAATTTTTCAGTGCAGTTAATACAAAATAAAAATTATAACTGTTATAGATTATAACATTGATCAGCAACTGTTTTAAGCAGCTAAGTCTCGAATAACGGTTTGCTTTAGTCATTTAGCAGACGTTTCTTTAAACACTTTAAAAACACGATCTCCATGAAGCGAATGATCTGCAAATGACATCAGCCCTTGCACTTGGTGTAATAAACAATAATTATGTTACTGGTCTTGCTGGAGTTAGTGCCATTTTATTTAATATGATCACATTTTTTCAATTTACGGTCACTTATGGGGTGTTTACACGATGAAGCAAACACGAAGCAAACTTAGAGCACACGTCGTGCATGTGTATATTCAATACATTTGCTTCATGTTTGCTTCATCGTGCAAACAACCTATTAGTTTGCCGCTGCTGTGCTTCCGTCAATGCAATTTCTGAAAAATCATTATTTTTACGTGATATTTCAGCGGCACTTTGTGTAGGTATGATAAAATGCAGTTAGGTCCAAATTTCTTTCCAAACCTACAAAAAAATTAAAAGTCCTTCACAAATTAGTAGAGATATAACGAATAATAAAAATGGTTGTCTGTTATAAAACACAATGTATATACAAAAAGGCGCCGGATATTTATCCGGTAACCGGATGAATAACGAATAACCTAACAGCTATTCATCCAGTTGTCGGATGAATGACCGTTTTTAGCCGGCGCGGCTATTTATCCGGCAGCCGTCTTGGACAAGTAGGGCGGCCTTAGCTAGTACGAGCATCCATGGATGGTCGTACAAGTGTACCGGCTCTGCCGGTACTGGCACGCTGTCGCAAAAAAACCCTACCGAAATGAGGTATCATTTCACTGACATTTGGCCAGCAAGGTGATCGTGACTTGTGACCGTCGGTCGTAACTGTGTTATAATGTAGTTGGCGTTTTTCGGGTGTTGGTGTATTGTCGCATAAACGTGAAAAACGTAAACGTACGTAAAGTCCTTCCCAGGCCTTAAGGCCCATAGGGCGGCACTGATCTCCGTTTTTTAAGGCCCTCAGCCAGACACCAGTTTTTACACTGCGAGACCACGGATACGGGGCCAGTGTATTGCGCGGTGTGCCTGTTTACGTCCCAGCGGTAAAGCCGGTACCAAATTATGCTGCTTGGTGAACAGAGGCACATGTGTGTGAACAACTTGCCTAAGGTCGTTACCCGGCAGTGTCCTGGTGCGGAGTCGAACCTGCGCCCCTGAGTGACCTCAGGATTACAAGTCCAGCACG
>Ga0056128_1011134_pt1 | contig 11149 bp, 7 predicted proteins | sample WorMetLIZISLAND2_FD_71113 | JGI IMG/M metagenome (GOLD analysis project Ga0056128, IMG submission 71113) | Marine gutless worms symbiont microbial communities from Max Planck institute for Marine Microbiology, Germany - Olavius geniculatus... ... | reverse complement strand
TGAACGCTTTGAAGAACACTTGGTTTGTACTTCCTACTAGCATTAAATTTGTTAGAAATCCAAAACGTTTGTAATTTTGTTAACGTTTGATAAAAAACAATAAAAATAATCTCAGAAATTGATAGATCGTTTGTTGCCCAAACAACAGTACTAAAGGATCATAGATTAAGACCTGTTGCTGCTATAGTGCACTTGAATTAATTTAGGCTAACAAAGTAACGACGTGCTGATGTCAGTAATTATTCATTTGACTTAATAACAGAAATAAACGAGAAAATGAAAAGTAAGAACGACAGACAGAAAAATATTAAATATTTAAATATTTAGTTTAATTAGCAAATGTGACAGCACAATATCCATGGATATATCCATGGATATCCATATCCACGGCAAGCCTGAAAAGATTTCTCAAATAAGGCGACTGGAGGCTGTTGTTGTTGCTTGGAGCTGGTGGTGAACACTTAGTGACAATGGAATTTTGGCATCTGATCATTATTTAACTGTGTTGTTTTAGCGATGTTATTAAATTGGTGTTGTAACCGGAACATTTTTGAATGCTGAAAAATCGGTAGGCGGTCATGTTAAAAAGTCTGTAACTTTGTCGTTTTTTAACAGAATCAAATTTTACTTGGCAGTTAGAGGTAGGAGGTATTAGTAAGTAAACGTGTAAAATTTTAGATTAAAATTCGAAACGGTTGCTGAGAAAACAGCGAAAAACTTTGGGGGTTCACTTTTTGCCGCACCCTGTAGGTGTCATCTACTAATTTAGTTACCCAATATTTTTCCACAAGTTAGGTTTTTTTATATAAAACGTTTATAATGTGTCTGTGATAGGCCTACCATATATGTATATCATGGATGTAAAAAACGTTCCAGGAAAAATTTTTAAAAAAACGTTAAAAAACGTAAAAAACGTAGTAAGAATAAAAAAGTTTACAAACGTTGAATAAAAAAACGTTGGCCATAATGTGTTCAACTTTTTGCTTAATGCTTAATGCTGTAAGCGCAGTATACCTGGAACAATTGTTCAGATAAAGAGAACGATTTAATTTTAATTCAGCTGTGTGGTCGTAAGACAACAGCATTAAACTATCTAAATATGCTAGTTAACAAAGTTTTATTTAGTATATTTGGACTAACTAAGTAAACTACATCACTATGACCTATGAATTTGTTTCTGTAATTCCAAAAGTGCCTCATTAAGCTTTTGATGGGATTTTTAATGCACGTTTTTAAATAAAAAACGTTGAGCAAAATAAAAAAAAACATTAAAAAACGTAAAAATCGTGGCAAGAATAAACTAGAAAAGCAGTCAGAGACCGCAGACCTCCGCCAGCGCCATGTTGTTCGCCAGGTGGCATCACCATATTCGGTTTGGCAGCGGTTTTCCTTATGCTCCATTTAAAGCAATGTAAACGAAAATTTCAAAGTGATCCAGAGTCCAGGATTCCTTCCGGATCACCCCCAAAATTAAATCACTTGTAGTTTTGCCATTCCCAACATTCCCTGAAAATTTCAGAAAAATCCTTTCATAACTTTTTGAGCTATCTTGCTGACACACAGACAAACAAACAAACAAACTCTGGCAAAAACATAACCTCCTTGGCGGAGGTAAAAACGTAAAAAACGTTTTTTACATCTATGATGTATATTAGTCCGTCAACGATAATGGCTGAAGTTGAATCTCTCTTGCAGGACTGAATTTCGCCATAAAAGCTGCAAGTAGCGAGATTTTCATGTGTTTCATCAGAAATCAGTGCAAAAACGGTACCAATTACCCAGATTTGGAACCGGGTAATGAATTTTGGAACCAGATCCGGGTATCCGGTTCTTGCTACAAATCACTAGTTTCTGACATAGTGAGGAGGAGCATATGAGAACAGTGTAATATATTACTGTTGAGTAGGGACAGTAGAAAATCACGGCAAAAAATAGCAAAAAATATGGCAACTTTTTGTGAAAGTCATAAAAATCACAGCAAAATCACGGCATCAAATTACGGGCCCAATAACCATTATAAAGTTTATAAAATGCAATATCTAGCATTGACAACTATCATTACGTTGAGTGCAAAATTTTCATCTGTAAAATTTTGTCACTGCGGAGCATTAAAATACATAATTCTATAACGACGTCACAGTCACGTATTGAGCCAGTAAGTAACAAAACATACGGGTTTAGGTAGCAGTAGCAATAACAATTTTTTTGTGTCAAAATCACACAATAAACTGTAATTTATGCTGACTAAAAACGAAAAATTTCAGTAAAAGACATTTTTAAAAACGGTAAAATCTCGGCCTTTTTGGCTAAAAACACAGCATTTTGGCAAAATCATGGCATTTGACAAAAAATCACGTTTTCGTGATTTCCGTGTTTCCGTGATTTTCTGTTGTCCCTAATATTGAGGACCGATCGACGACCGACGATCGATCTCCCTTTCTGGAAGAGCCTTTGTGGAAGAACTTCAAACGTTCATATCTCAGCAACCGTTTATCCGATCCACTTCTCGTTTGGTTTGAGGTGGGGTTGTCGGGGTCGGCCAATTTAATAGTGCCATTTATATTTACGCCCAACTGACCCCCGTTGCCATGGCAACGAAATTTGGGACAAAATTGTTAATAACTCGGCTTCTGTTAGAGATATATGCGAGATTTTTGTGTCTGTAGGAGGTTTTTCGGGGCTGGGCAGTGGGCCATCGAACGCTGTCAATGAATTTTACCTCTACCGACCTCTGCAGCCATGGTAACGAAATTTGGGACAAAATTGGCTATAACTCGGCTTCTGTAGGAGATATCTGTGAGATCCTTGCGTCTATACAGGGATTTTTGGGGATGTGTCGTCAAACGCTGCAAACCAAGTTTTTCCCCAGCCAACCCTTGTTGCCATGACAACGAAATTTTTTGAGGCAAAATGAGCTATAACTTGGCTTCTGTAAAAGATATGTCTTGGAACTTTAGTTGCAGTTGTAGCAGTAGCAATACTGTAGTAGTAGTAGTAGTAGTAGTAGTAGTAGTAGTAGTAGTAGTAGTAGTAGTAGTATCGGTGTTTAGTGTGCTTGGAGTATTTTTGTGTTAATATTTTGTTTGTTTTTTTGTGTGTTAGGTAGTGAATCTTCGCTGCCGCCAGTGCTACTTGTTGAAACTGAGCGCGAGAGAGAACTTGCTCAGCAGCTGAGACAAGCTGAGGAAAGAGAAAGACAGCTGCAGATGGAGTTGGACAGGATGAAAGGTGTCGACAGTCAGCTGCAAACCGAGAAGGAGGAATCAGGTGACACTGATGACAGCAGTGATGATGCCGAATCACAGATGGAAAACAGCAAAAGTAATTTCCCTTTTTAGTGTGGAAGTTGTTATTTTTGATTGATAATCGTACTGATAGACTAAACAGAAGTTCAGACCATGTGTTAATATGGCAAAGTGTTTCAGTTGTCGCCTGGTCTGTGCAGGTGTCCAGTTCCCAACTTCCCTGGGGGCCACAGTCCCTGATAAATTTTCACGAACAGTGGATTTTGTGGATCTGTCACGGTGTGTTAGCGTAATGTTTAAGTCTGCAGGATATTTGGCAAACATCTTTCCTTATTGCTTTTTCGAAAGATTGCAGTGATGTAATTAATACTTTCAAAACCAAGACCAAGACTTTTCATACATCGTCAAATGTTCTAATGTATTAATGTCACTCACTGATGAACAATTTTCATCAAAGTAGGCCCTGTATAATTAAATGTGACGAAGTAGGCATAACTTATGCAAAGCATGATATTCTGTGCCAGTCAGTGGCAATCATAATAGCATTATTATTTGACTCCATGTCTACACGTATGAGTAGTTAACTGCTGTCAAAATATTTAATAGTGATCATAGAAGTGTCTCGAAATTTTCGACACTTTATCAAGACTTGTTAAGACGAAGACTTTATTTTTTTAAGGCACCGGGAGACAAAGTTTACATCACTGAAAAAGATTTTTAAACACTGACAATTGCAGGGTTATGTCCTTTATTAAGAAAATCCATTTTTATGCCTCCGCCAACATAGAGGCTGGAGGCATTATGTTTCCAGAGTGTTTGTGCATGTGTCTATGCGTTCGTGCATGCATACGTTCTGAACAAACATTGTTAGCAGGATATATCACGGGTATTTGTTGACAAAATGTGACCAAACTTTTACCACCAATGGACTTTGGGGCAAGGATGAAGGCATCAAATTTTAGGGTAAAAAGGTCAAGGGTCAAGGTTACAGTGGCATCAGGTATGTTGGCGAAGGCATAATAGTCAACGGAGTTGTAATGACCATTTAGTTTATTGATAGCTGTTAATTGTACAAGTAACTAAACTCACAAATAGGCCTACTGAAACTCAAACTGTTGTCAGAGTAAATGAAGCTAGCTTGATTCCTTTAAAAATTATTATGACAAAGCCATTAATTATTTTGTTAATTTGGATTTTGGACTTCACTGTGCACTGCGATTCTTGTCTTTTCTTCATGTCTGCACATAATATTTTTGTAATTTTACAGCAACTGCCCTAGCCATTTGGAATACCTTTTTTCTAGACAATTGAAAGTGTGCTTTTGTTTACTGTTACTGTTTTTGTCGCCTACTTAAAATTTTTTCTATAACTTTTTTATAGTGCTCCACCCCACCTCTTGCATTTTCGGGCAATTTGCCGACATTGTGTGCCTTATTACTGACTTACAGCGTTGCCAAGTAAGGATGCTAGTCTTATCGTTTTTTCGTCAAACTGCATTTTGCTTCGTTTAACCAAGTAATTACTTGATGTGTGTAATACAGTGGGTAGTGTGATCAAGACATTGGCAGAAGGCGGTCCAATCCGTGGAGTGGCAACACTTGACATACGTCTGTTCGTCCTGCGTGGTCCCAAGACTTCCAAACAACTTGAGATTTACGACGTCAACTCTTTTAGCTTACTGCACTGTCTCACTGTTCCCAAACTTGCTAATGCAGCTGACATTGCAGCATGTAAACATAATTGCTGCATATATATTTGTGATGGATCAAGCCAGAATGTGTACCGAATGTCCAGCACTGATTACGATAAACTGACACAGTGGTCTGTGAATGATGGACCCACAAGTCTGTCTATAACAGTCAAGTACAGCGTCCTTGTCACTTGCCGTAAAGTTCGTACAGTAAAACAGTTCACTACGGATGGCCAACTTTTGCGTGAAGTTGTGTTGCGTGTTTTCTCACCTTGGCACACAGTGCAGTTGTCCGGTGGTGACTTGGTTGTCTGCCATGGGCACGCTAATGAGCCATTACACCGAGTATGCCTGATGAATTGTGACATGCAGGTGGTTAAGTCCTTTTGTAAGGAATACGAAGGATCACAAATAAACACGCCCTGTCACATGGCTGTTGATGAAAAAGGGTCTGTTTTCGTTGTTGATCAAAACAACTGCACGGTGTTGTTACTGTCGCCAACATTGCGAACCGTGTGCAAAGTTATCTCGCGTGATAAACTTGAATTGACGCCTTACAGACTGTCCTTAGACATTCAGCATCGGCGTCTGTACATTGCTGTCAATGAACATCGTAAAGTTGGTGACTATACAGCCGAGTTGTTGTTGTCAACGTGTATTCTTGCTTCTGATAAAGATAAGGCAGAAGCTCTGTGTGATTTTTTCAAGTGTAGCCTTTTTAATGAGCCATCTGATGATTTTGCTGCTCTCTTACCTTCATGTATATTGGTCGTTGATACAGTTGGATTAGTGCTCACGTTCAATTCAGTCCTGTCTACATTGGCTAAAATTAAAGTATATAAATCTGCACAACTGGAGTGTATATATCCAAGAGTAGGTATGAACTACGATACAAAATATCAACATTGCTACTTCAAATCTTTCAGCATTCTTTTGAAAGTAAGGTTCTGCCACTTGACTGGAAATGGACAAATGGGAAAAAGAGTGAATTAAATAACTATAAACCGATAACTTTAACTTGTACTGTATATAAAATATTTGGATCTGTAGTAAGGGACAAGAACATTTGAAACAGAATAAGTACTTCTCTTCTTCTGTGGCTTTTCTTCGGCTGTAAATATGAAGTTTTCATTTTACGAAAAGTGCAGTTTGTGCATTAAGTGAAATAATGTTCTGCTTTGTGATGTAGGAAATGCCCCACGGTCCAAGATCAAGGCTGCATTATCTAACGTTTGCTATAATTTTTGCATTGGAATGCAAACCATACAGTGCATGTGCACTAAAATGATGCTACTGATGTATGCACTCGTTTTTCGTGGTTATTGCAGCTAATGTTTGCATGTCATTAAATTTCGTTGTATTATTTGTGTCCACATCGTGTTTATGTGTAATTTCATAATGGCTGTTGTGACGTTTCGATGATATATCTGTGGTACTTTTTAATGGGGTCGATAGTCACCTGATTGCGTTTGTTATACCTGGGCCTACGTGAATCATGGTATAGTATACGACGGTTTAGCCATTTTGTACAGGGTCTACCATTTAAACTCCCAATTGCTAGTATTGTTTTAACCATTGTTCTTTTTTTAATTAAATATCATATCCAGTGGCGTGTTTAGAATTTGGCAAAGGGGGGGGAGCATGACGAGTGCGCGGAGCGCTAGTCCAAAACGGGGGTCTCGGGGCGGAGCCCCCAGCAGGGTCCAGGGGCAGAGCCCCTGGTGGGGGGTCAGGAGGGCGTTGATCGTCGCCGACGTCGTCGCTAGCAAGCAGTGCGCCGTGTCTTTGGCGTTTGACATCCTAAAACGTAAGCGGTATGACATTGCCATTGTCATTTTCACTCGCTATACACTAAGCTCATAGTTATGTTCTGTCTAATCCTTTTTTGGTTTCTGTTCCGTGTGCGAGACTGCGAGTGGCGGGCTGGCAGCAAATGCTGAACATAAGACAGTGGGTGGGCGGACTGGTCCATTCTGTCTAGTGAAACAGAGCACTCCGTCGCTTAATGACATTATGATATCATGACACTGGTTGAAATTGATTTCTGGATTCTCGTGCTGATGAGTTCTGATAACGGCGTGCGCCAGCCAGACGCCGACTGCCTGGCTGTTGGCTCCATGTCAATGCCGTGTCACTCACCAATGGACACTAAACCCGGCCGCCGCGAAATATTATAGGCCTATACGACTTGCAGCTGGTTTTCAAAAGCGCTCGGCGACGTCAGCGTCATTATCAGTTGCAATCTCACATGGTGATTTTAATCACGTATCGGTATGAAATAAGATCATCAAACATTGCTGAATTTTGCAGTTCTTGCTGGAAATGGCAAAAAACGCACTATTTGATATAAAGTCGCCGGTAAAAAATTTTCATGGTCGGGCCAAATGGGGGGCATCGCACCATTGCCCTCCCCTTTAAATACGCCACTGATCATGTCTTTATTTTCAGTTATTTGTGTGTGATACATTGTGTGACTGTCACAATATTTGTAGACAGTGCTTACGTTTATTGCTTTTTTGTTGCTATGTTATTTGTGTGTTTCCCCCTCTGTTTTCCAACAGACAGCATTCCGAGATTGATGATTGTCTGGAGGATAAGAGGAAAGATTATTACAACTTATATATGCGCACTCATAATCTACAGTCCTTACAATTTTAGGTTTAGGTCGTTTTTTGTGTGTTTTGTGTTCCACATCAGGTTTTTAAAAAAATCTTTTGTTCCGTTATTATGTGTATGTGTATTGCATTGCCTGAAAAAGTCGTCTCCGAAATGACCTATACAGTGTCTGGCAGGATTTTAAACCATACTCACTCACTCACTTGCTATTCAGATGTTTTTGATATTAAATGTGGGTTATCTGTTTGTGTTGGGTTCGTAATAAAATAATGTGCAGTAGTGAGACACATAATTATGCGTGTACTGTAGGGGCAGTGGCGGAATTGATCGTTTTGTTTAGGTTTACATTAAGGCCTACCCGCAACTAATAATAAATCTTTGCTTTGATGTGAATTATTTACAATCAATTTCGGCTTGCCTTTTTAACTCGGTTAACATTTTGCAGAAATGGTTTTTTTTCTTTAGAACTAACAGTAGTTATAATTTTTAATTTTTGTTTCTTGCTAGCAATCTGCCTTTTTAAAATGGTGTCACATATCCCATAGCCTAGTTATTGTCTTTGTAATCTTTGTTTCGCATATTTTATCGTATTCTTGTAGCTTATAGCTTTCATAAGGTGAGCTAATTGTGTGGATTATTCTGTCTGATAATAATTAAAGCTGCACTGTTGATGAAAAATCATCTCTGGTATCATTATGTGGATAATGTAGACCTATACGTTAGTTGCACTGATAAATGTTTGTTCTCAGTGGTGTCAATTTGGGTGGTGTTAAGTGCAGTTTGTGGTTTGTTCAGTCTTTGAATTGTGAAAAATTAGCTGGGGGAAAGGGTGGTTGAACTTTTTGACGGTTGGAGACTGACCAAAATTGTGATGTAAATCGTATATATGTAGTATATAGCTGACCCCCCAGTACATAATTTGACAGTGTGTTGGGGGATTGAGAAAACAGTTTCCCAGATCCCCCGGCAATTCAAACACTGGTTTGCTTCCAAACTTTTATTGAAAAATACTGTTTGCATCTAGTCTGTAATGCGCTACTAACGTTGCTTTAGTTTTCATCACTGGCGTAGCCATATGGGGCACTGGGGCACGTGCCCCCTAGGAGCCTACTCAGTTACTAAAATAGTGCCAAAATGCACCAAAACACGTCATTCTCACACAAAAATCCAAAAATTTTCCGGGGAAGAGGCACAGACCCCTTCCCCGTGGGGAGGGCCACCCCTCCCCATACCCACCTTTCAAGTGCCCCCACTACAACTAAATCCTGGCTACGCCACTGGTTCTCATGGCTACTATTTAGTGTGCCAGTTTGTTTTTGTTGTGTAATATTACATGATATGTCGTGATATAAAAGTAAACAAATAATATATAAAATATTTTTGCCCCGTTTCTACTTTTTTGTCGGTTGCAACCGGAAGCACAGAATTTTTTTACGTTTTACACGCTTTTGATGTTAAACGATATGCGAGAGAGTACAATAAATCTGAAATTTCTATTTGCACACGTGGAGTAGGCCTCTATATATGGCTAGAGATTAATGTCAGCGTTATTTTAGACTTGAATTGTTTCGACGAAATTACCAAAATCGACGATGTGTTGTTCATATAATCCCAACGTAAGATCAAAGTAGACTGTGTCTCCAAAAACTGGACACCTGCTACACGCTCGAATAACTCTTAACAATTCCGGTTATATATTAACAAATTTTAGTACTTTGTAGTCACCATTTAATAGCACTTTATATTTTCAAAAAATATTTAAAACAGAGTACCAGCTGAGGTTTTCCTCTGGCGCCTGCAATCAACTGCACGGTATTACTTCAACGAAATAACAGTGTCTTAACGTCAGTCACAAAATTTTAAGTTCTTAAGCATTATAGCGTTAACATACTGTTGATTATCAATATCATAGTCAAAAATTATTACAACAAGATAATGTTCAGACAAACACGGAGTCTGTCCAATGCATTTCGATGGTTTACATGTCTGTATAAATATAATCCGTGTCCCGTGAGCTGTTTAGACTAGTAGACAAATCAAAATGTTTTAATTTTAAATTGTACAGCAGCAATGTTATTGTCATCCTTCGCTGTCATAACTAAACAACGTTGTCAGTCACGTGACCATTCGATTCGTCACCAGCGCTTTACTATAAATGGTCTACTGTGACCGTGCGTCTATCTTGCACCATTATGGAGATATGGCGCCTGAAAAATAATGGGATCACGACCTTGACTTTTTGTGGTCACGTGACGTCATCGGTCACGTGACCATTCTACTCACGGTGGGCGACTTCCTATGGGTGGTCCATTGTGACCATGCGTCTACCTTGCACCGTACGAAATATGGCGTCTCAAATGTCGGACGGACGGACGGACGCTCAGGTGATTCTATACTCTGTCCAGTGCTATGCATTGCATTGGACATACAATAAAATGTTTATTTGTTGTAGCTTTACTCAGAGACAGGCCCGGGGACGTCTTCTTTATTGGTGACATTGCTTTGCAACCGTAGACATTTGCGCCACGAATGGAGAAGACATCATATGGCCCTTGACTCAGAAAAGAGACAACTACAGTTGTCTCTAGTGCGAGCCATAGCCGTCGTGGAGTCTCGTATTACGATCGATGTTGATATAAAAAAGTCCGTCACTAGTGCTTGTCAGCAAATCTGTACCTATCTGCGACCGTTTTCACACTATAAGAGCCAATAGCGGAAAAATAACGTCTTTTAAGGGGGTACCCTTTTTGACGCCCTCGTTCGAGGGGAACCCCCTCACCCAGGGGCACGAAATTTTGTCACTAAAAACTAGAGCCCTTGTGGCAGCCCACAGAGAAGATTTCGTGATCTTAGCTTGCACCGTTTTGATACAGATCACGAGTGTGTCAGACAAACGGACAGATGGACTGACGCCTAGACGATGGCTAAGACGCGCGAAGCATTCTGCTTTCGAGCGTAAAAATAAAAGACTTTGAAAAACAACTTTAAAACCTCGTTTTGTAAAAGAAAATTTAACTCGTTTATAAGTGTTTATCGCAGCTTAGCAGAACACATTTTAGAACAGTGCTGGATAAAAGTGTGAACAAAACTTCGTTGCTTAAAACCAATGCGTTGACCACTGAGCTAAATGGCGGCCTTAAGCCCAACTATTGCTAATTTGGTAACAATATTCAAACGTACATAAACTTTAACCAATACCATCGTCGAAATGTTATAGCAACTCTGTGCCACAAAAAAACAATAAATGTTTAAAATATTTCCTGAACGCGTGACGTTCAGTGGCATCGTAGGCAGAAAGTTGCAATTATCTGAAAGTCAACTGCAAATGTGCGATAAAAAAGACAAGTAATTTGAGCAAAGCTCATGAGACGCGCGACAGCCCTAGCAGTTCCTATTCGCAGATTGTTTTGATTTAACTCTATCCATTTTGACGCAATTCACCATTGAAATCTACGCCGCAGCCACAAATTGCAAAAAACACTAAAACCCCTATTTTAGAAATTCAAGGTCATTCAAGGTCATCGATGTTTACACCAATAAAAAGCTTGTCACTGTATTGCTTGTTATGATAAGCAGCATGTCTCTGCCGATCTGCAAC
>Ga0056128_1011132_pt1 | contig 11150 bp, 3 predicted proteins | sample WorMetLIZISLAND2_FD_71113 | JGI IMG/M metagenome (GOLD analysis project Ga0056128, IMG submission 71113) | Marine gutless worms symbiont microbial communities from Max Planck institute for Marine Microbiology, Germany - Olavius geniculatus... ... | reverse complement strand
ATCATCTCTTTCTCTGGAATCGTCTCTTCTGCAGCTTTCTCCATAGCCATGGCAATTCTTTTCGCGTTTTCGTCCAAGTCTTGTGATGGCTCTGCTTGTCCGAGATGCCGTTCAAGTGCTTCTCTGTACGCATTACTAATTCCTTCATCACTGAGTCTAGCAATGTCCCTTCGCTTTCTGATCATAAGACGGCATCACGCAAATCGCATGCATAGCCTATTACTATATATACCGCCGTTTGGTCCGTCTTTCTGTGCGTCCGTCTGCAAAGTGTGTTGTGCAAAAACGGCAAAACGGACCGAGATGCCGTTTAATGTTATGATTTCCGGGGACCCTATCATAGTAGGCCTACCTGCAACGTATTTGCACCCTGGCCTGTTAAAATCGGCGCCAACTCTTTCTGGAACTGAACCGCCTCTATGTAAAACAGAATCCTGGCTTACCGTATACGTCACGCTGGCCCACGTCACTGGTTGTATTGTATAACGTGCTGCAAACTTTATTACTAATTCACAGTTTAAATACAAAATTTTGACAGACAGTTGCAAATTTCTGACGGCGAAGATTATACGAGCGTAGATGCCCTACATTTTAATTATATCCCAGAATTTTCCCAAAACTGAGTTTTAAAACGAAATTTTGCATTATTTTAGACAAAATATTTTGAAGAAAAAATTTTTTCGACAATTTTCTCAACGGCCAAGTATATTTAAAGTGGTCAACTGCCCCATTTACTTTTTCCTCGCCCCGACTTCACTTAATACTAGCAAGCAAACGATACTGCAAGCATTGCACTGACCTTGCCGGTGATGGCCGAAGATGGACGACAGGAGACCTAAGTGAGCGGACAGCTGGAGAGATGCCGGCGAGTGGTGCGCAGTGATCTCTGTACAACAACTGTTGCCGTCCACTGCAGTCTGCTGATGCTGCTTATGATGATGATGATGTAGCTGGTGATCGTGTACGTAATCATGCCGGTATGACGCAAACAGTGACGCAAACGGCGTTGTCATGGTGACGCGTGACGTCATTCAACGGCGCCAAACCAACGCACCTCTGTGATCACTCACCGTCAATTTAGCACAGGTCTCTGAATCTTCGGACTCGACGACGATGCTAAATGCAGGAAATCGTTATACGCTTCGTCTACGCCCTCCCCATTTTCCTGTCCTTCGACGCCTTAATCTGCCAATTTGGCTTCTCGGTCTCGGCGCTTCGCTTTTTATATCGCGAGATCGTTGATTTTTGCGTATCTGTAACTAAATATTTTTTGATTTCAGCAAATTCGGAAGAAGAAGATCACTCGAAAAATTCCGGCCGTATTCCGTAACAAAAGCAAAAATTTAACTCAGACTGTCCTTGATAAAAACCACAACCTAACAGAAAATTACTGAGCGTATTGATGGGAGCGTAGGCCTACAGTGTATAATGTTATTACGGAATACGAAACACAGCAGTTGCTCGACCAAAACGCGTCTAAATGATCGGCGCCTGATCGTGAAGGCGATTGCACGGCTGACGACTGGTGCATTCGCTCGTCGGCTGCTGCTGCTGCGCCAGCTGTCAATCAAACTGTCGCTGCAGCACGGCGACTGTGTCAGCAACCACGCCTACGCAGACGCCATCGCCACAGCATCACACGGCGTACGCACTCCGGCGCCATTGGCGCATTATTAGCCACCTGTACAGTTTATCGTTAAACTCGTTTCGCATGGACAGCGGCAGAGATGGGTCAAGGGGAGGGGCAGCTACTCCCTGTGCTATGTCTTTGCCTTCCCTTCTGTTGTCCCCACCTACGAGGAATTTTGATGGTGAAAAAGTGCTTTCTGGTAACCATTGAGCGCATTAGAAGTTAATTAACCGAAATAGGCTGTATAAATTCACATTTTACTTATTTACATACACGTGCCAAAGCGTGACTTATTAAACGTAATTTTTGTAAGACAACACATCTGTGGTGTTTTGCGTTTCCAAATATTAAAAAGCAGGCAAATTTTCGGCTTTTATTGAACGTCCAAAAGTGTTACAGCTTCAGATGGAGTTTCGTCCCCCTCGATTCCTTGACCAGGGGTTTTGCCCTTGGACCCCGCTACGTCTTTCTGATGCACACAACAACTGAATAAAGTCGACATTTGGCCCACGCAAAATGTGTTGCTGTCTGTGCTTTAGTCCTTGCCCTTATGTTGCCCCCAGCTTCAGATTCCTAGCGTCGCCCATGTCGTTTCGAAAACAGGTATGGCGTATAGTGTATATAGTGTAGTGTACAGGCTATTAAAATTCTACGCTGTCGCTCGGTCTATAATTAAAAAAAACATCAGGCTTATTGTCTCTAACGACTTTTTATGGGGGTTTCTCTCTTTGACACCCTGTTCGAGGAGAATGCATGCTTTCACCCAGCTGCACAAAAGTTGCTCACGAGAAGCTAGAGACCCTCGGCTAGAATAAAAACTTCGAGTCGCTCATTTGGGCTTGAGTCAGTACCGGACCGTAACGACCAGACAGACAGACGGACAGAAATACGATAGCTAATAGACGCTTTGCACATAGAGCGTCGAGCGTAATTAGTGTGATGCGGAATTACTGCGAATACCTGACTGTTTCATATACAGCACATTGGCAAGGACAACCGAACATAAAATATGTATAAGCCTAGGCTAGGCCAGAGGCTGTTTTATCCTGTTTTGAAGTGCATTTTGTGACAGAATTGAAAGTGGTCGACAACCAAAGCAACTTCTGTAGGCCCTAAGTTACTTTTTTGGAAAGCTGGTATGCCTAACAATTTAAATTTATAGTTGCTAACTTCTTAAAAAGTTAATGATTAATTAACGATTAATTAGTTAATTATTCATGTTTTATTACCATACGCCAAGACTTGACGACCATTGGTATGTCCTGGGAAGGGGCTAAAGAATCTACAGGCGACAGATGATTGGCGTCGAAGTGTGGTCCAATGTGTTCACGACACGGGATTACCTAAGTCTAAGCAGTGTCGAGAAAACTCAGACAGAAAGTGACTTAAATCAAACTCCCAAATCATGCAGGCCAGATGAGTTTAAACTCAAACTCAACTCATCTACTTTGTAGTGAGTTAAATCAAACTCACCAAGAAAATAAATTAATTTACAAACTTACTTGTTTTAAGTTTTTAAAAAAGTTTTTTGACGTGTTGGTTACCAAACAACCAATCGATTAATCCATCAGTCAATCAATAAAAGCAATAAGGGCTGTCCTAAAATGCTAAAAACCTGTCAATCTGCAAACAATCACTGTTCAGTGTTCCATAAAATTTTTTTTACTTAGTTAGTCTAACACATTGTCAATAAATGAAGTTTACTTGAAGAATCTGAAACTTATGCTGTTTCCAATCACAGTTTATTTGCTGTGATACTTCATGTTTGCTTTCAACAACAACAATTTCTCACAGTTTGCGTCTGAAAGTTTGTTGCATTTCGTAGCTTCAATCTGTCCGTTTTTGCTGAACAGTTTTTCTACTGCAATCTACAGCAGAAGATGGCAATATTGTATTAAACTTTAAAAAAAAACTGACCTCACTCTACGATATTTATGCAGCATTGAACAATGTTGACGATTGTTATTTTTTAAAATTTTACTTAATGACAAAAGGCCGCAGCCACTAACATGCCATAATAAAATAATAGTATACACCAATGAATGTCACTGATAACACAAGTCAACAATAGGTCTCCTAGAAAAAAATAAACTTTGCAATAATTAGCCAAGAATGTGGAAGTAATAGATCGTTTAAAGCTATTTAAATTAGAAAAGTCAGTATTGACAGCTGGCAAGTTATTCCACCGGAAAAAAACCAATAGAATAGATAAATTTAGGTTTTACGCTATGTATCTGTTGCACAGATGTATACGGTTGGTAGCTATTATGACGACAAAAACACTAATGCGTAATTGACGTAAAAATGTGACGAGTATAAGCTATATCAAGCTGTACCGTGAACCAATGGTTTCACTCAGTCGATACGTCGTGTAAAAAAGTGGCGTTTCTATTCAGCGTTTCGGTCTACAAACATTTTTTTCTAAATTATTTTACAGAAAAAAAGCATTTTTAACGTTTTGGAGATGTTTTCTATAAGTTCATTGCATCGTTGAATAAAACGCAATCCTGGACAAAAGGCTGAATTTTACGTTTCGGTTATTTTCTAGTTTCACTTTTATTTTTGTGCAGAGATGTGCAATGACGTCGCATCTCAAGTGGTCCAATTGCACGGATGCTGGAAAATGTGCATCGCATCCGGATTTGTGTTAGAAGGACAAAGGAAAGTAGAAGCACCATTATCAACCTATATTCTGAGCGGGCAATGGACTAACAACCTTACAGACTTCGATCCGCTAGACTGTCGTTTGGTTTGACAGTAGATCTGCGGACACTTATTCGCAACTGCTTTCCGTAATAGCTACAGCAAAGATTTGGCTTGCTTCAACCAAGTATCTAGATAGGCCTATCTACGTACGTATCGAAGCAGGCGCATGCATGGAAAAACAAGGAAGCCCTTTGCCGGACTAAAATTTTTCCTAAATCGCTTCTACATCAGCTTCTGCAAACATAAATTTTACATGAAAGATTCTGCGTTATCGTTCAGCCAAAGGTTGTTTTCTGACGCTTAAACTGCATTGCCACATATTCGGTTCTCTATCGTCGTCGTCGTTGGAAAAGGAGGAGAAAAAGGAGGAGAAATCCACTAACTGCAGCGGATCGCAGTCCGCGACTAGATGGATCCACGGATCCGCGGACATTCCGCCGATGTCTGTTTCCGGGAGGTGTTGGTTTGGTGCGCGCGCGCCTGTGATTCGTCATCACGCCGATACGCTCCAGTAAACGCGACGCCAAGTCTTGACTGGACAGACGGACGGACGGACAGACAGACAGACGGCGCGAGCACAACGCGCACACGGCGCGTCTACTTCCGTGTTGGTTTTCGACGCGGCGCCGCAAACTGCAACAGCAGCAGCGCAGGTCGCTGTCGTCGGGTGAATAGCAATGACTTTGAACACACAGTAGCTGCAGTCTGAAGTGATGCACCACGTCGTAGTTTCACGAACGTTTTTCTACTGATCGATATAGATTAATCGATCGGTCAGCCGACTTATTTACTTACTTGCTGATTTTTCTGTATTCGTTAATTTTTTTCTTTTTACAGCCTCTAGTACCGGTACTCAATTTCCGAGGGCTGATACTACAAAAAATTTTGTCTGGAATGGTCACCGTGCACCATGTTAGAATTTGATAAACACAAAAAGAACAAAAGGAAATAATAGCTAAAACTTTACAACGCAGAGCTGATTAAAACACGGGCCAATTTCACAATCTGTTTATTATCTATCTAACCCTGTTTATTATTTATAGAACGAGTCGTTATTGTTTTATTTATTTTTCGATGTTTTCATTGTCAATGAACGTTGAACAGGCAGTGTAAAATGACGGTCATTGCAACTTTTTTTATTTAAAAATCAAACTGCTATATACTTTCCTAAAATACTAGAGGATTTTATGTTGACTAACTTTTGTACGACTGTGAGAATAAACTGCGTTTTAAAGCAATGCGGTTTCGGTCAGTCAAAACGTAAAGAAAAAATTAAGGGAACTTTTTTGTTCAACATTCGCAAACGTTGTTAAAGGAAAAAATAATTTATTTCCTTTTATGACCAGTGCATCACCCCGCGTGGATGGGTGATTCAGTGCTGTATTAGTACAGGCGTCGTACGGCAGGTGGCGCCAGCGTCGCCGGATGCGGAAACGAGGCTCAACACCGGCTGTAACGTGATCGGTCATCCGATATCATCACTGCATCATCACCATCAACAATAGAATACAATAGACCGAGGCGCCGCCAGCAGCAGCAGCAGCAATAGCAATAGCACTTAGCTACGCGCACGTCCGCCATCTAGTCTAACTGCCACGGTTACGCCTAAAAATGCTCCTGATTTCAGTTACAAGCTGGCGAAAAGTACAGACAGAGAACGGGGGTAATATTTTTACTGTTTATTATTGTTTTTTTTTTTAATTTTTATTTCGTGGCATTTCGTGTAATATATTACCGAACTCAACAGCTCGTGAAAAACATCGACACGTACGCTAAATTATGTCTATACGCATGAGAACTAAAGTACAAATACAATAGCATAACAGACTTGTTTTTAGTAAAGCTAGTTTGAAAGTCAGCAAAAACTGCACGAATATTTCTAAGGACCAATGAGGTCGTAGGAATTTAGTTTTTTTACGGACGGATGGCAACTGGAGGCACCGTGGGAATTTTCGCTACGTCCACCAGCCAATTGCTACCGTTACCGCAGTTACTTTAGGCCTCATGTATGTCTAGTGTACAAATACGTCAGTAAACTAATAATATTTATATTTTTGCCGGAGGCAAACAGAAGAACAAAAAAGTAGTCTAACCATTCAAACAAGGTATGCATATTTCGCATATATGGGGAGAAAAACCCCTGAGTCGATTGAGCGCAATTTTTGGCGGTAGATGTCTGCGACCTAGGCCTAATCACGCCAATCAACGTCGGTGAAAATTGGTGCAGGTTTTTAGGGGTGGCTTAAGGTTAAATTTCGCGCTTTGATGGTCGTACTGTCAAAGCGTGTGTTAGGCCTACTTTCCAATATCTGTCCTTTAAATTGTCTGTTAAATAATTTTCTTGCGTGATTTCTTGCGTCACCGTGGTCGAAGTCGACGAATAAATCAATAGATACGCTCGTATATGTTGTTGAATGAAAGGGCGACGTTCACTTAGTATGACAGCTAATATCTGCTGGCATTCGACATTACCGACATTGCTCGGTTGCTGGCCAATGGACAATGACATTTCCTCGACCTCACTGCGTCGTCATGACACTAGCTGGTGCCGCCGCGGTGGTCGTCTAACTCTAATGGTCTTCTCAAGGGACGTGGCGAACACTGATTGAAGGCGTGGCGGTCATTGTTGTCCACGCGCGTTTGGTGTCGCCAAGATAGCAACACGTTTAACTCGACGCTTTGTGAGTTGATATCTAGCAACAAAAGTGATATTTTCGTTCTACCGATGTCCATTACTGAGAATATTAAATGACTTCACAAAATTGCGTTAACACGCTTTGCTGGTGTTTTTTTTTTAAATTAGGCCTAACAATAATCATAAAGCGATGTGTGCAGTTCTTGCAAATTAAAATCCGTTCTGTATTATGCGAAATAGGTTTATTCTGATAATAATCGTGAACATGGGTCCTTACAGCAAAAGAAAAGTAGATCCTAGTTAGTTTAATTTTAGCAAGCAAAAGTAAAGCTTATCCCACGTTTATGATCGTCATTTGTAAATTACAGCATAACTTTTCAAATAGCTTGCTAGCTCATTCAAATAGTGCTTTACCCGAATACAATGTTCTTTTATTGTAGATACTAAAAAGCAAAACTATTTGTAATTAACTGTCAACTTTTTGTTACATTTTGAGTACACAATTCTACCACTTTTAATACTACTGGCCTCTAATTTGTGGTTTAGTGCCGTAACGGTATAGTGTCGGACTTGATGATTCCGGTCGGGTCGCTATCAAGTGGTTACTACTTGGATGAGTGACTGTCTGCGGACAGATAAACCATCTCGATATATAGCCAACATCAAGGTTAACTCAGCCTTTCATCCCCCCGGGACACGTAAATTGAGTACCAGCCTATCGGCGAGACGAGCTAGGTAACACTGTGTGATCCCATGTGGCAGGTGACGCCCCGTAGCACTCAGTGAGTTCCCTTTAATTTTTACTACTACCACTACTATACAGCAATGTTTTAATGTTATCGCCGTAGTTTTCGTTTTCGTATTCATAAACGGGCGTGATGCGGTTACGGATGAGGCGTCGATAGGCCTATTCCCTAGAGGGCGCTGCGTTAATGAGTTGCCGTGTCTGTAAATCGACGTCACAATGTCTGTAATGTGACGTGTGTCTTTGCCCCCTGTCCGTTTGTCTGTCTGTTCGTCTCGCTTCATCATCTTCTTGTGATAACTAGCACCTGTAGCAACGCCATCTAGCATCACTCTCCGACAACGCTTCTCGTTACACTTTGGCGTTTACAGTTTTCAGCCAAAATGGCTAAAAATGACCAAAAATTTGCAGTTTCTGTTTTGCCTTGGTTTAGATTCAAATTTTAACACAAGTCTGCGAACTTTGACACAGCTAGACGTTGCTGTCACGGTTGAATTTTTGTTTTATTCTTTGACTTACTGGAATCACCAAAAGGAACGATATACACGCCAGGCTATCTTGGTTAATTCCGTATTACTTTACAGTTCTAACAAAAGTTGGGCACAATTTTTATCTAGGCCACCATTCTCCTGAGTCTTCTCGCCAACATAGAAGCCAATATTTTGCAAGTTCAGTTTTTATCTGCGACAAAAATTTGTACATTTTAACACGCAGCCGAATATCTTTTTAAACTTTTCTCCTTGGCTTAATTGGAAACAAAAAAGAGTCCAGTTGACGTTAACGTTGAAATTAGCTAAAATTTATGTACTGACAAAAACTGGTGGTCAAAAAGTCAATGACATAGCGATCAAAACGCCAAACACCGGTCGTTAATTTTCACGAAAAATTTACCAACGTATACTAACAATTAATGGGCTCGATCGTAATCTGTAACTATTTGGAACAGCTGCGTTTAACACGGTAGTGCGTTAACACAAATTACAAAATAATAATTCAAGATGGCGGCAACCGCCATTTTGTATTTTTTTCACAAAACGTAATAACTCGGCCGCTAATTCAGTAAATTTTGCATTTGGAGACGTTGTGTTGTTGTCAGTTTGGTGATACGCGTCCTGCCAGTGTGCATTACATGCATTAGGTGCAGAGTCAAACCTCTAAGACCCTGATGACTCTTGTCACGGTCGAGTGAACCGCACCCGCTGACCGTGACGATCACGTGAGAGACCAGCTAGGCCGCGAGCCCGTGCGACTGTGTGGGTCTCTCACTCGCCGTCGGTCTGCCGCACGAAGCAGCACGTTAGCACGTGGCTAACGTAGTTTTTGTTCGTTTTCTGAGTTTAGGCAGCCGTGGGGGCTTAAGACCTAATGTTTAAGAGGCAGAGTTAAGCCTCGTGGTGTTGTGTTGAGTAGGACAGAAGTAGTGTTAGATTAAAGGGAATGTTTTGTGCGAGACGGCGAATCGAGTGTTGCGTGCTGGCAGCGTACTAGCCTCTGTTAGGCGGACGTTAGTTGTTTAGGCGCGTATTATTGTTGTTTTTCTTCTGTCCATCTATCCGTCTGTCCATCTGTCTATCCTGTCGCGAACGGTACTGAAACTGCTTTGCTTCACTTAGTTTTGTTTGTTACTGTTAATAAAGTCGCTTTTACTTCTAAAATCCTATATTGGCGTGTTGAGTGTTTTTTCACGCCCAGGCCACCTGACATTCTGGTGTCCGAAGATAAAGGCACCATTTACAACGTATCAAAAACTTTGTGTTATAAAAGAAGATTTTTGTATACTGTTGTTTGGTAGTTGTTTGTCCAGTTTCGAGAATGGACATACCTGCTGGCTGAGCTGGGACAGGTGCGCACACTTCAGGCAGGAGCGGCACGTGAACGGACGCGCGCAGAACAGACCAGGGCCACTCAGTCAACGTGTGGCGCGGGTACACTGGCTGCAAGCCTATTCACTGGCGCGGTGACGTGCAGTGAGACGTCTTTGGCCGCACAGGCGTTCAGCGCACCGACCATGCCAGTATAATTTAAGTTTCTACTCCACTAATTATTACTAGGCGGGAGAGACATCCCATGCGATAATAATTTTGTCATCAATTTCCCTACTACCAAGTTATCACATACTTCATTCAGTCATTTTAACTGGTTTTCGTGTATCTTATTAGTCTTTTCGCGAGTCCTTACAATGGATACTTTATCAGACCAACAGCGAGAACTCATTAAAAAATGAGTGATGACCGCTTAAAAGAAAAACTCAGTGCAGCGGGTATGCCTGCAAGTGTGACAGATACTTTGGTTAGACCTATATAGCCAGTTGGTAGCTACGGGCCACGATAAACTACCGCCTTTTACAACTGAGGGCTCTTCCTTAAGAACCCCACCTCCAGAGTGTATTTTGGCAAGTTCTTGAAAACCTGTTTTTTAAGTTGTGAAAAATCCTGGAATTTGGGCTTTTCAAGTTCTCGAAAGTTTTGGAAAGCAGTCCTGTAATGTAACTTTAGCTGCATTGTAGGTAGCCGAAAGCAGATATCAACTTTTGCTAACCGTAGAACTTTTAAACGCCAGAGTTTTTAAATGGCAGTTACGTCGATCAGTATTATGGCACTGTACTAGATTTTGAAGTCTTCGGAAATTAAGTGTTAAGATTACCGGGCTTGGAAAGTGCTGGAGAAGTCCTGGGATTCTAAAGTATTCTCTTTTTCTGCTGGTTATTTAAGTCTTTTTTTATAGCGTGGCCATTGGCTGCAGCATGTAAAGATGTTTCAGTGCTGATTGGTGCAGATTGAGAATCCAAGGCTGTATCAGAGGTACATCATCAAAGGCGTGAGATAGAACTTGCGGCTCGGGGCAGCAATCGACCGATTGTGGAAGTGGCTAAACTGGGCAAGGACATCGATACAAATGTCGACGGTAAATGTTACTGCTGCTGTTTCTGCCATTGGACTCGGCATATGTGGTTTCCTATTGGTGGTCCATTGGAACCAAGCGTCTATCTTGCACTGTTACGGAGATATAGCGCTTCAAAGATAATGGGGTCACGGGTTTGACCTTTTGGGGTCACGTGACGTCATCGGTCACGTGACCATTCGACTCGGCATATGTGGTTTCCTACTGGTGGTCCATTGGAACCATGTGTCTATCTTGCACCGTTATGGAGATATAAAGCCTCAAAGTTGCCTACTCACTATACAACTTCTATGAGGCTACCATGACGATTAAAGGCCATTTGTAAGTGAAAATTTTATACATTGGCATGTTTTTCAAGATCAAAACGTTGACTGTGCATGCCCCGTGTCACGTGACCTGTGGGTAGGGGGTCCAAAATAACCACATATTTGGAATTTCCGAGGCCATATTGCCTAATCACTATACAACATTTATGGGCCTACGATGACGATTAGAGGCCGTTTATAGGTGAAATTTTTATACAGGAGCGTTTT
>Ga0056128_1011129_pt1 | contig 11152 bp, 7 predicted proteins | sample WorMetLIZISLAND2_FD_71113 | JGI IMG/M metagenome (GOLD analysis project Ga0056128, IMG submission 71113) | Marine gutless worms symbiont microbial communities from Max Planck institute for Marine Microbiology, Germany - Olavius geniculatus... ... | reverse complement strand
TGCCACATCCTGTCCATCTACTATCCGCATCCAGTAAGCCCGGCTGCCCAGCACTCGAGCGGCTCGACCCGTACAGTACTCGATCGCTAGTAATCAAGTGGATTAACGTCCCGGGAAGTAAGTAAACACGCGGTCCATACGTTTGTTTGCCTGCGTCTCCGCGCCAAATGACACTGTAGCGACCGACGAGCGCCACTGTGCACTGTTATACCGACTGCACCGACGAATAACGGATGTCTGCACTGCACGCCGAGTTATCATTAACACGATAAAGCTTTTCGTTTTGAGCGACAAGTAATCGCGAGATGGAATTGACGTAATTTTGTAACGTCGTCGCGTGAATAACAACAAAATGAAAAATTACATGCGTTCGAAAGCCATGAGTACGATAAACTCAAATAGGTCCATCACAGTGGGTTGTGCAGGTCCGTTATATATATTATCGACATACAGACATAAGTTTGTTATACCGTCGTTGCATTTATAACTTAATTTATAAAGTAATTCATATTACTATGCCACATATAGGTCAGTAGATGGGATTGCAACGTAAATTCGCCAGAAGTTCGATAAAAACAGCATCACTTGTAACAAAATAAGACGCATGATGTACAGACAATAGCATCGATCTTGATGATCGTCAACAAAACCGACATTTTGCCGACAGCAGTATTTTTATTAGATGTACGGTGTCTGCTTGTCGCTAAATGTCCCGAAGCGACCGACACGTGCGACAATCCGAGATAAGGCGTGACGTCATAGCGGCAGCTTGAATATGAATGTATCCATGCTCGCGTTGGTTGGACGGATATAACCGGCGACGCGTGTCTAATGGGGGTGATAGTCGTGCACGTGAGCGGGCTGTATAGTTAGTCAATAATAAGCAGCAAGCTTTCGACACGCAGTCAGACTGATGCGAGTGACCGATCGATGTGATGATGAAGAGCCAGGCTGGCTGATTGGCGACAATGAAGTGGAAAAAAACGGTGGAAAAGACTGGATAGAATGTAGTGCAGGCGCTGTCGGCTTCATATTGCGTGACGGCTGCAGTATGGACGACGGTTTACAGACGCTTTTCAGGGTGGGCCAAAAAAGTGACCGTAGTCGAACAGCTTGGGCAATGGCCAGTTTCTATTCTTTCCTGGACACGCACATTTTAACTAAGTGACAGAACAGTTTTGAAAGGGCACCGGCGACGTCAGGCAGAAAGTAGCGTTGATGCTTGCATGTTGCTGCTGTTAACTCGCAGTTATGACTACAAAGCCGACTCAAGTTCTGAAAATGTTTTTTGTTGTGAAGACAATTTTTTCGGCACGTGCATCTGAATCGTAAACAATCAATGGAAAATAAAATGCCAAAATTGTTCCAAAAGTATAAATGTCTGAAGTTTTGCAATTTATATGACATTTTGCTGACAGTTGAAAGGGGGTTTACGTTTTCGGCCCACCAGGTAAAGTGCTAGAGTCGCTGTCTGCGTGCCAGAGTTACAATGAATGAGCCGCGCTGAGTGAGAGACTGTCATCAGCAGCAGTAGCAGCAGCAGCTTGCTCGTCAGCGATAGCATCGTTATCAAAACTACACACCGCACTCGCACCGGCCGGGCGTTCGTCACACTATAGCATCGCCGACACCGGCGCTTTCCGTCTGTCTACAACGAGCTCCGCGCTGCTGAGACAGACATAGGTGCTCCATCATCGTCATTCAGCGCTGCTATAGCAACAGTGACGTCACGTCACGCGGTAAGTTCAGCTTCTGCAGTACTTGTGCGATGCCAATCGAACGGCTTAAGCTAAGCCTGTAGTTTCCATTTAACGCAATGCGCACAACGCATGGCTTTTGCGTACTTTTTGACGCAGCTGACGTAGGCAACGTAACGGCCAGAACGCAAGGATAGAAGCGGTACGTGTAGATGCAGTGTAAGCTTATTCTTGCTTTGCGTTGCGCGCGCTGTGTTGGATAGAAACTGAGATTTAGTTTTTTACGCGCGAAAGCAGCTACTGCTTTCAGCGCGTCTCAGCAATTATGTCCGTCAGTCCGTCCGTCACACGGATGAATCAAAAACAGTGCAAGCTAAGATCACCAAATTTTCACCATCGGCTGTTTGAAAGACTCTAGTTTTAGGTACCGTAAAACTTTTTCATAAATTCAAAGGGGGTAACCTCGAACGAGGGCGCTAAATGAAAGAGGGTGGGAAAAATTTGCGATTTTCAGCTAATAAGTTGCTGTATCTCAATAACGGTGCTAGATAGGGTCTAGGTTACTGTAATCACTAATAGGAAGTCGTACACTGGCTCTCGATTGCCATTGAATTTAATGATCTTGGATGACCTTGAACGCAAAAATACGGGTTTTAATGGATTTTTGGCGATTTCTGGCTGCAAGACACATTTCAAGAGCGAATTGCGCCAAAATCAATCGAGATAGACATGGAAAATCTGCATGTAAAATTTTTAGCATTGAACGTAGATTTCGACAGTCTAAGTTTTAATTTTTTAGGTTCAAGAAAACCTGCGCATGAGGGCATCAAATAGCGGTACACCCGTAAAAGTCGTTATTTTACCGTTGTTGGCCAGTCTTTCGTAAAAATGTTTGCAGATAGGCATGGGCATGCTGCCTATCACAACAAGCATTAGTGACGAGCTTTTAGTCGTATCAACATCGATGACTTTAAAAGACCCCAAACTTCCAAAATAAGGGGTTTTATTGATTTTTGTGATCTTCGGCTGCAGCGCACACTCCAAGAATGAACTGCGACGAAATGGCTGGAGACAGACTGACAGTTTGCGAACAGGAACTGCTATAGGCTTTCGCGCGTCTCGTAAGCATTAGCTCAAATTTTTTTGTATTTATAAACAAGCACGACTTTGTTGGAAAACATTAACAGTTAAAAATAGGCTAAAGGTTGTGTATAGCGTCACGTGCCACAGTGCCACATGGGATCACACCCGACACAGGTGAACGCGTATCATCTCAACTCTAGCCAGGCTTAGGCTTAGACCAGTACTTGATTTATCTATCTCGGTTCCAGGAATGGAAAACTGAGTCGACGTTGGTATTGGTTATATACCTGGATGGTTTACCTGACCGCAGACAGTCACCCATCCAAGTAGTAACCACTTGATAGCAATCTGACCCGGAGTTGAAACCCCGACCTCTCTATTGTAAGTCCTAGGCCTACACCCTAGCGTTACGCCGTCGTTATCGGCAATGAACTGCATGGCTTTCTATTTTAAGGTAATAAGCAAATAAGTGATTACCCGATGGTGACTTTCCTTACTGGTTTAGTACAGTAGACCTACATCGTAACAATGTATAAGACATTATTTTAAACTGATTAGTTAATTTTCAGAGATCAAATTTTATGCGATTTTTTGCAATACGGAAATAGGAAAATTTCTAATAATAAGAGTAATAGCCACGACAATGTTCATGTTGGTGTAACGCAAAAGCGAAATAACTTGTTCAAGGAATCGACTCAAACGAAAAGAGACAATGAGACAATGGCTGCAGTGAGTCGTCGCTAAAGTTTACTAATGCCAGGATTGCGTGAAAATGTCTTGCGTTCGACGCCAGTCGGTACATTTCGATAAATATTAACTACATTGAAACACCGCAGCACCAGCAAAGACAGAGAAGTTACAATGGTACAAGACCGTCACATAATGCCAGTCTTATAATTGTAATGGTTTCAGGTTTAGTATTTTCAACGACAAAATGCAGTAGTTTACAGTGCTGTCATTTTAGAGTTTTTGTCGCTACACGTCACGTCTACACAGTCTGCGACTCAAAGGTTAATCAGATTATATGCAATCATGAAATTTAAAAATGTAATATAATACAAAAATAATAATTATTTTTAAACCCAAAACGATGTAACGGGGAGTTTGAAATTAGAAATAGCCATTTTTTTTATCTGGAGCAAGTATCATTTCGGCTGATTCTCAACGCAAAAACTGTCATGCAACAAGACGCTGTTTTAACCGTTGCACGACAATACTGAAAGACACCGATATACTGTCACAGCCGTGCGTATAGGCCTATGTACGCCGGAAATAGTGTGCTTTTAATCTAGACTTGAGTGCTACGTATATAGAGGATACAGTACGCTGCACAAACAACCATATTGGCAAAGAGACAAGACAGCGCAGTTTACCGCGTGACTCTAGACGTTTGGCCGAAATGCTTGCAGGTCCCTGCAGACTTCCGTGCATGATGGAGTCCTTCAAGTTCCTGCTGAAGCGCGGGGCGACCGTCTGTGCCGCTGTCGACGGAGCTACGGTCCTGCTCGAGGCGATCGGGCGAGGACGCGTTGACATGGTCCGCTCTACACAAACTGCACTTGCGCTGATTTGTTGTGCTACAGCAAGTTGTACGACACAAGTCCATAGCAACAGCGGATCTGCAACAAATCGAAGTAGTGGAGTTTGGGCCGAGTTGACATGGTTCGCTACTTGGTGACGAATGCCGGCAAGCTTGGCATCGACGTGCCGGGAGTGCAGGACGCGCACGGGCGAGGCGCTCTGTTCCACGCCGCTGCCGTCGGCAACACGGAGATGTTCCGACGTCTAGTTGACGCCGGCTGCCAGCCGAGTGCCGTCGACCGTCGCGGACGCAGCGTCCTAATGGACGCCGCGTTGAACGGCCGACTGGACATGTTCAGGCAAGACTGGACATGTTCAAGTGGCTCGTCGAACATTCCGAAGTACTAGCACTCAACGTCGACGCCACCGACGACGACGGAAAGAACATACTATTTTACTGGTAACATGTTCTAAAATAAATAAGTAACTGCTGACTTAATTAGATGAATTGATAAATCGCGTAATTTTACGTATATCGAACCTTATTTTGAGCGTCATTCATCAATCGGTGACGACTTTTTAAGAGTGCGAACTTCGAAGTGAGGACTAAAGTTTTACCTAAATACACCGATAAAAATAAGTTATTAATAATTGACATAATTCGCACGTTTATTTAGGTGACTATAAATTCGAACACGTTTCTATATCACCAACGTATGGTTTTCCAAACAACAGTTGTTAAACGACAGTGCAGTGGACAAAAAACATTTTTAGTGTTTTTCGATCGCTATGTCTTCGCAGCTTTCAGGCATAGGAGCTGCGTTTTGGATGGCCTAACAACCATGAACAAGTTTAGTGCGCCACGGATAATTAGATACTCTATGTCGAAGCACGAAAAACAAATTTACTAGTATATTGCATCGATGCAACAGAACAAAACTCTTTCGAATTTCCCGTCTGTTGTGCCGTCAAACAGAAATGAAAACTATTAGCTGAAAGTATTAAAACTATTAAAAATATTATTATTATTAGCATATTTATAATATATTTATCCGTGGCGCACTAAACTTTTTCATGGTTGTTAGGCCATCCAAAACGCAGCTAAGGCCAACGTTGCGATAGTGTCGTCGGTTTTTCACTGACCCCTAAAGACGTGAACTCGAATGACCTAGAGTGGCTATTTTACGCGTGCATCAGTTAACGTTTTCGCTGCGTTATGTCTATGCTCAGTATGTTTTGCTTTCGAATGCAACTGTGTAAAAACAAACCAAAAGTGAAAAGTACGACGAATAGGCCCTACCATAAGCAGGAAAATGTGCTTCACTGGACAACTGTGTTTTCTTGCAATAGCACAACTTTCTTTTAATTAGTTACCGTTTCTGTGTATATTTTTATCGGCTTCATTCGTAGATGCAGCAGTTTCCAAATAATTAATCGGCCAGTCGTAACTAGCCCGAAATTCTCCGTCGTTGAGAACTCTGCCTTCAAGCTACTGAAGGCTGGAGCAGCGATGGTAATTGGCTGTTGTCAGATTGTTCGTGGCGCGGAGACGTAGATGAGTAAATTACAGCACGCCATATCACGCCATATCGTTGTTACTATATCAGGCGCTCATGCAGTTGTTAACGTCGCAGCGTCATCAGTAACGCTAGCCGGTGCGTCTTAAAATAAGTTGCCTTGATTGGTAAAATTCACTCAAAAAACATTCAACAGGCCTTTGTTTTTTCATCAAAATGATTTTCGTCAACTTCATGTTTACAAATTTTTACACCACAATGCGTTTTTCTATTTTACTTGCCGGCGATGCTAATGACTATTTTTTTGGATTGGGTGGTGATGCTAGGCCTACCGTTTTTGACACTAACAACTGACATTTTAAAATATTTTTGCACCAAAAACTATAGCCAACAATGAACAGATGCACACAGATGATAAGCTAAACATTATCAGCATACACGACAGACGACTATTCAGTAAAAAATTATACATTTATGAATTTATGGACTTAGAAATCGACGGAAACATAGGCAGAAGTTATTCCTGAGTCGTGTGGACAACTTTAAAGCTACAGAATTTTTTTGATCAGATAAGCTAGTGCAATGCGGATAGTGCAATGCAGCGTTTAGCGTTACGGCTGACCATATTGCTTGTCATGTTTATGACGTGCTCATCAAAGCGACGTTTTTGCACTGAATGGTCGTAATGTGCATAGATTTATAGACGGCTCAATGTCGCAAAGTAAACGTCAGTGGCGCTACTGCTGGTTCACGTTGTTTTTATTTTTCTTGGAGACACTAAGTATGAATAAGGCTGGTAACTGTGGTTCACCGCCCAAAACAGTTGACACAACATCTTGCATACAGCTGAAACGTCCGGCCACTTGTCTTCTGGACTTGATGCCACCAAAATGTGATCTTTCTGTGACTAATATTTTTACGACATGATCCACGTATTAACTGCTTAACATCACGCAAATCATATTCGCCGTGCTGTTTTACAAATTTTACGCAGTTGCTATGCACATTGTATTTCGTTTACTTTTAGCGTAACATCTTTTATACAGCCATTTTACCTCTTATACAGCCTTTTACCTAACCATTTTAAGGCTATGCGAACATGACTAAAAAGAAATGATAGATTCATCCAGAGTCTTAAATCGTTTGGCATAAGAGCGACAAGAAACATTGTAATTCAACTGTAGCTTAGGTTAATTGTAATGTACATTTTTATAACTAATTTTTATCTTTTTAATCCAGACAATAATTGCAACACATAATTAAGATGTTTCACTTATTCGAAGTAGTCGGTTTGCTCATATTTCAGGACGCACCGTGTATACATGTATGATGTCGAGTAGTCGGCGTCACTATACTCACTCCTCACTGCTCGCCTGCGTCCAGCTAGCTCGTGAATTTTATATGAACGCCGCCGTCGCCGCGCAATCACTGCAGCGCCTGTTTTTTTGTCGCCGAGTAGCCAGCGAGCCAGCCAAAGAGCACGGCGAAATAGCGCCCGCAGCAGTGCTGTGCTGCTGCACCTCCAAGACAATTAGTGCACGGTGCGGACTAACAACCGATTACGCAGCACACCCGGCGTCCGTCCGATGCTGTTGTTGCTCTGTTCTCTCTGCGAAAAGACGTCGCCTGCAAATCAACTTACACAACGACAATGATGGATGTGTAGCTAACCGGAAATGGGAAATGTGTCCAGAAATGGCAGAAAGTCGGTAGTAATAGGAGAAGGTGTTAATGGATAGGCCTATAAGCTGTTGCGAATAATTCGGTGTCAGCCACAACGTCAAGTCGAAGCGCATAAGATGCATGTGTTTATGCCATGCTGCGATATTAGCAAAACTTAAAAAAAATTTCCTGCGTTTCCGGTTGCCATACGTCCCGAGAAGAAAATCTGCGTTTTATTGGACATTCAAAAATATTAGTGCATTTTTTGGTATTCTTTTGAAGTTTTACTGAAAAATACTGTTTGCATTTAGCCTGAAATGTTGCAGTATGTTTGCTTAAGTTTTCGTGAATACTATTTATTGCGTCAGTTTGGTTTTAATGAGTTGTTAGGTGATATTACATGACACTCCATGATATACAAATAAATACTAAAACAAATTCGCCGTTATTCGTCTCTACTTTTTTGCCGGCTGCTGGCTGCAACCAGAAGCAGAAATTTTTTTACGTATAACAGCCTATAGCGTTGAGAAAAGCGTCTTGGTTTTTATAAGTTTCAATTTCTAACAAAATTACTTTCCCGTTGTATAGAACAGAATGATAAAACGTACGATATACTTTTTTCACAGTGTAGCACTGTTGTAAGGGCGACTATCAAAGTCAATGAGATACCCCAAATTTTGGGCACCAGTAGCCCCCAAATCCCTGAATCAATCGACTTAAAATTTGACTTGGATGATTACGTCGGCGGTTTGACCCTAAGTGCCAAAATGGTACAAATCGGCCCAGCGGGGTCGGCGGGGCAAAGAGGTGAAATATAATGTTCAATTGGGTTATTTTTTCCTTTTTTACTTTTCTTGCCAAGCTCTGGAGAACACATTTTTGGGAGTATCGCCGCATTTTTTGCACTGGATGACGTGTTTCGGTGGGGATTCATCTTTCATATTTTCGTCCTTAAATTCCCCCAAAACCGAAAATTTTAGGCCCATTTCCGGACCTGGAAAAATTACAACTGAAGACGCTTAACAAACATCTACAAACTACCCTTAATCGTCATCGTAGCCTCACCAAAGCGGCATAGTGAATAGGCAGTGTGGCCTCAGGAATTCCAAATATGCGGTTATTTTGGACCTTAATCACTAATGTTGCTTGCCACTCGTGTGCGCAAAGACTCTGTATTCAATGCTTACTATACTTGAGAAAACAAGAAATTTAAGATAATGCTCACGAGACGCGCGAAAGCCTATAGCAGTTCCGGTTTAGTAGGTTAGCTGAAAATTGGGGTGTTCACGCTAAGTTAATATTCAAATACCAAATTCTCCATCTAGATCGCATAACGACAGTAGCGTGGCGCCACCTTGTGAATAATATAGACTTGTGTCGCAACCCGAAATCGCCAAAAAATCCATAAAACCCCCTTTTGGCAGTCAAGGTCATTCAAGGTCATTGAATTCGGCGCCAATCGAAAGCCAGTATACGACTCTTTATTAGTGATTAATAATAACCTATGCCCTATCTCGCACCGTTACTGAGATACAGCGACTTGTTGGCCAAAAATCGCAAATTTTGCCCACCCCCTCTCATTTAGCGCTTTCGTTCGGGGTGACTCCCTTCGAATTTATGGAAAAGCTTTACGGTTTCTGAAACTAGAGTCTTCCAAGCAGCCGACGGTGAAGATTTGGTGATCGTAGCTTGCACCGTTTTTGACTGATCCATCCGTGTGACGGACAGACGGACAGACAGACGTACAGACAGACAGAATTGCGCTGGCTAAAACGCGCTGAAACTGCTTTCGCGCGTAAAAAGGAACGCGCCATTGGATAAGTATTGATGGTGAAAGCCTTTAGGCTTAATGTAGGGGTGTATTGGGTACTGGTGTATTACAAATTTACAATAGACGTAACTTATTAATATTTCTGCGCTACCACGCACTTGTGATGTAACGTTAAGTCGTAGCCTATGGAAATTATAGGAGTTAGGGCATAAGGACTTTATTCCTGCTGAGCCGGCGGCCGACTCCATACAAGGTGCAGTGCAAAATTTTAATTCCACACATTTATTGGCTCACGGGATAATGCGGAAGTGCAAAAGGTTAAATGGGGTCACGTCACATGGGTTTGTAAGGGCAGCCAGTTCGTCGTTCTATCACTCTGTGTCCTAGTAAAATAATTTCTGCTGTTTTGGATGTGTGACTTGGTCGCCCTTACACAGTAGTGTAAACTGGCAAGTTTGTTATATTGAATCATTTTTACGTGTGAAATGCATAAGAAAACCGAGAACAAAATTAGCCCCAGTTGTTTTGTTGCTTATAATGTAGTTTATTGAGTCAAACATGCTTCACCGGTTATTTCTGTATAGCCTACGATATCATATTTCGCAAGTATTTTATTTTTTTACCGTATCTGTTTTTGAAGGCTATATTATTCGTTTATCTGCAAGAATATAATGGAGCAAGGTTGAGAAAAAAATTATCTCGACTTTCAAATATTTTCTATATCTGTACAACCTCATAAATTGGAAACGTTTCTCTTGGACTCCGGCGCAGACACTGGGGAAGCTTAAAAGAGCGAATGCTCCAGGCTGACTAGACAAGTAATTAGGCTACTTTAGAAGCAATCCCATTTGTTATGACCACAAATCATCAGCGTCAAGGACAGACGGACACACGGTGGCATAAGCGCTGTATGCACACACGTGTATATCGCGAGACAGCAAATTAGCTGGATATTATTGTGCTACCGTCCTAATAGGCCACAATACGGGTCTCGCCGTTCGTCCGTCTCTGTCCGTTTGTACCTAACAAATATGGCTGAAAACTACACTTGACCGACATATTTTTTAGTTTACATGTAGGATACGTCATCTCGGACACTGCGTAGGCGCTTGTCGTCTTGCTGTCATAATTTCCACGCTAATTCTACATTATCCGCCGCTACGGTGCTATTGCAAACTTATACTAGCTCTTGTGTCGCTTTCAGTCTAGGTCGTTCACGCTAGAATCTACGTCAATTGGAGGTTTCTACTTACCTACAGGAAGCAAGGGAGTGCAAGCAAGTCTGTACACATCAATCCAAAAGACAGAGTATCGCCTGCTGGGAACCCACTTTGCGATAACGTACAGTTAGCTGACTGCTGCGAGTGACAACAGCAATTAAGCAGAAGTTAAAAATGTATCTTTGGTTATACCTCGAAGATAATTTCAGAATTCTATCACAAAAGAGAGGTTTTGCGGTCAGCCAATATAATATGTCATTCAAGCTTGCCCCCGAACAACCCGAACCATAGTAACGAAATTTTCAGCATTCGAACTCCAAACTATCTACTGTATTACTCGGCCCGCATTCCAAATTTTTGTGCCAAACTGAATATCTTCTTTGTCGAGAATTCCTGATTGCCATGTAAACAATAATGGCTATTTGGACAGGAAAATTAGCCGTAGACCTAACTCCATCGATCTTTGTTGGAAATATGTCTCTGGTTCTTGTACCTTGTACCTCGGCGTCATCGTCGACAGTCAGCTGACGCTGTCTGCACAGGTGGCCGCCGTGTGTCGCAGTGGCTACTACCAGTTACGGCAGCTCCGACCGCTCGTCAGATCGATGTCATCTGACGCCGTCAAGACGCTGGTTCAGGCGTTTATTTCGTGTCGCCTGGACTACTGCAACTCGATGTTCT
>Ga0056128_1011128_pt1 | contig 11152 bp, 9 predicted proteins | sample WorMetLIZISLAND2_FD_71113 | JGI IMG/M metagenome (GOLD analysis project Ga0056128, IMG submission 71113) | Marine gutless worms symbiont microbial communities from Max Planck institute for Marine Microbiology, Germany - Olavius geniculatus... ... | reverse complement strand
AGCGTGCCTCCACCTAGAGGGAAAACGAAAAGGCCTACATATACGAAACTTGGTAGGAAGGGTCCCTGGGACACCAGCACCCCTGAACCAATTACAAGGTCAAGGGGTCAGAGGTCAAGGACACGGCGGCTAATTGCATTGTTTGCAAAAAATCCCCATAACTTCGCTGCCTGTTGTCCGATCAACTTGATATTTGGCAGGTGGTGTAAGGATCCCTTGCTGCCTTTCCCGGGTGCCCTCGTTGCCATGGCAACGGCCGTTCCCTCTGTCTGTCCGTACTCAGCTGCAAGGACGGCCCCATGGCGGGCGGCCCCTCAACGGCCGCACCCTCTTGTTTTATCTTTCAGGAGACTTGCATACTCTGAAGATTGCTTTTTTGTTTGCGCCGAACAGTGCTGAGGTTGATTAGAGGGTATTTTGCAGTGTCAGCAGTGCACTATGTTAACTTTCCTGCCGTTTTTAATGCGCGAAAGCAGCTACTGCTTTCAGCACGTCTTAGCCGTCGCAATTCTGTCTGTCCATCTGTCACACGGGTGGATCAGTCAAAAACGGTGCAAGCTAGGATCACCAAATTTTCACCGTCGGCTGCCCAGAAGACTCTAGTTTTGGGAACCGTAAAGCTTTTCCATAAATTCAAAGCGAATCACCCTGAACGAAAGTGCTAAATGAAAGAGTGGTGAGCAAAATTTGCGATTTTTGGCCAATAAGTCGCTGTATCTCAGTAACGGTGCGAGATAGGGCCTAGGTTACCATTAATCACTAATAGGAAGTCATACACTGACTCTCTATTGGCGCCGAATTCAATGACCTTGAATGACCTTAAACGCCAAAATAGGGGGTTTTATGGATTTTTGGCGATTTCGGGCTGCGACACAAGTCTATATCATTCACAAGGTGGCGCCACGTAACTATCGTTACGCGATCCAGATAGAAAATTTGGTATTTGTATATTAACTTGACGTGAACGCCCCAATTTTAGCTAAACTACTGAACCGGAACTGCTATAGGCTTTCGTGTGTCTCATTAGCATTAGCTCAAATTTCTTGTAAATAAATTGTGTTGCACTGCTTTCTGTATATTTTGAAATATTTGTGCACAAATATTCTGAATCTTGAGTCATGTTCATTAGCCAGATAGGTTAATTACTGACTGGTTGTGACTATCTGATATGCAATCTGCCAAATTTATTGGTGACATCTAAAGGGCATTTGGCAAAAATTGTGTTTGTGCTATAGAAAAGTTTTGGTCTGCAGTTTATGAAGAGACTTTGTAACTATGGCATTGTGCAGTTTTGAATATGTAGGTGTAATTTAGAGACAACATAGTCGATCGTTCCAAGTCTTTGTAATAGTTCAACCACAGCATGATTTGTTGATTTATCTGCTTTACTGTTGCAAAACTGGACTGTAAACTGAACTCAAAATTATATCATCCACTGTGGTTCAAAGATGTGTTTTTTTGCTTTGTCTTATGTCCAATTAATGCTGAAGCAGTCTGCTTAGCATATATTTTGTCAAATTGAGAGAGATTTTGCAACTAAAATGGATTTATCTTTTAAGTAAGGTTTTTTGGTTTGTATTTTGTCAATCTGGCAGATGGATTTTGGGGGGATTTTTGGGACTAAAATGGATCTATTTATAAGTGAGTTTTTTAATGCGCGAAAATGTTCAGTTGAGTTCTGCGAGCGCGGCACATTTACAGGTGATGGTGTTTGTTGTAGCTCGTCTAAACGTTGAGGCAGCTGTATATGACAGGTGCATGTTGATAACGTTGGTTGTTTATTACGTTCCAGGGGCTAACAAGTTCTATCGGGAACAGCTGATGTGCAGAGAACAGGAGCCGTGGTTGTTTCGTGGAGGTCTGCTTGGTGAAATACAGGTATTATCATCATGACACCACTGCATGTTACTGACGATTGCACATTTTTATTTAGAGACGAGCCTGTGGCTGTTCAGTCATTTAATTCCACAAAACTGAATCATGACAGTTGTATTTTTGCACGGATGTTAGTATGTCTGAAGCATGTATCATTAATGCTTCTTCTCTGCCTTCTGATAACAATGCGTTCTTTATGTTTGCAGTCTGTTTGGTATTGAGAATGAGTGACTTTTACAATAATAAAGATTTTTTTATTTGATAGATTTACCTACAATAATTATTGTTACATTTTGGTCATATGAATGAATAATTCTGCTTTTACATGCTACCACATATGCTGCATATTTGTTGGATGATGCTTTTTGGGTGTTGATAATCTCGTAATGATTTTCTGGCTGTAGAGGATGCTACCGTTTGAGAATTGTCCAGATTTGCTGTTCTATCCTTTTCCTGCAGATCCACAGGCCAACATGTACCGTGTACAACCCTACAAACCTACCGACAAGGTAAACGTTCTTACCTGTCAGTTACTCATGCTAATTTGATAACTATATTGATATACAGATAAAACTTCATCTGTTGTGTTTTTTGTGTCACTGTTCAGACTAAATTAAAATAACTGTTTTAGTGGGGCTTCTCGGCAAAAGAATACTGCAAATTGTCATACTTTTACCAAAATTGGCACAAATGAAGGGCAGACCATGCTGACCAATCTAAGACTTGGGGACATCTTGGGGGTTGCTGCCTTCTGTTCAAATTTTAATAGAATAAAATAATTTTCTTTATAAAATTTAACACTGCCACTGACCAAGCAGTTTCATCTACAATATGTTTGACATTTAGGCCAAAATTGATTTTTCTTTGCATTTTCAGTTAACTTGCATAAAATCGTTTTGAAAAATGATGAGATGCAAATTTTTTCAGCCCTTGGTGATATTCTGTTGCTATGGAAACCAAAAGCCCTTAGCAACAGCCCTGATGTGCCTGTAACAAAGATGATAAGTGTCTAAATGTGACAAATATCATGGCCATGATGATGTATTTGTACGTAACTAAGTACAGTGAATGCAACGGTGCATTTTTCACATAGCAACGGTTGCTATGGACACTGTGGTAACCTAGTAACAAATTTGTTATGACATAATGTCACCCATAACTAACATTTCTGAGCTAAAGTATGTCACAAATGTTTGGTACAGTGCAAAATATCCTGAAGATGTTGTCCCATAAAACTTACTGTCAAAATAACTAATTTTATGCATTTCAAATTCATTCTGGTGCCAATATCTCAATCAAGAACAAAAACTAAAAAGTGATTTTTGGCAAAGCATGCACCCCTAGCAGTCTAGCTCCAAAAATCAGGTGACAGCAGTGCAGCAGTGTTAACTTTTCATCAAGCTAAGTGCAGTGGCTCGTGAGATATGGGCTATAAAAAAATAAGAAAACAATAGAGCTCTGGGAAGCTGAAAACAATATAAGCTAATAACACAATTGCTTAGACGGGTAGTGTAATAAATGACGGAAAGTCACGTCGATAAACATAAGCCATCAGTCCACCACAGGAACTTATTCTTGTGCTCAGAATGTAAGAATAATGTTTATTAATCAATTAAAATGATGTAAAACTTGTTATATAGCAGCAGTATTTTAACTACCCAGCCCAAGAGATCGACCATCTGGCCCAGAGACCGACTGCCGGTGTGCACCCGCCCCAGAGAGCCACTTTGCAGTTTCAGAGACCTACTGTCTGGTTCCTGATATCGACTGTCTGGCCCCAGACGCTGACCGTCCGACCCGAGAAACCGACAATCTGGCCCCAGAAACCGACCATCCGGACCTTGAGACCGACTGTTCAGCCAAAGAGACCAACTGGCTAGCCAAATAACCAACTGCTCGGCCACAGAAATGGACCATAAGGTTCCAAAGACCGACCATCCGGCTTCAGAGACCGACTTTGCGGTCAAGAGATGGACTGTCTGGCCAGAGCGACCGACTGTCCAGTCTCACACACCGACCATCCAGCCCTTGAGACCGATTGTCTGGCCTCAGAGACTGACCGTCTGGCCCCAGAGACTAAGCATCTTGTCACAAAGACCAACTGTCCAGCCCCGGAGACCCACTGTCCATTGAAGAGGGCGACTGTCCAGCACCAGAGTCCGACCATCCGTCCTTGAGACCGATTGTCTGACCTCGGAGACTGATCTTCTAGCCCCAGAGGCTTACTGTCCAACTTCATTTTTGAAAATGTCCCCAAGTCTCAATGTGATCAAGACACTATGTATTTGCTATGCTTGCAATGGCACCTAAGTATGACAAAAGTGCAGCATTCTGTGATAATCACCTTGGGCGAGCGCAACTATTTAAGATTGGAGTGGGATAAATGTGAAATGAGCTTGCGCAATCCAGACACTCGTTATTATCATTATTTGGTCTCATTATTTCACTGTCTCATTATTTGCTTTAATTGGTTACGCTTAAATGCAACATTGCACCCGTAGATTTATCAACCCATCATACTGCTGTGGACATAGTGCTAGAGACAGACAGTACAAGTGCGACCGTGGAATAGGCAGTATTCCGGTAAATATCTTGACATGCTAGGTGCATGGGGTTTAAGCTGCTTCAGTTTGTTGCTGTAATAAGTAGATGGATCTGTTGCAATATGCTTACTGTTGACAATGCAGGAGAGCGTGTACAATGTGTGTAAGAAGACTTACATTGATGGTGCTGATGGCTCACATTTGTGTACGCAGTATGCTGACCTACTTCCGGACAAGTCAGTATTATATGTACACTTACAGTTTCTTCTGATTACCTATTATACTTTGAACTGTAGCTGCCGTATTGTTGCTGGGGCACGTTATTGCTGTAGCATCAGCCAAGCATGTTGTGTTTGGCCTTAGTTTTTTTTTCTGTAAACCTTGACTGATACGTTACTTTGAAAAGGTTTAGGTCTGCAGGACAGAAGCGTGTCTAATTCACAGCAGGAAAGACATAGAAGTTTCATTTAGTGCCAGAAATTACCCGTAATGCATTGAACTCTGCAGTGAACTACGTTGAAAAAATGCTTTCATTATTGCAGTTACTTTGCACGTTCCAGCTACGTATCTTTTTGTATGCCCCATATATTTCAGTTGTGAAGGTAGTAAATTCTGTTAATAATGAACAGTCACATGTTATGACAGAACTGCAGGTGGAAAGTACTTCTGTATTTGTAGAGTTAATTTTGTGTATTAAATGATGAAGAGCATTATCAGATAGGCTTGGTTCCTGGTGATTAACTTTTCATGTGAAGCCTGCCAATGTGAAGATAACCAACATCATATTATGTATGCAGTGAAAACAATATGTATGTCGTGCGATTATTGTGTTGTATGACAGGGTTGTTGGTCCATTCCTAGCACACAGTGCTGAGCACTGCTTTGTCATAGTGGATCAGCTCGGGGACGTATGTGGCTATGTCCTGACGGCGCCAAATGCCAACTCTTTCTGTGACAGCGTAGCCAACAAATGGCTCCCTTATCTCCAGCAGAAATATCCATTGCCAGATGCCTCAGCTGACCAGTCTGCAGTGATGGTATTGTTGTCATATCATACCATATATCAGAACGTGCCTCTCATACATAGATGCGAATTTCAATGTAGTGCAAAAACACTAATACTAGCTGCACAGTTGTGTCATTTGTGAATAGCTAGGTGTAAGACTTTGCACACTGAACACTATCTAAAAAGCTCCAGCTGTATGAGTAAATAAATTGAGTAGGGTTTAGTGTCCTACCTAACACAGTATAGGTCATTTCGGGGATGGGCCAGCTGTGTGAGATCACCGATGTTTGATATTTAATGTGGTGTGCATCATCTTAAAAAAATATGTGTAGAAACATTGGGTTTACTACATGGTGTTTCATAAAAAGGGACCCCTTTTTGTTTTTCTCATAAATCGCCTGATTTTATGTCCCCATGTTGCTTAGTGCTGACATGATAAACATTTTTCATTAATGAACCAGACTAAGTTCACCATCGAAGCTGGGTACCAACTGACAGCACCAGTTGAGACTATCAAGCTTGTACCCGTGACACATTATGACGTCAGCATTACGTCACGACTAGCAAAGAATATTTAATCAACTGCCATATTTTGTTGCAATATTTTGAATAAGTATTTCTTCAGCTACAACTGGTAAAAATTTTGTGTAAATTGGTTATCATTTGAGTGAATTATGAAAAAAACAAAAAGGGGTCCCTTTTTTATGAAACACCGTGTAGTATTCAGATGGTTGTGATTGAGTACTAGAACGTCGAAGTGAAGAAACAGTTTGTATAAACAGTCAAGACACTGCATCGTTAACGTGTGGTGTCAGGTGGAAATAATGCTTGTGTATACTGCCGTTTGTAATGTTGCAGGAGATTATTTCCAGTTTTCACTCGCCATCTAAAGCCGTCCATGTGCCGGCCGATCATTGTCAGTCGGTGGTTCAGATGGACATACTGAGTCAGTGGCGAGACAATGCTATCGGTGATCCAAGCATTGCTAAGCGTGCTCTTGCCTGCGTTGTAGCGCCATTGAAGGTCTGTGGTTCACAGGGCATCTGTACAACTGTCAGCAGTGATCACATTGTTACTGTCGAGATGTATCGGACATTGTGCTTCACCGAGTTGAACATAGACAATCCACCAGTGTCGGCTGGTTTAGTAACACTAGGACGTCCAATATAGAGATGTCACAAACAGTAGCAGTGGCGTACAGTCAGTGGGGTGGTCCATAAAATGTTTGTCCCCTAAATTTAGTGTAGCAAATATTTTGATTTTCAAAACTCTTCTTACTATCAATGCCAGTGGAACTTGAGTTACACTGTCACATCCTAAACCTGACTTATGAAATATAGTCAGCTTTCGACTGTACTGAAAATTACAAGGTACTTCGTAGCTCACTTTTTCTAAAGATTACCTCATCTCACAAGGCGACGTGCTTGAGCATGTGATTGGGTTGTAATAGTTACTAATTTCAAATTTACTACAGAGCATATCAGTGAAAGAATTTTGAAAATAAAACTTTTTAATGAAGCTATGAAAAAAATTAGAGGATTTTTTTTTACTGGACCACTCTGTACTGTAGTATTTTGTGTTTGTTTTGCTGTGATCGTTCCATCAAGGAAGTTGTGTTTGTAAGTGCCTTGTTATTGTGTGTATATGTGAAACTGCAGTTCTGTTGATGATGCACCTTTCACCAATTGTCAGCATTGATTTCTGTGTCAAGTTATTGACTGATGCGTAGAGTTTTGTGTGCAATTGTGAGATATGTTGTTAATGTTTTATTAATGCTTTTTGCAGCGTGTGATTATTGTGAATGGAGATTGTTTATAGATAATGCAAACTGTTCAGTGTGTCTAAGTCAACTGTTGTATTAAAGTGTGGCCAATATAAGGCATAGCAACAGTTTTTATTTTGCACATGATGCTGAAGTAGTTTTTCTTGGAGTACTTAGTCAGAAATATCAAATGCCTTCATAGACAATTTGTACTTTAAAAGTTGTTAAGCACTGATACATGTAAGTTAGTATTGTCCTTATATGGCAGTGACTATTTTAGTGACATCGCAAGTTTGGCAGGTGTAAATGTTTAACCATCAGGGCTGGCCTTAGGCATGTTCAAGGTGTTCCGCCGAACAAGGCCACTTTTAAGCCTGAACTTGGTTTCATTTCATCACTCATTGCGTAGCTGACCAAACAACCAGAAATGCTGCAACCAGATGCATTTTGCAAGCATACAATGCAGCAAAATTTGACTGCCACCGGGGCTCTGTCCCAAACCCCACTGGGAGAACTTACAGCATTACCCAGGCCCTCTAGCTGGTTTTAAGGAAGGTGCTTCATGGTGAGGATTGGAAGTGAATGGGAAAACAAAAGGAAGAGAAGGGGAAGAGGGGGAAATTGACTCTGATATGCAGTTGGAGCAGGGACACCGATTGGCTAAGACCAGCCCTGTTAACTATTATGCTCAATTACTGCCAAGGAAGTTATTACATTATACAGTCCCAAAGGCTGACATGATGTACGGACCACATCTCATGCATAATTTACTGGCATCTTGACTTGAGAACTTTATGTTATATTGAAGTTGCTGACGGAACATTGTCTGTTAGCTATGCATTTGTTGGGTGCACATTTGCTCCTGTGACTTTGTCAGTTTATCCCCATCTGTGAGTTCTCCATGTTTGGTAGTTTTTTGATACTCTGTTATTCCTACGATTCTTTGTAGATTGCATTTTCTCCTTAAGGTTTTCTGTTACAACCTGGCTTTGTCGTTATTAATTTGCTTGATAATTTATATGCTACTGGTGTGCAAGCAGTTGAATTGATTTAATTATTCTTTAATTAACATCTGTTACTGAAAGGTGAGATTCTGTGCCAACTGATCTGGTCATTTATGTGTATGTTGCATAAGTTGGGAAGAGTTGATAATATACGCCATGTCCCAAAATTAGCGGCCCCCCCCTACAGATAAGTTAGTGTAAAATCATTAATACCTGACAGATTTTTTTTACAAAATTTGAAACAGTCACTGAGACAATCATTCTGAACTAGCGTCTAAAGTTTAGGTTTAAATAGGCCACTTTTGGCCTCGGCGCAAGCTTTTAGTTTAAGGTGGGTATGCTGCTGCTTGACCTGATTGTCAATAACAGTGTATTGAACATAAGCTTAATGTAAACAACCTCTGACGTCATACTAACGTTACACTGAGCATACACGGTAAAGTGCATACATCATAATGGTCGTGACCGTAAGTAATGTCAAGACAGTGCAGTGTAATATATTTCGTTGAAATCCATTTGCTGCAAATGTATTAGGCACGTTTAAAGCAGGGGGCCAGTAATTTTTATGACATGGTGTAGATAGCACTAAGCATAGGTTCAATAACTTAACAACTTCATGTTATTCCTATGATTCTTTGTAGATTGCATTTTCTCCATGAGGTTTTGTGTATCAGACTTTTTTTCTAGGTTATCCTAAGATTGGATTGGCATAGGAACTGTTGTGAATTAGGCCCCAGAAGTTTTCTAGGCAGAGAAAAAGCTTAAAACACTTTCGTCACCTGCGTGGTAGCATACAAATTCAAGCCATGCTGACTGATTTTGTTGTTGATTGAATTTGTTATTTGAATACATGAGTGGTAATTAATGTAAATTCCAATTGTGCATAAAACTGTGTAAACTGCAAAAGTTGTGATAAACTATTATATATCCAAACAGCTGTCTTTCTTATTGTGTTTATAAACTTAAGTGTTATAAATGATTAACTGTTACTGTGCAGTGTGCATGTCTCAAAAGTTTTTACTTCTGTTCCAAGGGCACAAAGTTTAAGACTCGCACAGTGTCAGTTAAACATTCATGAACTCTAGGCTTTTGTTGAAGCACTCATTTATGAGAAACCTTCAAGAATTACTACAAGCTAAACCTTTGCTCGATGTTGAACAAGCGGCTAATGCATGCAGACATTACATTAACTGGCCTACTTGATGCCCAGTCTGTTACCAAACTAGCAGCATAAAACATCTGAAGGCTAAAGGGTTACACAGTTAGGAGAAAATAAACTGTAAAGGAAAAAAACAAGATACAACACGTTCAAAAGCCGATCTAAGTTTACCACAAGATACATAATATATGGGCAGAATTGCTCTTGTATGCGCCTGTAGCTATATATTTCTCAGCAACACTTGTCACATTCATGCACCCTGCTTAAGCAACTTAATAGATTCAGATGCCATTTGGCAGGTACACTTGTGGGTTCCAATGTCACTGTGTTAGATGGGGTCCCCTAACCCTCAAAGAGTGAGATTGGGTGGCAGAACCCCCCAGCCAAAACATGCACTTGCAAATTTAAATCAAACGGTCAGTTCTATGCTTCCACCTGGCGAATATATACACAGGAGTAACAAACCAACGTCAAGTGACAACTGAATGCACAGCGCATCAGTTGGAAGTTAGGCCAGAATCTTGACCACTGACAATGAGACCACCAAGATAGATGATTCCAGATCTGAACAATATCAATGTGGTAAGTGGTAAATGATTAGACTTTTTTGCGTCAGTTTAACAAAAGTATTGTTCAGATCTAGAATCATCTATCTTGGTGGTCTCAATCATTTACCACTTACCACATTGAGGTTAACATGTAAAACCAGAATGGGGTGTAAGCCTACCACACCAAGATCAGTTAAAAACTGGCAGACTTCAGCTGACACCAGAAACGTGAACCGAGACAGATACCAAAATCTCAAAGACCAAGACCACAAGAAGACCACGATCTTGAGATGACCACATCTGTGGTTGGATTCAGTGCCTGTGATGGTGCCCTGGTGACGTAGAACTCTTCTTTGACTTTGATTTCTGTGAAGAGGAGGATTTGTGGTGCCTATGTGCACTGCTGTCTCTATCTGCAGGCTGGTCATCATTATAGTCGGCCAGAGCAAGCAGTCTTTGCTGCGCTGACGAATGCTTTCTGTCACTTGTACGCTGTTCGTCGTGACTTCGTCGAGATTTGCTGCGGGTAGCTTGACGGTTGTGGTTGTCATGATTGCTATCTCTTTCATGATGATGACCCTCATCTTCCTTCTGTGCACTTCTTGTGTCCTGATGATTGGCTTTCTCCTGATCTTTCAAAAACTGACTCAGCTTTGTTGGCTGGCTGACTTCCTCCTCAGATGAAGAATCTACAAGCAAAAAATGATAACATTAAACATTATATGAACAAGTTTGTCATCGACGTGTCGTGAACACCACAGAATACCAAGAAAAGATATTCATTTCATTCTAATTTCTAAATAGTACCAGGTACTCAGTTCCCTAACCTATTTATTTATTGTAACTGCACATTTTATGTGTATGAAGCCTGTCACCAATTTACAATGTACTAACTAATACAAACCAATTTGTAAACAAAACCAAGTACAGACTGCTAAAACATGCAGATGAATGTCCTACTCAGTATACATTTCAATCACATGGAACTCCCAGTAGCGTGGATGTAGCACATATTCAAAACAAAACCATACAGCTTCGTGCATATCACGAAAGATGTCTAAGTTCAAAGCAAATGGTCAGAACTTGGTGCACAGACCCCTGGACCTGCATGGTTCCTACTACTCTGCAGAATACATTTTCCCTGACTTTCCAGAACAAAATGAATTGTTTTCCCCGACTAATTTGTTCATGCGAAATACCAATGCTGGCTTTCAATCACTTGCAATAACACTAGAAACAAGGGCGGCAGAACAAA
>Ga0056128_1011127_pt1 | contig 11154 bp, 7 predicted proteins | sample WorMetLIZISLAND2_FD_71113 | JGI IMG/M metagenome (GOLD analysis project Ga0056128, IMG submission 71113) | Marine gutless worms symbiont microbial communities from Max Planck institute for Marine Microbiology, Germany - Olavius geniculatus... ... | reverse complement strand
TCCGCCGAAGGGTCTGACCTGTAGGTGAGTTTCTGAAAAAAAGGTATATGGCTACAAAAATTTTTGCGTATATTTCACCCATTTGCGGGGAAGCCCCCCTTCGAGGGATTTACATGAAATTTTGCGTGAGGGGTCATCTCGCCGACGTAATCAACCGTGCCAAATTTTATCTCAATCAGATCAGGGGTTTTGATTCTGTGGGGGTCGAATTTTTGCCTTTCCCATAAGAAAGAGAAGTCGCCGTTAACACAGGGCTTGAACTACCGTTCAGCCTGTGATAACAAATGATAGCATCAGTAGTACAGATGAAATGAACTGTTTGCACTACGATTACAAACGAATGTAAGAAAATTTATGATAGAAAATCGACAAAAAATTTTTAAAAATCAAGCCGTTTTTTTCATTCCATTTCGAATATGTCACGTCACGCAGCCGTCGTATGCCGCATTACGAGTCTTGTTTGTCCGTTCATCTGTCTGTTTGTCTGTCCGTCAGATTGACCAATACGAGCGACTAACTCAAAAACACGAATGCACAAATTAAGCTTAATTCGTACGTTCCCAGGGCAAGAGTAATCGGTGTCGAAAACCAACGTTACCGGAATCAAAAACGTTTTTAGCCGACCGTACTCAAGTAACGGTCGAACTTATGGTACGGTTGTCGTCCGTCTGTCCGTTTGTTCGTTTGTCTGTAACAGATGTATTGTAGCTAAACGGTAGGTCGTAGAGAATTTTTACACAAGTAATTAGCCATGTGTTTTAAACATAGGCGTGCAAAATTTTAGCGATTTAATGCAAGGGAATCATTTTCAAATTCGGGCTGAATGAAAGGGTAGAAAAATGTGCGTTTTCAACGGAAAACTGGCCGTATCTCGAAAACGCTGAGATATACGGCAAAGGTTACTATTAATCACTATATAATAAGTAACATACTGGCTTTCAAATAATACAAAAATCATCGACTTTAAATGACCCTGAACGTCACTACACGCTATTGTGGCTAAACGGTGTGAGATTGGGCCTGTTAATCGCCTATAGGAAGTAGCATACGCCCTTTCAGATGAAATGAGTCACTGATCTTAGATGACCTTGAATGTCATTGGCACTCAGTACGGTTGGCAAGTCTCGCAAAGTCACGGCTTCTGCGGTGACGTAACGGTTGAGACACTCGACGACTGGATGGACGGGCGTATATCATGTCGCCACGTGGCACCGACCAATCTGTTTTTTGAGATCTTGTCCTACGCTTCGGCGCTGAGTAGCGGGGTTGACTTGACGCTGTCATGACGGTTGTTGACAGCAGGCGGCGTCATCTCGATGTAGCGTGTAGCTCCACGTGGGTGAGCCGCTGTGGACACAGTCGACGTCCGCCTGCCAACCCACGGAAGGATGGCTAGGATGAGTTGAGTTGGCTGTCTGTGGACACAGTCGACGTGGTCGACGACGCTTGAGGTGCGCGGCAGTGCAGCATGGCGCAGAGCGTGCCTCGAAACTGACGACTCATACCACAGTAGATAAAGAAGTTGAGTGGATAACTCAACAAAATGAACAGGTTGACTAACCACCGCACCAACGGATGATACAACATTTCATATAATACAATTCTCTGAAAAGCCCTCTGTCATTTGTCTTAGTCCTATAATAATTGTTGTTCTGGAATGAAATGAAGAGGTTGACAAAGAGCGAGGCGATGGCCATCCTCTGCGGCTGAATGATGGTAAACGACCACGTGTTCTCGACAATGACGATGATGAAAACGACAGCGAGCGGAAACTCGACGACGAGAAACACGCCGACCACAGCCACGAGCATCATTGTCGTTACGTTACTCTCCGCCAGGCGACGCGACTCCGACTTCCGGTTCTGCGCGACGAGCTGCCGGTGTCGCGCCTGTGCACGCCGCATCGCCACAACCAGGGCGGCGTTGAGAGCGACCAGCGCCGAGCACGGGACCAGGTGAACGGCGATCACGCGGAACCAGTAGTACGTGTTGAAGTAGGCGTCCAGGTACGGCTGAAGAACCGGCCAGTACTCGCCGATGCAGCCGACGACCGTCGTATTGCCAGTCTGATCGACGAGCGACGGCACTTGGACCGGCGTGTAGCGCATCTCGACGAAACGACACAACTGGTAGACGACCGCGACGACGTAGATGACGCCGACCGCCCGCAAGGAGTTGCGGATCGTGCACAAGCGCTGAGCCTCGACCGCCCGGCAGACGTAGACGTAGCGCTGGGCGGCCAGAGCCACTGTCAGCCAGACGGACGCCGTGTGGAAGATGGTCGGTAGGTGGTCGGTCAGGAAGTAAAACGCGGCACACCAGTGGTAGGGCAGCCAGTCGCGGTGCGCTCCGTCCGTGCGAGAGTAGAACCGGAAGTAGGCGGGCAGCGGACAGAGACCGGTGAGCGTGTCGGAAACTGCCATGGCAACCAGAAGGGTGTTGGTTGCACTGCGCATGTTCGGTCGAACCAGGACCAAGCAGACGCAGATGTTTGTGAGTAGGGTGACTGCAACGAGGATTGGTGACACGACGCCGTTGAGTAGCACCACGTGCGGCAGATCGTCCAACTGCAGGGGCGCCGGGATCTCAGAGCTATTACCGCTCGACCCGTTCAAACCTCCGGCCACCAGTTCTGCGACGTCCGGCATCTCCGTGGTGGCAGAGATCGCTTGCTGTAGCGAGTTAGCGGCGATCAAAGACGCTGAAAACTGTCACACAAACATAGACCCAGAGTTATTCGCGCACAAGCACAATTTTCAACTTGTAATAACTGCGTAGCTTGTCATAACCGCGTGAACTTTGCAGTTGGCAACTTTATTTCACATTTCTTTTTGTGTATGATGTACAGTTTAACGGTGGTGAATCGGAAGACCATCGCAGAGCACAGAGCGTCACCTGCCGTATGCACACAGTGTTACCTGCCACCCGACACAGGTAAACGCGTCCCGCCACAACTCCAGCCAGATAGGCCGGTACTCGATCTATCTACCCCAAAGGGATGGAAGGCTGAGTTAATCTAAGAAATAAAAATGAAATAGAAAATACAATGAAAACAATATTCAAAACGACAGGCGAAAGTTTTATTGTCATGACTGTCTGGTTAGTCATTGATAACACGGATAACATCTGTCTGTTGAAAAAAGCGGCGCGTAAATTGTACAAAAAAAAACTAAATAAATAAATTGTTGCTTTGGGACAGCACTGCAGGCCTACATGACAGACATTACAGCTGTTTTCGTTTAATGAAGTCATAAGAATTCAACGACTATGCACGCCTTTCAGCATGAGAATCAAACCCAGAGGGATTCGATATCACATTTTCTCCGACATTGCCACAATCATTTTGCACAATTTAGCCATTTTGTAGTTGCGCTATATGTAATCATGATGCAATTACACTCAATTAGGTTACATGATGTTTCACTTAGTGCTAATTTTATTAGATAGTAATCAAAATAATTACATGTACACCATGCACAGACATAAATCCAAAACAAGTTCAAATAGACAGTATAGCAAGCGCGATTGCGTACATTTAATTAAGAAGGCCCCAGTAACGAAAATTTATTTGTTAGGGACGTAAGTACGAAAACACGAACTATTCGAGTACGATTAACGACACTCGTGCCGTATCTCTGCTTTGGTCTATTATGGCTGCACAGTCATGTTGGCGATATACGGTCAAAACAGATTCAACTGGGAAAACGCTATCAGCCTCGCAAAATAAACGATATCGTGTATGAACCATTAAACTACCATAATAATTGCTATTATTATGTTAAAGTGGATGAAATAAAAACAACGTCAAAATCTAAAAGCAAGTATACAAAAGCAATGTAGTACCCGAAATACTTTTTTGTATTTTTGGACGTTATTCCCATTTAGAAAAATAGTTGCTTGTTTCATACAAATAATCCTAAAGATTTTGATGTTTGTTTTTTCGATTTTAACTAGTACAAAATGTCCACGCTGCGATTACTGATGATTTTTTTCATTCTGTTTAGACGCGTTTAAGGCGTTAACGTACAGTGCGAGGAATACTTCGAACGCTGGTGAAAAAAAGAACCGAGAGCTTCTGAATGCCAGCTTGAAAGGTGACCTAACTATTGCATTAATGGATGATACAGTATTTCACTACCGCACAAGACGGCACTACAAAACGAAGCGTTAATCTCGATATTAGTTGTAAGTGAGAGCTGCTGGGATATCTAATCACAGCGTCTGACTACTGGGGTAGAAACAGCTAAGCTTATACGAGAAAATGGACGTGACAAAATCCCAGCTGTGGGCAGTAGAAGACAGTAGATGTCTACTACTCGTACTCTGCCTGTCGCCATGCATGTCCCACATTTAATGTTCTATTTTCTTTATTAATATTCGAGATCGTACTGCATCCGGTAACAGTAATTGACAGTAAATAAGCAATAACTGTTTCCACGAACAGGTGCTGCCAGTGAAAACTTTGCGTTGCAAATTGCGGCGAAACCGCTGCAGATAACGACTAGGTTACTATTGACAGCCTATAGGAAATTGCCAACGCTCTATCCAACGGCACTTCACCGAGCCTCTACGAGGCTACGACGTACGCACGGTATCGTTAAGCCACAGTACTAAACGTTACAGACAGACAGACAGACGACAGACGGACGATTCATCGTACTATAATCACGACCGCCATTACGGTCTGCTAAAAACACGTCAGCGGCGAACAAAAAACCGAGACACCCTAAAGATCAAAGGAAACGCATATTATGGCACACAATGACATGGCGATATGGGTAAGAATAGATGTGGGCGAGACACGATGAAGAGATATGACGACAGTCATCGTCATGCTGTAGATTGATTATACTAAAGTAAAAAAATCGTTAAATTTCACACATTTGTTTAGAAGTCATCCACGGACGGATTGGCACGAAATTTGGTAAAAGGGATCGCAGTAGGCCTACTGCCCTAATCAAACGTTGCAAATTACTTCTCAATCGGTGGAGTCGCGAATCTGCAAAGGGTCGAATTTTGCCGCCGTTAATACAGTGATGCGCTAAAGCGAGCCTGCGATATCGACCGCTGTATAGTTAAGGTAATGTCGCTGTTACAGCATCAGCAGCAGCTGCTGCTGCCTGATCTTGTGAAGGAAGCATCGGCATCATTTCATATCGTCTTCGGCGCTGTCGCTGTAACATCTGTGCTTCCATATTACTGCACGCGACACGCTATTCAACTGGGATGCTTTCGCTAGATACTCGCCGCTCAAATAGTTGGTAACCAGAAGCCGAACAAGTTTCGCAGTTAAATGCGTGATAGAACACAATTTAAGGTTTCTCATCGAATATCGTTAACAAAACCATTTTCGTTTTTACGCGCGAAAGCAGCTACTGCTTTAGCGCATCTTAGCCATCGCAATTCTGTCTGTCCGTCGTCCGTCTGTCCGTCCGTCACACGGGTAGATCAGTCATAAATGGTGCAAGCTAGGATTACCAAATTTTCACCATCAACTGCCCGGAAGACTCTAGTTTCAGGAACCGTAAAGCTTTTCCAAAAATTCGAAGAGGGTCACCCCGAACGAGGGCGCTAAATAAGAGGGGGTAAAAAATTTGCGATTTTTAGCCAATAAGTCGCTGCATCTCAATAACGGTGCGAAGTATATTATTATTCGTAAGTTAATTCGCCAAACTATTGAATCCAGTTTTCATGACTTTTGTGCAAGCACTTTGTCTCATGCTATATCTGTGACTTTTGCGCGTGACGTTAAGCCCGCGACGATGGAGTAGCATCTTTTGATAACTCGCTCCACGAAGTACAGAAAAATAAAACAAAACGGGCTTACTGAACTAGAGAGACAAAAATGTCAATTTATTTCGAAGTTCATGATGTGACGACTTGAGTTATATTTTCAAATAGATGTGCACTTTATTTGGAAGAAAAATTCTACTGAAAAACTGCCTTCGTGGCCTTTTGTCCTCTGGCCTTTTGTCCGTACACTGTGCATCAGTAGCCTAGAGGTGCTCTAAGCTGATGCGACGACAATGCTGTGAGCTGGTCCCCCGCAAACAATGCTCGTAGAAAACTATAATCACACAGTGTCTCAAAAGTCATTATAAACTCACCATTTTGTCCGATAATTCTCCAATCACCTAGCGACTGCCCGCACCGCACGAATTGATTTTAGTTGTTATAAAGGCACTGATCCTCGTTTTCTTAGCCTTTAGCCGGACACCAGAATTAATGACTAATTTTGGTTAGTGCAACTTACAAACTTAGTCCTATATAATACATACAAGTTTTTTATCGCGATGAATTAAGACTTAATCGTCACTTCAGTCCATAACATTTACATTTTACAAAAATTTTCATAGAAAGCATTATACGTGCAATGATTTTGGTGAAGAGATATCGTCGTCACAGTGCTCGAAACTGTCCGTATGTTAATTAAAACAGAGGAAGTATAAAACGGGAACGGCGAAGAAACATGTAAATGACTCTTGTCGGAGTCGATGGCGACAGGAGATCCTATTAATCAGCTGACGACGATGCACAGGTGAAACGAAGAAGGCGAATAGAGAAAGACCAATGCCGTGCTGAATGTAGAGTAGGTACGGAGTGTCTTTGGTCGGTGAAACTAATCAGTGATGAGACTCTGCAGTCGGTGTCCTAATCACACCACGAGTAGGCCTAACTAACGACGCGACTTCCACAAACCACGGGAACAACTGCGGACCACTGACCGCGACAACAATATGGACAGCGACAGCCTATTTCCTCTCTTATCGTGGCATCCAACGGGAAATTTTACCAGCAAAAAGTTGCCTGTAGTGAAAATCTACGTGCTACAAAGTCTTCGGCCAGAGAAGGATTGGCTTTGTTTACTCGAAGACAATGCTGCGCAACATGGAAAACCTTTTAGTGTAAATAAAATCTCCAACAGACTGGGCGATATTTTAATCGCTACATAATTCTGCAGCGCAAAGTAAAGGTAGAGTGGTACACACCCGCATTTCTGTCCGTCGTCCGTTAGTCCCATTCCATCACATAAAGTACGTCAGCTTGTTAAACCGGTTTATTTTTCTCCGTATGGCAGCTCCGTCATACAAATTGTTGCTACTAACTATTGTTGCAAAATTCACCAGTGACGTTATCAAGAACTTTGTGTTCGAAAACAAGACCAACGACGAGGACATGAAACCTGAAAACAAAGACGAAAAAAGAACTTACAAAAACATCAAGGCCAAGGACGAGGACGAGGACAAGGACGAGGACTTTGAGCCGAAGACAAGGACGAGGACAAAAAATTGGAGCCGAAAACAACGTCAAGGACAAGGACTTGAAACCAAGCCAAAGCCAAAAAAACTCAAAGCCAAAACCAAGGACATCTAAGTGCAACTATTACAGCGACACATTACCGTCAACTAAAGTGACTTTAATAAAATTTTGAACATTTTGAACGTCGTTAGTAACATCATACTAGTGGAATAAACCAATAATGCTAAAATATCAGACAAACAAAAAACTGACATCTTGTGACTGTATGTGACTCTTGCAATTCCAGACTGAGTAGGGTTTGACTTTTGTGACAAACTCCCCATTATGTTGTAATTGTACAAGTCTAATTTTGTTCAGAGGTAATGTTGATAATGATGTTGTGTTGGTTTTGACAGTTATCAAAGATGGTGGCGTCCCTAAATTACATACAGAACAGGCCCAAGTATTGAACCCTGTAGGATGCCACCAAAAACATCAGACCAATGTGACATAACTGAGTGGGCTCCAAGTAGGCTTACTAGCATCACAAGTTTTAGTATGACAATAGCTAATGTATAACACTTTTTCAGTTTTGTGTTCAAACTGTCGGTAATAAATTAATAATGATTAATGAAAATAATTTATTAAAGTCTTCAGTATTATGGCCGAGGACTTTATGTCAAAGCCAAGGACAAAGCCAAAGACTTGGGACCCTAGGACGAGGACGAAAACAAGGACTTTGGTCCGAGAACAAGGACGAGGACAAAGACACAGCTCTTTGTCCTCGAAGCGTTTCGAAAACGAAAACAAGTCCTCGAGGACACATCACTGAAATTCACAGGTTTTGTTTCACCGCCAAGAAACGCCAAGCTAAGATCTGACGAAAGCAAATGCAAAAGTTATAGCGATCGGGAACGGTTAGAAAGGGCGTAGAAAAGGCATAGACCCCCGGGAAAGGGTACAGGCCCTGTAGAAAAAAACAGCGTATGCAGTAAATAAGGAGGTGCCCCCAGTAAGGGCTTAGGCCTCGGGACCGAATTTTTAAAAACGTTCAAGCCCAGGCTTGAGAGTTGGGTGCTCGGGTGCTGTAGCGCCGCGAGCAGGTCTAATGCAGCTGTCCGGGACAGGTCAAAAGGTCGTCAAAACGGCTGACAGGCACTATTGTCCTACAACACACATATTGATTCAAGTCTTAGAGCTAAGGGTGGGGGCAAGAATGCCTGAGTGGCCTAGCTGAGCTAGAATCGGGGTTTTAGTTTAAGCTCCTGGGAATGGTATTAGATAGCTACAGTCGGAGCAAAACGTTTCTATTCGCACGAGAATTACGTTCCGTCCGTCAGTCGCTGATGGAGTTTGTCGGCGTGTCAGAATTGGACTATACCCCCGCGCTGTTTGGCGTCAGTCAATTATTGCGGAGTCAAAATCAATGAAAGTTATTACTGTGACATGCTTCTGTCACAGCCGTTGGTCCGTGGAGTCTGCGTGTGTCGGGTCTCAAGTCCCAGTGTACGGATCTCGCGTGCTTTCTGACATAAATATTTCACAATAGTGAAATAGTGCCTATAGTGTAGCGACGCGCTTAAGATAAGCCTATGCGGTTGTATTTTCGACGATCGCGTTACTGCAAGATTCCTAACGTAAATTTATTCAATCATTCAGTCATCAAACGACGGACTCAAAGCAAAAATAAAGCGCAAAACGTCAAACACAGAGATCAGTAGAGAACACCGCTTAAACAAAAATGTCTGAAAATAAAAGTCTGACACAACAGCAGCATATGAACAGTAATTAAATTGTCGCAAGTTTGTAACACAGAGATCAGTAGAGAACACCGCTTAAACAAAAATGTCTGAAAATAAAAGTCTGACACAACAGCAGCATATGAACAGTAATTAAATTGTCGCAAGTTTGTAACGACCGCCAGAATAAAAAAAAAACAACTTACTACAGATAAAGCTTACATGCGAAAGGCTAAACGCGCTACATAAACGTGTATGCCAGCGACGAAAATTAAGATATGAACAGGAGTACGATGTTTCCTGTTTGGACTCACGGTATAGCATTTGACATTTGCGTGAGAACCTATCTAAGTAATACGGAATGTACGTATAGCGTGTTTCGATGAGACTGAAATCATTTTCCAGTCATAGAATAAATCTTTGTAAATGAAATATTTATGAGAATTGCGTCGTCGAAAAACTATCGCTAACATGCAGGAACTATCAGGTTTGCTGTTTGCTAGGAGCATTGCCGGCATAAATATACATCAGTGCCTCACCATGAAAAGATTTGGTATAGCCGTTGCGTGCTTACTGGATATACTCATAATGATGACGTTCTTTAGTACAAGCTTACAGTCAAATCGTAGTAAAAAACAAGATAATGTTCATACGAACACGGAGTCTGTCCAATGCATTTCGATAGTTTACAGTATATGTCCATATAAATATAATCAATGAGCTGTTTAGACTGGTAGAAAAAAATCAAACAGTTTAATTTCAAATTGAACAGCAGCGATGATCCTTTTATCCTTCTCTATTATTTTAACTAAACAATAGACATTGTCAATTACGAGACCATTTGATTCACTATAAATGGTCTATCGTCACCATATGCGTTTATCTTGCACCGTTATGGAGATATGGCGCCTCAAAGATAATCGGGTCACGAGTTTGACCTTTTGGGGTCACGTGACGTCATCGATCACGTGAGCATTCGACTCCCGGCGACTGAGTTCCTATGGGTGGTCCATAGTGACCATGCGTCAATCTTGTACCGTTATGGAGATATGGCGCCTCAAAAATTGGACGCACGGACCTGGACACAGAAAGAAAAACGAAAGAATGGAAAAAGAAAAAGGAAGGGAAAGGGAAAGGAGAAAAGAAATGGAAAGTAAAGGAAAAGGGAAGGGAAATGGAAAGGGGAAGGAAAAAGGGAAGGGGAAAGGGAAAGGAAAAGGGAAAGGAAAATGAAAAGAAAAAAGAAGAAGGGTAAAGAAAAGGGAAAAGAAAAGGAAAAAAGAAAAAAACAGGGAAAGGAAAAGAGGAAGGGGAAGGGAAATGAAAGGAAAAAAAGAGGAAAGGGCAAGGGAAAAGGGAAAAGGAAGGAAAAGGGGATGGAGAAGGGAAAAGGAAAAGGAAGAGTAATGGAGAAGGGGAAAGGGGAAAGGAAAAGGGAAGGGAAAAGGAAGGTGGAAGGAAGATAGCTTAAGAAATGTAGGACGCACGGACGCACGGACACAAAGGTGATTTTTATACTCTGTCCAATGCTATGCATTGCATTGGACAGACAATGATCAACACAAACAGGCTGCCACGCAACAGCACGGACAACGAAGGCCATTTCCCCAACCGTCGCCAACAATTTTTACACAAGAAACTTACAGTGCTTTAAGAAATACAGCTGCATGCTATAGAAAATAATTCATTGGGGACACACAAGTTTCTACTCTACATACAAAAGACTCCAGAAAACATTATTTTATCTGCACATGTACAACAAGTATTAATACCGCTAAAAGACTTTAAGATGCTTCCCGTACCCCTTAATTGATCGTAAAGAAAATGCTTTATTTTCACGTTTTTAGTGCCTCATTGTCGCATCTTAGAAACAAAAATCATCTGCAAAAAACCAACTTCGATATACAGGCTCAAACACAAACGAACAAACAAGCATGGTCGTTATGCAAGGTTTACCACAATGCAGTAACTTTGTTAATCCTTCTTCTGTGCCTTGGGATATGTAGGCCTATAGTGCATGACTACACTGTGTTTCAAAAAAATGGGCACCCTTTTCATTTCTTTCATAATTCACTCAAATGATGATCAATTTACACGAAATTTTTACCAGATGTAGCTGATGAAATACTAATTCAAAATATATGGACAAAATATGGCTGTTAGTTAAATATTCTTT
>Ga0056128_1011126_pt1 | contig 11154 bp, 5 predicted proteins | sample WorMetLIZISLAND2_FD_71113 | JGI IMG/M metagenome (GOLD analysis project Ga0056128, IMG submission 71113) | Marine gutless worms symbiont microbial communities from Max Planck institute for Marine Microbiology, Germany - Olavius geniculatus... ... | reverse complement strand
CTTGCCCGGCACTGACAACAGTGAGATTGGCCTGTAACTGCTACAGATGAAATAATACTGGAATGGGATAAAACTGCTTGCAGGTTCGTTTTTTCCTACTGGACTTGGACTTGGACTTGGCTGTTGCTGGACTTGTTACAAGTCTGATGCAAAGATTGGACATTCCCAACTGAAACGTGCATTTTCGCTAACTTGAACCCTTACTTTAACCCTACTCTAACTCTATTCCTAGCTGAGAAAAATACGGATATTTAGAAAACGACTGTGTATAGTAAAGAACCTGGGGCCAAATTTTCGAAACTTCTTAGAAAGATCTTTGGAAGACTTCTTTCCCAAAGAAAGTATGCAGATTTTCAAAACTTCTTTGGTAAATGTCTTTGAAAGAATTCGAGAAGATCTTCCAAAGAAGATTTTGAGAAAAGATGCGCAATATTTGAAACTTCTTTGAAAACTTCTTAGGAAAAATTTAGGCAAATATGTAGGAAAGCACTAACCTTGTCCTACTTGTCCTGCACGAAGAAAGCTGTGTAATAAAACAAAATTTGCAGAAAAGTACACAGTGTTGACACTCAGCTTAAACGTCATATGTGACGTCATAAGTTATTTGCGTAACGCTGCGGTAAAATTAACAACGAGTAAGTAAAGCAAATTGACGTTTAGTCAACTAAAAAAACTGAAGCGGTGTGTAAAATGCATTTCCCATGGACGTGCTAAGATAAGAAGTTTTCCAAAGAAGTTTTCCTAAGAAGTTTTGATTACGTCACATGGTCGGTATAAGTGCATCTGATTGGTTGAATAGTTTAGGAATATAAGAAAAGAAGAAGCTCTTTCAAAACGCAAAGAAAGGCATCAAAAATTTGGAAAAGAAAAAATCTTTGGAATTCCTAATCATCTGACATAGGAAGATCTTTGGAAAATATCTTTAAAAATTTCAAAAATTTGGCCCCTGAAAACTTTCAGATTATCAACCTTCTAGCAAATTTCTAGTTATCAACCTCCATCATCATTACTTTTTTGGACCCTCGATAAAAGTTCTTGGGAGAAGAAAAAAATTAATGAAAAAGTTACAAAGTCAGAACTCAAAAGGCCACTCCACCATATACAAGCATAATCACCTTTTCCAGCATAGAAAATCCGGCGTCAGCTGCAGCGGAAGATGAGGGTAAAGCTACAGAAGAAATGTCAATGATTGGTTCAGCCACCGAAGGCGGCTTTATTACTTCCTCTTTGACATGTTCCTTCTGAGCATTCAGCTTACGCGCCCACTTCTCCATGTCCTAGCAGCAACTACAACTGCTACAACAAAACTACAATGTCCTTCTGAGCATTCAGCTTGTAAGCCCACTTCCTGCCAGCATTAGTAACTACTACTACTAGTACATTAACAACTACTAATAGTACTAATACTACTACAAAATCCTTCTGGGCATTCAGCCTCCTTGCCCACTTCTTAATGTCCTAACGGCAACGAATACAGCAACCAACCAGTCGGCTTTGTTTCTCTCAGCATCAACTGCAGATCAATTACCCAATAGCTCCCCAAAACAAATTTCCGGCTAAAACCCTCAAATAATGATAACATAAATAACATAAAAACATTCAGGAAATGGTAGCATATGAGAGAGACAGAGATAGAAGCCTCAGATCAGAAAAGCTAACAAGGAAAGAAATATCGATAGCTAAAAGTACAAAAAAAACTGTAACAAAAAACCATAAGCAATTCCACACATGTGTGAAGTGAGACTTGCCTTGACAATTTTTTTGGCAACTTTGACTTTCTTCTCAGGCGTCGTTTGTTTTTTCAGTTCCTCTTCTTTCCTCTGTTCCTCTGCCGTGATCACGTCTGTACCAACAGTTGACGCTGTCGTTGTCGCAGTCGTTGTCTGGTTGTCCTGGGTCGTCGGTGCTGGCATGTAGGTACACCTCTCGCTGTCCCAGTACAGGAACTGCTGGGTCTGAGTGTTGTAGTAATACTGTGGACAAAATACCACTTCAGACATTAGCATATCACTGACATTAATGCAGGGTTTGATGTAGTAATTAATACAGTAAAACTTCGTTATAACGGACTCGGTTAAAACGTACACTCGGTTACAACATACTGACTTCTACAGTCCCGTCAACTTCCTATTCTTTAACATACGACGTCTGCTGGATATAACGTACTCGGCTATAACGTACCCTCGGTTATTACGAACGTCAGCTGTGGTCCGCAGACCAGCAAATGCTCTGCATACAACGGACTGTAGAACGGACCACCCGGCTAGTACAGATGGCGAGCATGAACACAGAGACACGCCCAGTCTCCCAGTGCGTTGGCGTTCCAGGGATGCAGCGACTGAGTGAGTGGCCCAGTGGGGGAGGGCAATTAAATAGACCAATAGACATCGTTTTGGCGTGTACATGTAATCTGTAAACTGCCTCTTATCAGATTCACTCACTGGTGTGGCCAGATCACTGGCACTGTGTTGAGTTAGACTGTAACCATCTGTTTGTGTTACTGCACTTCACGTTTGATGAGTACGCCACTGCAGCGTCAATGAGAACATGGAGACGTGTGAGCAACCGACGGACAATGAAATCACGGTTGCAGTGACGACGCCTGCTGAGCCAGACAGCGCTGCACCAAGGAGGAGGGAGACTCGACCTCACTTGACCTCCCAGGTCGTCTACGGGCTATGGAGGCCTTGGACACATGGCAGCATTACCTGCTGGGCATCAGCAACAACGAGAATGCCCAGATGAATTTAGTAGGCCTAGAGTACAGACTACACTTTATACTAAATGAATGACCTGACGTTTGATAGATGCATTTGGAATACATGTATTTGGATTGCTAATAGAACTATAAAGGATTTTTGGTTACAACGCACCTCGGATATAACGTACTGATTTTTCCGGTCCCTAGAAGTACGTTATAACGAAGTTTTACTGTTCTAAAGCCAGACAAACAGCAAGCAGCACTATCACAAATGCTACAGGGTTAAAGGTTGTCCATATTTCTTTATGGCAAACCCATCATAGAGCGATGGAGCATCACCTGCCATATGGGATCACACAATGTTACCTGCCACCCGACACAAGTGAACGTGCCCCAGCTTAACCACAGCCAGACAGGCTGGAACTCTGTTTACCTACCCAGAAGAAATAGAAGAGCTCACCTTGGTGTTGCTTATTTACCAAAATGGTCCACCCATCCAAGTACTAACTAACCACTTGATACTGACTCGACTGCAACTTGCACTAACACGAGGACTCACAGTAACATACAACTACACTGTGTTCAGTGAAAAATGGACCCCCTAGACATCGTACAATAAAAATCTCCAATCCAAACAAATATGAATAACGTTTTGCACACTTAATCCACAATAAATTCTTGAAGCAACTGCCAAATTCTGTTGAGAAATACTATTTCTTACCAAAATTATCAAATGTTGAATATCAATATCAAAATATCTTCGTCACCAATATGGCGTTACATACTGCAGTCACTCAAGCGGAAGTGACGTTTGTTGACGCAATCAAAATAGCATAAACAATAACAAAATGGTGTTTTCGGCAGATGATCGTGTCTTAATTAAACTGTTGAGGCAAAAGAAAGGGTATGGTGCTAAAAAGTTTGTCGCGGAATTTCCCAGCAAGCCGTGGATACTGTCAGGATTGAACAAACGATTGCCTAATACTGGACACTTCACGTTTTGAGGCAACATCACAAAAGCCACTGTAACTATTGTTTGCGTAAATAGATTTAATTGAAATTTGGCACTTTAATTGCCAACAGATGATGCATTTTTGATGTAAAATTTTGCCAGAATCAGATGTTGTTTGTCAAAGTTATGCAATGAACACAGGCGTATACTTATGTAACATCATATTGGTAACGAAGATATTTTGTTATCAATATTCAACGATTAATAATTTGGGTAAGAACGAAATATGGCAATTGCTTCAGGAATTTATTGGGGGTAAGTGTGTGAAACGATATTCATATCCGCTTGGATTTGACATTTTCATTGCACAACGTCCGAGGGGGGGTCCGTTTTTCACCGGACACAGTGTAATTACAATCCAGCTCAACTCAGCCTAGCCATCCCTCCATAAAGAGACCGTCATATAAAATACCTGAGAGTTGGCATCATAGTAGAGACCAGTGGAGGCATCGTAATAGTAACCAGATGACTCATCATAAACATAAGTAGATACATCTGGCACAGCTGCATTGACACATATGCAGACATTAATTAACTAATTACATAATTAATTAATTACAGAATGTTAGGCATCAATTAACTGAAGAATGTTAACAGCTTTTTCTTGCTTGTTAGCTAATGGTTTGAACTGAATATTAGTTACAGTTCAGCCGCACCCAATGTGTGAATAGCATGAGCCTTATTTACAAGACTTCCTAAGTAGTTCCGAGGAAAGAGCTGTATGGAAAAATCTTAGGAGTAAAATGCGATTTACGAAAAATTCCTTGAGGAAAAACGTACAGATACTAAGAAATTGCAAGCAAACGTTCAAAAATCAACTCCTGGAAAATACTCAGAAAATCATAAGAAGTTGGACGTTGGAAGAACCAAGACAAATGCTATGAAACTTCCTGGGAAGTTTTGTAAATTACTATTACCAACTCACAAAGTCATTCAGTCATCCGAAAAGATGCTAGTAGTGATTGCAATCCCACGACTGAATTCTCAATCCGGGAATCCAGGATTAAGAAATTTATAATCCTGGGATCACGTTTCGGGACTAGGCTTACAGACTGGTCGTTATTTTGGTATCCTTGATTAACTGACTTTATGCATACAATGTAGCATAGGCCACATGGAAGACATATATGAACTGTAGGCAGTGACGGTGACAGTCAAAATACAAATTACCGAGCACGGCAAAAAGTAGTACTCTAGCAGACATAAAATATTTTATTCATCACAAGGCTTAAATTCTTATTTCTATCAGTTAACACGCAAAAAAATATAATTTTAACCAATTTTTGTAAACCCCAAATCCTGGGATTGGGACGCCACCAATCCCGGAATTCGGGATTGCAATCCCTAGATGCTAGTCCGAATTTGGCTGGATTCCATTCCGCCAAAGCCAAGGGGCCACCATAGCCAAAGATGCAATTCATCGCTCTTCCTAACGCACCGTATCTGAAACCCCCGTGCTGATTCGGACCAGTAAACTGTGGCCACTCACGGTACTGCTGATAGTCAACGGCTGGCTGTGTGGTGGTGGGCGTGGCAGAATGATGGATGACTGGACCAGCTGATAACACATTGCTGCTAGACTGAGATAAGCCTGCTGCTCGCAATGCTGTTGGTCCTCCGTGTTTTAGTCGCTTCTGCTGTGACATCAAGATGGCTGCCTGGGCTACCTCGGCCGCATTGGACGAGTCCGCTACAAACACACATGCATATGCACAGACACAAACGCATATATCATCAGCTCATGCCAATCGGCTGCCACGTTCCTAAATTTTGTAAAACTGTAAAATGCTTCTGTGTCTGTCTAGCAGTGTGCCTATTGAGTGTGTAGACTTTGAACAGTTATGTTAAATGCAACCAAACTTCCAAGCCTTAGGACAAGGCCAAGACCAGAATAACAAACCAAGGCAAAAACCATTCAAACGGTCTAACAAAGTGATTAAGCAAAAAAGTTAGAAACCATTAAAAACAGAAAAACTAGAAATAAGATTAGACCAGATTAAATATTCCAACAAAGGGAAATATCCTTTGAAAAGGCGATGATAAAACGTTTGTTGATAGCTTCCAATAACTCAGAAAGTGACTATAACATCGTAAGCTACGTCATATGGTATTAGGAAGGCAAAAGCACTAGTACTGAGGAGAGGCCAAAGCCAAATGAATAAGGCCGAGGAATGTTAAGTCAGGTCTACCTGCAACACTGGTCTGCTGTTGTTGATAGTAAGCGTTGTAGTCATAGTACGCTTGATGCTGTGGGTAGCCACCATGTGCTGCCGCCTGCGCTGCCGCCGCAGCTTGGTCTAATGTTGATATCCTGCCAGCAAACAAACATCTCACAAGGTAGTGTAGCAACACATTTCACGTGTGGTGGGGAGTTTCACGTGGCTAATAGCAAACACTGCTGCTTGCACTAAAAGCTGCACACACAGCGAGCGAAACGTACTGAACAGAACTCTCTTGTTATATAGCTAGATGGTTCATCTGTCTACAGACAGTCACCCATCCAGGTACTTAGCATCTACCCCTAGGGATAGAAGGCTGAGTTGAATGCAGAAATACATACGTAGTAGTAAAGGTGTTCTTCGCATAGTTGACAATCAGTGCTTTTCCATCGACTTCGAGTGGAGCCGGCATTTGTTCAAGATATTGCAGTAGATCCTGACTTTCCTTCAACGAATGGAGCTCAACGAAGGCAAAGCCGTTACTGGCACCAGTGAGATGGTCACGGACTACGCGAACATTCTTCAGTGGCAATGAAGTCAGACTCGCAAAAGCCGAGATAATGTTATCCTCCATTGTCAGCCCATCGAGACCACGTAGAATCAGTGCTGCAAACGTCGACAGAATCAGCTATATAAATCTGTCGAATCACCACGGTGGCCAGTTTGGGGTGAAACAAATCAAGAACCTTTCAAGGGCTTTCAGGTGTTATTCCCAGACCCATTCTCGAGACATTTTGCCATGTGGGTCACAGCACAGTCTCAATGAGTTTCAGCAACCAAAATTCAAGGAATTTCCACACCCTCCGACTTTCAAGACACAAGTCTGTGGTTTCTCCAGGGCCTGACAAAGACACTTTTATCAGGAGCTTTCAACAACCTCTGGCAAACCTGAATTACATACAATCTTTTTAGAACAGCTTGGAGATGTTTCAGCAACCGCTGTTGCCTTTTCTGGACAGTAGTTGGTGAAACGTCAAAGAACCAATAAATAGATTATTATGTAATTAGATAAATTTATACGGCTTATAAGTTACTGCTTCAAACTACGAGCATATCCAAAGATGAGTAGTTTTGCAAGCTTCCTTCTGTTGTTGTAATGGTCAAACATAAACAATGAAGACCCAGCAAATGTGAACGTTTTTTCTCACACTTACGTAGCTTGTGGTATAATGTAAACTTCAGGCAATGCCCACAAATATACCATACCCCGGTACTTGTGTTGCAAAATGTGGCCAAATTGCTGCAGATAGCAGCATAGTAACAATTGACAGCCTATAGCAACTTATCAATCCCCTATCCACCAATATAATCATCAACCCCCTTTGACATACCATTCAGCCACATAACATAACCTTACAAACACAGAACAGACAACATGTTGTAACACGAGTGCTAGAACACCCAGTCAGCTTATAAAACACAAAAACAAGTAACGATGAAATCAACGTACTGTTACAGGGGTTGATTCCAACTTGATCAGCCCCGTCGCCACCACCAGATACTTGCTGATTCGTGTCTGCTGGTTACAGTACGAAGCACAAATTGACACAAATGATTGTCACTATTACAACATTGCTCACCGACGACTAGCATCTGTTCAGATCAGTTCAGTTCGAAGTTCCCTCCATCTGCTTCGTAACTTTTACTACATGGAAATTGGAGCCAAGTTGTGCAGAAGATGTCTCCCAGTTCTCAGATCAACATCGAAGGCGCTGGTAAAAGTTCAAAGTCCAACTCCAACGAGCACCAGCAAATGATGGACATGTTGTGTCACAAAGTCTTCTTGTCGAAACAAAGTTTATACTAAATTAACGTCAGCATTTCTCCAACAAATGATAGTTAAACTTTGTCCTTCAAGCTCCGAATCCAACATCCAAGATTTCAGTAAACTTTTGAAATGATCTGGATGGAAGGCTTGATATCAGCCATAGCAGAGGAAAACTGTGGTTGGTCTGACTGGTAATGTCCACTGTCCAACCAATAATTAAAGCAAATGGCGTCATGCCACGCTCTTGTGGAGAGAAAAAAGTTCGAGTTGTATTGTTTATGCAGCATGCTATATCAAGTAGCAATGCTGCATCTACCCCCAACAAATTTACCACCAAATTATTCTGAATCCAAAAGCACTATGCCCCCTTTTTCATCTTCTCTTTCAGCAAAAACGTCAGAAGCTATAAAAAATTTGCAAAGTTCAAACTGACAGATAGACATAAGATGTAATTCTCAAATTTGACTAATGTTTAAACATAAAGTGCAAAACTGCAAATAGTATGCTGATTGGGTTAAATCTATAATATTGAAGATCATCGACATAATGTAATTGAGATAATAATCAAAATGCGCCACATTCTATCCACGGAATTTTGTGCTTACCACACTGCACAAATAAGTAACAAAACAGCACACAATTTTATATTCCATAGAAAAAAAATGAGGAGTGGAATTAGAAAAGAAATGACTTTCAAAATCACATACATCTATGACCTAAAGACAAAGTCTGTGATTTTTTACGGGGATGAAAAGAAACAATTTTCAAACAAACTGATACTAATTTACTAACCAGAGGAATACATACTCGACCTGGTTGTAACAACAACCAAATGTCAGCAAAACTTGCAAGCAACATCACAAAATGAAAAGCACTGCATCACAAGAGGTCCCTAGTCTGAAACTGGCTGTAACTTAGTCCACCATAAAAGAGACAGCAAGGGCTGAGGTCCAACAAGGTCAAAGACAATTTATCCCTATTTCCAAAATTATAACTAACCCTGCACATAACCCTATCCCTAAACCGTGCACTGTACGGACTAGTGCCCCTTTAGACTAGTGAACTGTCAGCTAACAAATAGAGGTGCACCGAATCAAGAATGTTCCAATCCAACCGAATCCAGATCTGAACAGAATCCACAGCTTTTAGATCCAGCCCGATCCAGAGCTAGGTCATCTGGTGAGCACCTGTACTAACAAAAATGCCAAAAAAAAATCCAAGTGGAAAGAAGCAGGTATAGAGAGAAAGTTGACTGGAATGTCGACGGTTACATATTTGTGAACTGCTGCACCATCCCTGACAGACAGGCAGATACTCAATCTACCTACCCCCGAGGGACAGAGAGCTGAGTTGACAGTAAACTAATGGTGATATATATAGAATCGGAAAAAAACGAAAGTGAACAGTTTGAAGCAGTTAGTAGTTAGAAGCAGGTAATGAGATAGATTCAAACAAAATGACAAAATGTCGGTGGTTACCTATTCGCGAATGGCTGCAACGTCGACAGTAGATGCGCCTCTGGAAGTTCTTACAGCTACACTGCAATGTCAAATATATTCCACACTGCTTAGATCTTGCTTGCAAGCAACTTCAAAATGCTGCATCAAAACTGTACGTGACTCTGAGATAGAGACAATCTGTGCTGTAGAGTTCCCTATGCATGAGCACCAAGCTGTAGACTGCAGCACATCACCATCGAGTATTGCCAGCTGCTTCTGTCGCTCGTCATTCAAACGCCTCAGCTTCATCAGATTGTCGGATTCCAGTATTTGCTAGTAAATGACTTGGTAGTTGGAATCCATGCACTATTTAATTAACCGATGAATTGTACCAGTGCACCAGAAGGGTTGGGATGGCAATTCCAAATAATACAGATTTCACATTTTAAACAAGAAAAGCCCAGCTAATGCAAAGGGGAACACGCAACAGCGGTGCATATTTGAAGGCCTGGTGCGAAAACATCTAAGCTCACCAATCCCAGCACGATTATTCAATCAATCAATCAATCAAAAAAATAACCACTTACAAAAGTGACCAGTGGTGTACAACACACCTAAAAACTAAAATAAAACCTAAGGATAATGTACAAACAGTAAAAACTACTCACAGATAAAAAGCTCACTGAAACAGTATTTAAGTTTTTAAGTTTCGTTTGAATGACGCAGTGTCAGATAGTTCTTGAAGTGACAATGGCAGACTGTTCCACGCAGCTGGTGCAGCGTAGGAAAATGCTCGTTGTCCAAACTTTAGTCATGTGCGTGGTTGCTCGTAGCTTCAGCCGGATCGAAGTCGTGTTCGTGATGTGACCCTGGCTGTTTATGTGACAATGTCAGTAAGATAAGACGGTGCTTGTGACGTTATTATGAACTATACGCGAGTTGACTTTTGACAATGTATTACACAAAGCTTGAAAGGCTACCATTACGTTTCTTTCACATTCACCAGAGGGCACGACAGACTCGCACAGACGCTATTCGAGCGGCTTGGTTATTTTTGCTATTCCCTCTAATTTAGTGCCCTTGCTCAAGGTTAGTGGGGGTTGCCCTTGTTGAATTAATGGAGAAGGTTTATGGTTCCTGAAACTAGAGTCTTGGAGGCAGGCGACGGTGAAGATTTGGTCATCCTAGCTTGCACCATGTATGACTGATCCACCCGTGGGACAGACGGACAGACAGACAGAATTGCGATGGCCAAGACGTGCTACAGCAGTAGCTGCTGCCGCGCGTAAAAAGCTTGGAGCAGCAAAAATTCCTGTTTCGCAGTTTGGCACATTTTCAGCATTATTCTTAGATTAATCAGTCAGTGAAACTCGATAACGACCGATCAATTTGGCAGAAACGAATGATGTCATGTAGACGGTATTGCTCAAAATTTGGCATTTTTGATACTAAAATCGGGAATTTCACGCTAAAAACAATTGACAACCCGATGCACCAGTTAAATACACCGATTAATTAAACAATGCACGGTAGAATTAAAGCACACAGAGAGCGAACAAAATGAGATAATAGTACTATGTCATTTCATTCTGTTTGCTCTGTACGCACCACTGAACATCTAGCATGAAAATATGTGGAAATACCATCGACGGAAAGTACAGAATACTGCTGAGTTGAGTGACGGGTGGCTAACCTTGGGACAGGTCCAGTCTGACATGGCAGACTCGTAACTGGCAACAACTTCTGTCTGGGGTGGTAAAACGGCTGCGTTCAAACTGCCACGTCGAGACGTGCTGTAATACATGTTGGCCGGGTACTTGTCCCAAAACATCAGCTCACCCTACAGTTTGAGCAAATCTTCACATGTAAACTGTAAACCCAATTACTCACAGAATAACAAGTGACATTAGAAAATCACGGCAAAAAAGGCGAAAAAACACGGCAAACTTCTGTGAAAATCACGCGAAAGACAGACGGAGCATCAGATCACAAGCCCAAAAACCACTCTACAGTCT
>Ga0056128_1011125_pt1 | contig 11155 bp, 6 predicted proteins | sample WorMetLIZISLAND2_FD_71113 | JGI IMG/M metagenome (GOLD analysis project Ga0056128, IMG submission 71113) | Marine gutless worms symbiont microbial communities from Max Planck institute for Marine Microbiology, Germany - Olavius geniculatus... ... | reverse complement strand
GCCGAAGTGTACTATGGTCCCGATGGGCCGAGTCCAAATGATATGCGATTTTCGAAACTATAACTACTGAACTGGAAATGCTATAGGCTTTCGCGCGTCTCGTGAGCTTTGCTCAAATTTTTCGTTTAGCCTAGAGTTTCAAACGATGAACTTTTGTCCAAAACTCAGAAAAATGCTTTTTGATTTGTCAAATCTTCAAAAAACTTCCCGCACCTCAGACAGTTTTGTATTAGGCTGTTTTAGCTAAGAGTTGCCCCATTTCCAGCTTACCTGGCGTTACGTCAGTGGTGTAGACAAGGGGGTAAGGGGGCAACCCACTAATCTTAATTTTTTTGTTAAGAATAGTTATTGGGGACTCAAAAATTATTCAAAATCGGTATGACCAAATCTTATTTAAAGCTATAGTTCCTGAAAATTCGATTTTGTCTGCAAAACACTGTCAAAGCTACAGTGGTCTCGGAGAACAGGCAACACATAAAGATATCAATTTCGTAGCATAAAATAGTTAAGCTTACTTACTTATTCGCAGTTATCAAGAATGGCGGCGGACACATCGAGCACTGCAACTTAGCTTGAGCAGCCGCACATTATTTTAATACTATCGACAGATAAGTTTAGTCAATAAAACAAAACACTGAACACCGATATCAGCAGTAATGTTTGTTTTGCTAGGTAATGTAGTCACACAATAAAGGTGCGGTGGGCGGATAAACTTCACGTTTACGCTCCATAAATTTCTGCTTGTAACATTGAAAGAATGGCTAAAATCGGTGTTGAATAACCGAAGTTATCCCAAAACTAAAACTGGGTATCCGTTTTTTTGGACCACCCTGTATACTCGACATAAAAGCCATTTTTGTCCTGTTTTGTGCTTGCTTGATTCAATCTGACTGATTTTGTTTTTTGTAGATTCTTTTTATTTTTTCCAGGAAGCCAATTTCCATTTGTCTTTTAGTAATGTCAGTGCACTTTTCTGCAAATTCACTTTTTTCGCTTTCATTATTTTTTGAAGGATATTATCACTTTTGTCAATTTTTGTTGATGCTTGATGTATTGAAAGAAAAATAAACTCGTTTTTTTTCACAGCTTCAACAGTTCCTCAGATGTTATGTTATTTGATCTTGTCGCCCATTGAGTTCACTGAACAACACCAAAAATCTACCAATGTTGTCTCTGTTTGATGGCATTTTACATTTTATTTTATTCTATTTATGTTTCACATCTGGTGAGCAGCGTTTTGTTGTTTTTTTTCAAAGTACTTGTCCATTACTTACCAGGTCTTTGCACTATCTATTTTAAAAATTTACTTTGGAAAAACGTTTTTAAATAACTCAATTTCACAATGACACTAAACACAACAAATGCTAGTATTAAGTAGCCTTCATACGTTTGCCGCCATTAGGTTACTGCTGTGCTTATCACTTGTAGAAATACAAATAATATTTTAACAAATGCCATGCGGTTTTGTATTAGCAGTCAGCTGTTATGCTTTTACATTTAAAGTGATGTTGGGTGGGAGGTTTTTGCACAACCGCATAAAAAACTTCAAACACATAATAAAGGGATAAAAGTTCATCAAATGCAACATCAGAAAAATTAAAGTTTAAGAAAAATTCAACAAGTCACATCCCTAGTGCCATGGGCTATCCAATCCATTACATTTTGTTACACAGCAAGGTTTTCGGGGTCAGCGAATGGAATAGCATTTATTTCCATTTGGACAAAATTCAATGACCTCGTGTTAACGTCGTAACTTACATAATAGCTTATGGTACGAGTTGTTATCTGTCTGTCTGTCCGTTAATTACAGATGTATTGTTTATAACTAATAATCTTTAATAGGAAGTAGCATAATAGCTTTTAAATAACTTGAAAATCATTGACCGTAGATATTGTAGGTCAGTACATGCTATTGTGGCTAAACGGTAAGAGATACGGCCAAGTTAGTTATTGATTACTAATAGCAAATCACATACACCCTTTCAGATGAGAAAAAAAGTCATCGAGATTGAATGATGTTGAAGGTTACTGACAGCCTGGCCAACCGTCTTAGCCAGAGCTGGTTTTTTGTTTTACGCTGTTAGCAGAAAAAGGGGTCAACCCTTGTGGATCAACTTTACAATGTAATAGATTTGTCCTAGTCCTAGTATGGATCTTTGGTCAGAATTATGCTGTTTACAAAGAAATGAAAATACAGACAAATACACAATTTATAACCTCTTTCTGTATGTCGTAAAATGCAGTACGTTTGTACGTCTTCTAGTGTGCATGTAGTCCTAACATTAAGCAAGGACTGATTTTTTGAATGTTATGAATTTACCTCTCAAGTGTTTGTTGACAGTAGTTGTTGTTATTCATTTTCATTTTGCATATGCATATTTAAAGTGCATATTTAAAATGCACAATGCCAGCCAGTCGCCAAATCTGTATTATAACTGTGTCTAAAAACTATCTCCCTGGCTTGCTCGCGCCCTGGCTGATTTACCCCCGCACTTTGGACGATTTGCCCCCATTGTATAATTTCTGTTTTGTCTTTTTCCTCCAAAAATGTAATATTGAGCTTCGAATTTTGGCTATGCATAACATTAATTAAAATAATGTTAACTGTTGTGTGACAATATAGTGTAGTTATTTTTTCATAAACTCACAAACAAAATGGAATGTACGGGGTGGGCCAAAAAAACAGACCTGTTTGAGCGTTGATAACTCGGCGATGGTTTCCCATAGAAACTCATGTGATATGGCAAAAGTTTTAGAATGTTGTAGACAAAAAGGATTGAACTTGCACAGAAAATCATTTAAATATTTTTTGTCTAATTTTCATAAATTTTTATTAACCCTGAAAATAGGCATTTGCGTGCACAACCATTTGCCTGAGTTCGCTGAACTCAAAAACTCACTGCCAAAAAGTCCAGATTTAAATTCTGTAAATTATTCAGTGTGGAGGCATTGCAACAGATAACATGATCACAAAATTTTAGTAACTGGTTAGCTAAAACGTGTGTTAATTGAATGCTGGGCTCAGCTGATCCTGAACACATTGACTCCAGCGATCGATCAGCTGGCTAAAAGGACTGATGACAGTTATGAATGCAAAAGCTGGGCAACTGCCTATGTTGAATTTCATCTGAACTCGACGTGTGTGTTAATAATTGCTGATATTTCACTGTATGCTAAATAAAAATCAACTTAAATTCATGCATTACTGCCAATTTAACATAATTTTAAGCAGATTTGTGTAAATCAAACAAAGAGTACTCAAATGCTGAGACATGGAAGTTGTACACTTTTTATGTAGACAATTTCAAAACTTTTGGCATATGACGCGCATTTCCATCAATAAACAACGTTAAGTTATAAAAGCTCAGATGTCCATGATAAATCCACGTGTTACAGTCAAATTTGGCAGACTTTCAGAAGTAACGAATATTTATGCAAATTAAGCAAAGGATATTTAAATGGTTTACTATGCAAATTTGTCGCTTATTTTTTACGGCATTCGGAAACTTTGGAGGTATCGCACATCTTTCTAACATTAACCGTCGCTGAGTTATCAATGCTCAAACAGGTCCGGTTTTTTGGCCCACCCTATATTATACACTAAAAGAAAGCATCACTATATTAGACCAATGTATTATAAGGTGAGCGAGAAAATGGATGGGAGCGAAAAAAATAAAAAGGAGAGAAAAAAGAAAAAGGGAACGGGAATGTGCCCCTCCAATTTACATTTCTGGCTGTCACTGACTCCCCCTATCTTACAAGTGGCCCCCCCCACTAGCTCCCAGCAATTATATCCTACAGCCACCATTTGCATAATGCACTGCTACTGTATACATCCATATAAAAGCTCAGTCTTATATGTATTATGTCCTTATGGTATGGAGTTTTTTGCAGGCATTGGCCATGATAGGCTCACCTATCCGCTGCTCGATATATGTAATTAACATAAGCCTATAATAGAATGTATGATTTGCACTGGAAAACCTGGCAGACAGGCTAGCAGTTCAATATAATATGTTTACGTAAACCACAGCTTAACGGTAAGCACAAAAATGTGATCATCATGAACTGATACTAAGCCAGTGAAACTTAGTACAAAATACAAATTCGTTATTTAATACACCAAGTAGCACGAGCTGGTGCCATACATCATCACTACCTCACATCATTGTCATCATCATGCGTATCACTTTTTCTCGGCGATCTTTGAAGTTTTTAAAGAGACGCCCATACTATATAGAACTGACGGACGCAAACTGTTTAAGACGTAGCTGCTCAAAATAATGCTCATTGATGCTAGTGGCATTTGGTTTAATAACAATGCTGCTCACATTAACTAAACCAGGTAATTTTGAAAATGACGTTTTGTTTTGGTGCAGCAAATAATAAGAGCCCATCATCTGTCGCTATGGGAAAACAGTATTGCCTGCGCTCAAAAGCCCTATTTTTTACTTATTTACATAACTTCCGATACAACGTACATTTCCAGCACCGCACCCAAATACCAGTGTAGCAAATCGTTGCAGATAGCGACATGGGTACTACTAGCAGTCTATAGAAACTTGGCATTGCCCTATCCATCGACGACCCGCTATGACGTACCATTTAACAACAATACGAAATCTTACACACAGACGAAGACAGACAAACAAACAGACAACTAAGGAATGCAACCCAGGTACCCGAAAACCTGGGTAAACCCAGTTGTTTTCAAACCTGCAAATCCAGGTTGGAGAGCGGGCAAAACCTTGGACTTCTGGGTTTAATTTTGGGTGTCAATCAGCAGGCTTATCCAGTATAAAATTGCCAACGATAGCTTTTACTTTTTGGAGGCCGACTGTTAAGCTGTAAGCTTAAAGGCCTGGCTATTTGGTACAAGTTGTTGTCTGTCTGTCTGTAACGGATTGTATTATGGCTAAGCGATAGGTATTATGGAAAAGCTTTTTACATGAATAGTTAGCTGTGTCAAAAGTAACCTAGGCATGGGCAACATTTGGGCAATGCAGTGCAAGTGAAACATTTGCAAATTTGGAGTTGAATAAAAAAAATAGAAAACGTGTGCGTTTTTAAAGGAAAACTGCATGGCCGTAACCGCCGTATCTCGTATTTTCTTTGCAAGGTTTTAACATATTAGTCCTATGCTCATAGTTTGTTCACAGAGTTTATAACTCTACTACAATGGCTAATGGCAATGTGCTTACAGAGCTCATAAAACAGACTTCCGTACATCTAACTGCTTATACAGTTCACGACTCCCAACTCGCGAGTCTGCTTCTGACATTTTACCACTAACTGTAGCCTGTAGGCTTACACTACGGTAACTACCACCTGCCCACCGGGCCATCAAACTCGGGTACTAACCCAGGTACCCGGGTTTGGAGTCTGTCAAACTCGTAAACCTGGGTTTGAAAAATACACCCCGGGTTTGCATTCCCTAGTGACAACAGAAAGCACAATATATACTACAGCCCATGGCAGAAAAAGTGATTGTGTGTCAATCTTCAGTGCAAAAGACAAAGGTCAGTTTATAAGCGTTAGGGCTGTGCAGATGTACATGTGTTAATTACATTTAATTGTTTGTCAACATCTGAAAGGCTAGAATACTTGCTACAGAAAGACATTCTGATGCCACACTTCAGTGAGAGTGTGTAGGGCTTAACGTCCTGCCCGACACAATATAGGTCATTTTGGTGATGGCCTTTGCAGGCAAAATTGCACATACACATAATAACAAAACAAAAGGTGTAACCTTTACAGAAAATAAAACAAAACACAATAACGACCTGAATGTAAAATTGTAAAAACTGCCGATTATAATTGTGCATATGTAATGGTAACGACAGTTCTAATAATCTTCCGTGTTATCCTCCAGACAGTCATCAATGTCTGAAAGACTCGAAAACTTGCTACAGGACGACATTCTGATGCCACACTACACTTCATTCAGGCAAAAGCCTTGTGACTGACTACATGTGAACACTAAACAGCATAATTATGCAGACAAAAACACAAAGTGAGTCCTAAAGAAAAAAACCTGTCCTTCCAGTTGCCGCCTGTCTAGAAAAAACCTATTATTAGACCTTCAAAATTATCAGTTCGGTCACACTTTTGGAATTTGTTTGTTTGCATCTAGTCTGAAATGCTGCAGTAACTTTGTTTAAGTTTTCGTGACCACTATTTAGTGTGTCAGTTTGTTTTTTATGAATTCTTGGCTAATACTGCATGACACATCATATGATATAAAAATAAATAATATTAATAAATTTTCTGCCGCCCACATTACTAGATTTTTGCAACTTAAGGCACGCTTTTTCTTTAGGCCTGACCAGCAGTTCTCCGCTGGGATGACTACTTGCTGTCCACAGCACATACATGCATAAAGACACAATTAGATTAACTATCAAAGCCTTGTGCAAAGGCAAATCTGTCCACAGTAGTCGTTGTGGCATGCTGTGATATTTATAGCAATGACGTCAGCGTCAGCCAATAGCTATCAGCGTGAATGATAGGGCATAGTGCTATCTCGCAATGCTAAAGTGCCTGAAAATCCACTTCTGTGACCTTGACTTTTGACCTTGAAATTCATCAGGTTTCTTGCAGTTCTCAAGGCACACGTTCATGCAAACTTTCACCAGGCTAAGTGCACTGGTTCACGAGTTATAGTGTCAACAGAGAAAAACAAACTGACAAAAACTGAATAACAGTGCTGAAAACAATACTGTCGTTACTACCGCAGACAGTAACAATTTGACTGCAATGAAGCAGATCAACACAAATAATGTGCAATATATACCATTGACTACATAACTGACTGTATAGCTTCTCTACAGCAAACCAGTTTCTGCTGCTGTAGTGTGTACGCAAGTCAATCATAAATAGCAGCAACTAGGGTTAAAACACGCACAGACACAAACGCTGCAGTCACAAACACCGACACAGGGTGACCACTCTCCAGACACTGGGAATTTCGCTGACAATTCCCAGATGATTCGCTGTACTCCTGACCATTATGTAAGTACTATTATAAGGGCTATAAATTAAAATATTACAGAGATATAAACTGATTAAAAAGTAAAACACAAGTAAGTAAACTTCAGCAATAAACAGCAAGAAATAATTGACAGAATTGACAGTCAGTTTAAGTGAGTAATACAAAAAGAGTCTGGGAATGCAATTTTTAGGAAATTTTTTGGGCTTTTTCAGAGAAAATTTTTGTTGAGAGACTGATCGACCCACGAGCGCGACCACGGTTAGTACGGCCGGTGTGCCGGCTAAAACAAGAAATTTGAGCTAATGCTCATAATATGCGCAAAGCCTACAACAGTTCCTGTTTGCAAACTGTCAGTCTATCTTCAGCCATGCCGTCACAGTTCATATGGCAGAAATCAATAAAACCCCCTTTTTGGAAGTTCAGGGTCTTTTCAAGTCATCGACGTTGAGACGACTAAAAAGCTCGTCAATGGTCTCTGTTCTGATAGGCAGCATGCCCATGCCTATCTGCATCAGTTTTCATGAAAGACTGGCCAACACGCTAAAATAACGGCTTTTACAGGGGTACTGCTCATTGATGCCCTCGCGCGCAAGTTTTCTTAATCATAGAAAATTAAGACTTAGACCGTCGAAATCTACGTTCAATTGTGAAAATTTTCTATACAACTTCTCTATGTCTATTTTAATTGATTTCAGCGCAATTCGCTCTTGAAATGTGTCTTGAAGCTTGAAATCATCAAAAAAATCCATAAAAAATCTCTATTTTGGCGTTCAAGGTTATCCGAGGCCATCGAGAGCCAGAGTACAACTTTCTATTAGTGATTACTAGTAATCTAGCCCGTATCTCGCACCGTTACTAAAATACAGTGACATATTGGCAAAAAATGCAAAAAATTTTTACCCCCTCTCAGCTATCGCCCTCGTTCGTGGTGACCCCTTACGAATTTATGGAAAAACTTGACAGTTCGTGGAAGTCAAGTCTTGCAGGCAGCTGACGGTGAAGATTTAGTGATGCTAGTTTGCACCGTTTTTGACTGATCCACCCATGTGTCAGACAGACAGACAGACGGACAGAATTGCGATGGCTAAGACGCACTAAATTTCTCCAAAGTAATCATTTACAAATCCAATGTCAAGCCGGTTGAAGTCATAATGACAGGAGTGCAAAGGCAGACGAAGCTGATAGGTGCAAGTGTTTGCATGTGGTAAGAATATGCTGTCGTCAAAGTCAATTCTCGGCTGTATTGAAAAAGCCGAGAACAGGTTCAAACTCTCTGCCAGTGACAAAGTTGAGTATCTTCGTCAAGGTCACCGGCTCTCGACGTCCACCTGCAGCACAGATAGCACCGGCTTTGCGAACGACTAGGTGCAATTCTATATGAAAATGCAGCCATACAGGCTGCTGGCACACTGCAGGGTCCTCCTGGTAATTAACCGGCGCAGTATTAAATCATCAACAGTGATAAAAAAATCTTGAATTTTTTATGTTGTTGTGACAATAACGACCACTTGCACCCAACGAGCATGTTATGTCAAATCTGATCTGCATTACTACCTAGATGCGTCGGGGCACAGCTCAGATCTGCTGTTGACACCGAAATTAAAATGGGTCACTGACCTCATTTAGTTTGTTACTTTACCTTTTGACCTTAAAACAAGTCTATGACAGATAAGATCTCATAGTGAATCATATCATGCAGCTTGACATGTCTGCTGCTTTTCGTTGCAGTTCAGGAAGAATGTAAGGAAAAATGAGTAACGGATAAAGAGTGGATGGAACCAGATTAAGAAATGAAGGCGAGAATTGGATGACGTGTAATTACGATAAGTGGAATTTAAGTATGACGCCATACGTTACACGATGCAGATAATGAAGGACAAGAACAGAAATAAAGAAGGTAATGGATCTCACCATCTTGTGATAAAGCTTAATGTGCCTAGTAAAAAATGAGCACACTGGTTGCCATGACATGCATGCAATAAAAAAACAACTGTGCAGAAACTCCACAGACACTTGCATTTCACACAGTGTCATTAAAGCAAAATTTGTGCACATCTAACACAAAAAACAGCAGGGCAAAAAAGGTTAATACAAAGCAGTAAATTAGTGACCTGCCACTAGTTTATAAACAATCCATATGATCTGTTTTCCTCGCGTCGCCGGTTGCTGCCTTCGAGTGAGAAATTAGGCACGAGGAGCAGAAGCAGCTTGCGCATGGACACTGGAGTCTGTGACGCAGCACGAAATAGGTGGGTCATACATTCCTTTCGTCTCAACAGCTGCACAGACAAGCAACATACGGTACTTAACAACACTACACCATTTTCAGAAAAAACACTTCTCACGGTTTCTTTCATATCTCAGTTGAAAATGTTTTATATTTCCACAAAGATATTAAGGTAATATTTTGGAGGAATCAAGTATTCCATTGGGGTAAAAGTTAAGTATTCATCATATTTCCGTGTTTTAAGTTATGGGTCTACCATTAATGGCATGCATTTGATGAAGTGTTTGCAAGTCAACGAAGGTTATGAAGCTGCAAGTTTGTGCAAAATATTGCTGGACAATGTACATAGAATTGATCACTAATGTCTATCTTCAACGGTAAAAACCATAATTTGCGAACACAAAAATATGACGTCAGCATAAAGTTACTGGTAGCAAAGTATATTTAACTGTTACTCTAACGAATGTTTTTAATGTAAAGACAATATAAAGATTTACTGAAATATTGTAGCATCAATGCTAAATTTAAAAAAGTACGATATGCAGTGAAAACATAAAACATGTATGCAACATTTTTTACACAGCAGTCAATGCATGTCAAGTCACACGATTATATCAGTTTTCTTTGCTGATGAACTTACTAGTTTTTAGAGACAGCGAGGCATTGGACTACCAACACAGTGCAGTTTCCCAAAATTTCATTAAGAGTTGTGTCATCACATAACAGTCAATTACGATATAATATCAGGATTTAAGTTTTCAATATAGAGGAAGCAACCTGAACAATGCCTATCACGTCCATGCCATGAGTAAACTGCTCTTCAGCCGCACTCAAATGAATACCAACAATGAGCCTCTAAAGTTGTTCTTCAGTCAAAAAACATGGAAGCGGTCCATCCTAGATCATGCTGAGACCTGCAAAAATTGTCTAATGCTAATGTGTTGTGTCTTTTCCCATAATGAGAAAAGACATATAATACTTATTTTAACATACAGACAAATATCGCAAACTGACAATTTTGGATTATCAGCGTAACAGCTGTTACATTCAGCTCACATTCAAGCTGTCACAAATATAAATATTTATCAGTGATAATCACACAGATTACAGCCAACTCACATTACACCTGTAGAAAAAGGAAAACATAGTAAAAGTAATAACCATTAACCCTCCTACTACCGCGGGGTCAACGTTGACCCCAGACGCAACTTCGCGGCGTTGTTTCTCCGTAATTGTGTACAACAAAATTCTGTAATTTTTTGACTTTCAACGTTTTTACACATATTTTATTTGCGTATGACAAATTTATGTGATTGATTATTAATTTACTTTATTTAGCTAACAGTTACATTGAGTACCAGCTGGGGTCATAAAAGTAGATCAAAGTCCGACATACTGCTCAAAAAATAACCAAGAAACTTGGTATGAAAATCCTCAGCGCAACACCGAAGGCAGACGTGCTGCAAGAAACATCATGCACATCACTCCACGACCGACGAGGTATGATGTTCGTAACGTTGATGCAGCTGAGTCCGCATTTCAACTGTTTCTTACACCGTCACTGCTGCAGCAAATAATTGACTGGACAAACAAAAAAGGGCGACTTGTTTACAGACATTAGTGGACAGATGTTGATAACATTGAAATGCACTGTTATCTTGGACTGTTGACTCTTGCTGGTGTCATGAAGAGCCACAATGAGTCCGCGATATCGCTGTGGAACGAAGAAAATGGTCGTGCTATTTTTAATCGATCGATGGCACTTAACAGATTTACAGTCATATCCAGATGCATCCAGTTCGATGATGCGGCTGCATGTCGTCGTACAAGGAGCACCGACAAACTGGCTTCTATTCGAGATGTTTTTAAACTTTGCGTGAAGTTTTTCAGGATTGCTACATCCCAAACGACAATGTTACAGTCGATGAGCAGCTCGT
>Ga0056128_1011124_pt1 | contig 11156 bp, 7 predicted proteins | sample WorMetLIZISLAND2_FD_71113 | JGI IMG/M metagenome (GOLD analysis project Ga0056128, IMG submission 71113) | Marine gutless worms symbiont microbial communities from Max Planck institute for Marine Microbiology, Germany - Olavius geniculatus... ... | reverse complement strand
TGTTAGAATAAATCGTTTGATATGGGCAGAATAACAAAGGATGGTCGCTGTTTGATCATGGGCTTACGAACTGAGAACTGTTTTGCTAGGTAATGTGGTCACACAATAAAGGTGCGGTGAGTGGAAGAACTTCACGCTTACGCGCCATAAATTTCTGCTTGTAACAGTAAAAGAACGGTTAAAATCGGTGGTGAATTACCAAAGTTATCCCAAAAATAAAACTGGGTATCCATTTTTTGGAACACCCTGTACACATGTATCCAGACCTTCTTTGCCGATCATGCGAGATCGCTCCAGATCGCTCTTGTTGGCCACGAGTATGATCGGCCGCGGACAGCCGGTTGTCGTCGACTGTTGATATTTAATGCTGGTCAAAACGTCCGCCGCTTTCTGGTAAGATCTGCGGTCTGTGATCGAGTAGACTATAATGTATCCGTGAACGTCGTATTCCTGCCATACCTCCAGATCCTGTAACATTGCACAATCAATCAATTAGCCAATCCACCTAACATTCGATCAAACGATTGAACAGGGAATCAAACTATTAATTGGTTCAGCCAAACAATCTGTCAGTTAGTCAGTAAATAAATAAATAATCATTCGATATTAGTCATTCGATTTATCAATCAATCAATCTTTGTTCAATCAGTCAGTCATTTACACAGTAACTCAGTATGGGAAATTTGAATCGTCGAAGTAAGTCAGTAAGTTAAATAATAATTTATACAGCCGATTAACCATAATAACTTCAAACTCGTTCAGTATGCTAGTAAAAGTAAAACTAAAGAAACTAGTGTTTTAGATAGCGTCTAACTCTAAATGTAGTCCGAGAGTTTGTGAGTTGTGCTAGATTTTAGAACGTTTCAAGTCGGTGGACCGGCATGTCCAAAATAGGGATGTTCTCGGTTAACCTTTCACGGTTTTCTATTAACCGAACCGAAACCGAAAATGGCGGCCAAAATGGCGTTATGCAAAATGCAGTAACGCACATCGCGCTTCACCAATATCGTATCGTAAAAATTATTCTTTTATCGCACAGTGTTACCTATTAGTTAGTGGCTACGCCGATCATGACATTGCTGCCTGACTGGGTTAATCCGTTGTTTTTGCACGCAACTCACCGTCACGGTCGAATCCAAGTAAAGCTGCGCTGAGTTCAGCCTCGCAGATCGACCCGCTCTTGTCAGCTCGGGGGGGGCAAATACCCCGGCCAGCTACGCCACTAAATTTCCAGATCGGCCATTTTCGGCTAACCGGTTTCAAACCGGTTAGTAGTTTCGGTTAACCGGTTTTGAAATTAACCGAAAAGCGCATCCCTAGTCCAAAATCACGTCTTGCATAGGTTGACATTCTGACCCTGCAGTTGACCACGTGATTATGAGCGCGCAAAATTTTAATTTTGCCTATAGATCTTACAATCAACAATTGTCAGCCCTATGTTTTGTATTTTTGATTTTTTTCAACCAAACTAATCTTTTTCGACTGGCAATATATTGTGCCCGCCCTCTTACCACGCGCACCTGCAGTGTGCTCTTATTAGCGCCACTTTGCAGTACGATCGATTCCGCGGCTATTTGTGTCATTTTCTGCACAGTATAACTGACATGCGTTCTAGTTGCAGCTAATGTGTACTATTATAATTTCGTGCACGCTGTTGTTGCAGTCTTTGAGCTCGTTTTTCTCAACGTTTAATGTGTCTATACAACAGCGCAATCAACCAGTATCTCGGCAGCTATAATAAGCTACTCGCTTAGGCAGGCGTTAAATACGCTAATTTTTCATCGTTGTCGATTGTTACGGCTACATTATGACATTTTTGTTAGTCAAGTGTTGCATTTGTTTTTCAAATGCAAAAATTATAAAAAAAATACTAGACATTCGGGGCACAACCTTTCGTGATGGTCGAAAATCACCATATAGGCCTGTCAACCTGCGCAGACGACTTAGATAACACAAACAAATTTTTATACAGTTCAGGCTCGAAAATCGCATCTGGCGATAACGTTCTCGGTTACACACGGCCCTCTTGAAAAGTCTGGCTAGTACGGACCTGTAAACAGTTTTTGTTAACTTATTAGTGTTATTTACGTTATTGGTATAACCGTATATCTGTTCCGTCATTGATGTGTTCAGGTCTTTGATCCGCTAATCTCGCTACGATTACCCAGGGGCTGTAGTTGATGTCGGCCAGTGCTGTTATTATGCGACATTTTGAGCCGCTTTATCTTCCATTATGGCCTATTATTGTTCGACGGAGTCCGAACTGGATACGACGCGACTCAAGTCGGATTTCCATCCAACAAGAAACGACACCACTTCAATCCTTTGCGCTTGCGTCGCTTGCTCAGCTGCGTTTGTTGCGCTCGGTGCGTCCTTTTTTGCATGCGTGGCATTGGATGAAAAGCTGAAAACCTACATTCGCGTTTCAAAGTAGCACTCGCAAACCAACTTCTGTATATCACAGACACCCCGTCAATGCGCTGCAGTATTAACAACCGACAGCAAGCTTGTACGAAATGCCGAAATTTGACTCCCTCTAGAATCAAAAACTCGGTCGTTTTTTTTCAAAACCACCGCCAGTAAGCTGTGGGAAATTGCGATTTGTGTAATGTGTATTCTTGTGATAATCTTACGAAGATGCTGCTAACACACAGGCTGGTCAAAAAAGTAAACCAACGGATTTCGATTGCAGTAAGTACAAGGTGTGGATAGATAGTAAGTAAGTAAGGACGTAAGTAAGCAGTTCAGTTTGTTAAACACGTCACACACAGATGTATGCAATAAAACAGGTAACAATAAAAACAAGAAAAAAAATGCAAAACAACAAAACAACCGCAAAAGACAAACACAACAAGTTATCTGATAATAAGGGTCGCTTATACAGGGTGGGCCAAAAAACCGGACCTGTTTGAGCGTTGATAACTCAGCGACGATTAGTGGTAGAAAGACGTGTGATACGTCAAAAGTTTCAGAATGTTGTAAAAAAAATAAACGCAAATTTACATAGTAAATCATTTAAACACTCTTTCCCTAATTTGCATAAATATTCGTTACTCTGAAATTCTGCCAAATTTGACTGTAACACATGGATTTAACCTGGATATTTGAGCTTTTATAACTTAATGTTTATTGATGAAAAGGCGCGTAATATGCCAAAAGTTTCAAAATTGTGTACAAAACAAGTGTACAACTTGCATGTCTCAGCATTTAAATAATCTTTGCCTGATTTACACAAATCTGCCCCACCCCTAAAATCATGCTAAATTGGCAGTAACACATGAATTATGGTTGACTTTCATTCGGCATACAGTGAAATGTCAACAATCATTAACACATACGTTGAGTTTAGATGAAATTCAACATAGGCAGTTGCCCAGCTTTTGTATTCATAACCATCATCAGTCCTTTCAGGCAGCTGATCGATCGCTGGAGTCAATTGTTCAGGATCAGCTGAGCCCAGCATTCGATTAGCACACGTTTTAGCTGGTCAGTTACTGAAATTTTGTGGCTGTGCCATCTGCTGCAATGCCCCACACTGAATAACTCACAGAATTTAAATCTGGACTTTTTGGCAGTGAGTTTTTGAGTTCATTAAACTCGGGCACATGGGAGTGCAGGCAAATGCTTAACTTCTTGGGTAATGAAGATTTATGCAAATTCGGCAAAAATATTTAAATGCTTTGCTATGCAAGTTGGGCTTTTTTGTCTACAACACTCCAAAACTTTTGACATATCACAGGCCCTTCTACGGGTAACCATCGCCGAGTTATCAACGCTCAAACAGGTCCGGTTTTTTGGCCCACTCTGTAGAATTTACGAGTGAACAGACAGACAGACGAATGTGAAGGCAGGTCGTGTCGGGTCGGGTTCTGCTGCATAATTGACCAGGTGGCGAAGAATGGTCGGAAAGGCGTTAATTCCTGGCTATAAACATCTCGCACCGAGCAGCAGTAAACGCTTGAAACGTCATCGTTAAGTCAAAACTGAACGCCATAGAGTGGTTTGTTCCCAACCAACGCTCGCAACACACGCAACGTGCGCAACGCAACAGACGCAACGACTCGATCGCCTCTATCATTACGTTTTGCGTCAGCTGCGTTCGTTACGTACATGTACGTTGCGTGCACTGTGTTGAATGGAAGCCACGCTTAAGTCAAAACTTAAGGTTAAGTCGAAAAAAATAACACATTGTTAAATCACAACTTAACGCGTGTGACGACGTCCGCGACTGCCGATAAATCTTCATTAGTAATCGCAGGCCTAATGTCTTCCTAACGGCGACAACTTCTGCTACTGAGTATGTTTGACACACGTGCCCCAGGGACGTAGCCAAGAAATTTTTTGGGAGAAAGGTACAAATTATTTTTGGGAATGTATAGCTCTACAAAAATTTTGTGTCAGAAAATGATACCCACTACACGCTGTACACCCAGTCGAAGCTAACGGATGCTATTTCCGTTTACCACGGTTACTCTGTTTGAAATGCCAAATTGGTGATAGAGTAAGTTTAATAACCATGCTGACTTCAATGTTATTTTGAAAAAAGTTTTGTTCACCTGGACCTCCCATCGCTAAGTCCGTGGTACCCCCCTCAACACAAAACCCCGCAAAACCTACGATCAGAAATCACAAAATGCTTGTTCTTAAGGTCAGAAATTCCCCGAACATGCGCGACTTGCTTTTGAGTTCTTGATCTAGTGTCCACTCATACACATAGGCAAGAAGCCGGTGTGTCGTGGTCAATTGCGCCATTGAATCCTAAAGCCTACTTTCCATCCAACGCAACGTATGCGAGGTAACGTATGCAACAAACGCAACGTAAGAGTACACAGCACCTCTTCTATCGGGGCGCTGAAAATGACGGACATGAAAACGACGGACCATCAAAATGTCCAGGCATGAAATTGACGGACATGAAAATAAAGGACAAATGTAGACAAATTTTTAGGACATGAAGTAGCCTGACATGAAACTGATGACCGAAAAATTGACGAACACGAATACGCAAGACATGTTTCAAGTGGCTGAATAGACCTAGACTGAGTATACTTCGGTTTATCATTGCTCACCCGTAGCTAATTTTAGGTTGATGTTTTCGTAATATTTTATGCATTTCAACACATAATGCATGTTATACAACTTACCTTGTTGCTGTGACTTGTGTTCTGCCGTTGTTTCAAAAAGAATTGCATACTGCATTGTAATGTAATCTATTTTCAAACGATATAATTATATTTTGTCCTTCAATTTCATGTCTGCCAGCTGTATGCCTGGACACATAGTCTGTCAAATTCATGTCCGGCATTTTTAGTCAACCCCTTCTATCGCAGCGTTTTGGCCGCTGCGTTGCTTGCATCAAAAAGTATGCACAAAAGCCTAGCTTCGCGTGTGTTGCGTTGGGTCAAGACTAGGCTTTAGTGCTGACCGTGTGAGGCCTACGGTGTTCACGAATTCTCTCACTTTTATGACGCCGGGGCGGTAGCCCGGATCTCGTTGCTGTTAAGTCCAAGCATAAATATTTTCTAGGTTTAGGATACATAATGAATAAAGTGCAAAACCAGACGCCATGTGAAGCAAGTGCTACTTTGCAGTAAAGAAATACGTCGACGACACTGAGTGAGGTCAAGTTTCGCTGAAGTCTTAGACTAAAGTTTTGACTCTGGTCTTGACTTTAGACTGGACTTCAGACTTGACTTTCGTTTGTGGTTCTCCGTCTTTTTTACGCACCGTCGAATTAGGCCTACTGCAATAATATGATACGATACGATAGAAAATTTGCACTCAAAAAATGACAGACAATTTGTCAGTTTAATTTAGCCCATAAACCATAAAACCAAAATTTTTAAAAGAAAAATAAAGCGAGAGACACTAAGAATAGAAATACTGTTGAATGTAAAACTTTAACAAATCCGAAAAAATGACTGAAATAAAAAAAACTAAAATAAAAAGAAACAGAAACTGAAAAAGTAAGAAATAAAAAATACTAATAAAAACTAAAATTCGGAAAAAAACTGAAACGACCAAAAAATTTTAAAAACCGTAAGCAGGTCCGAATAGCCGTGGAGTCAGTCCGAAGGGTGCTAGATGTCTATGGAGGATAGGATTTGAGAAAAAAAGTTTTGAGATTGGAATGAAAGAATGATGGGGTGATGGATGACAAGAGTGTTGATGGTGACCCTGATAAGGTGAGATGATCATGAAAGTATAATGAATCAGGAAGAGGCAGATCAAAACGTGGTTAACGAAGTGAGTGAGGCAGTTGATTCCAGAGATGAGGTGATGCGTAGCGAAAGGAACGACTGGTAATTTTTAAGGAGGAATGAGTAGGTGGACGAGCGAAAGTGACGACAGACGAGGATCGAGTGTTACGATTAGTTAAATCAGTGGCGGATTCAAGGGAGGAAGTGGGGGAGGCGGCCGCCCCCCCCTCTATTGACAGGATGCATCTTAAAACAAGGAAAAATTTTGCACCAAAATGCATCATTTTTTGGATAAAATTTTCAAAAATTTTTTGGAAAAGGGCATAGCCCCCTCCCCACACCCCCTATCTTTCCGCCCCACTATTCCGAACTTCTGGATCCGCCACTGAGTTAAATTGTATGACGTCCAGGGTGGTATTACGTCACCTACAGAGTCGAACACCTTGGGTGGTTCCTTGGGCGGCAAGTCTTTCGTAGTAAAGGTTGACGTTAATCGAAACCGAATATCAGCTGACAAGAAAACTCGACATTTAGAGGCCAGCGCTCAAATTGCTACAGTCAAAACCGTTTTCACAACGTCACATATTTCTAGAATATAGCTTAGTTGCTCATAAATAAATAGTAGCAGCGATACGGGTATGTTAGCACCCATGCTTCTGTTTGCCTCTTCACAACAGTACTGTCTTATAGCACCCAAGGTGTCCGCAAGGTGTCCGCACCTAAGAAACGATATAAACCACTCACCGTACCCAACTTTTCCGACTACTCAATTAGTCATAACAACCAGCAAGTATTCGTAATGCATTCACTCTAATCTAACCAGTCCACTTTAATCAAATCACAGACTGATCTGATTGAATGACACCATGTCGTTGAATTATTGATTTGTTGTTCGCAGAATCGAGAGTCTGGCAAAGAAACACGGCGAACCATAACAAACGGACACCACATATAATGCGACACTTTGCACACCAGGCACTGCGACAAAAGTCTCTGTAATCTGCGTGAGTGTTAAAAGATCTTATTCTACGCTGGCACTCGTACTACCGTATCATCTATATAGTGGGATTACGTGTTAATGACTCCGTGAGCAGGACCATTTGCGACCAAAACGAGCAGTTTTAACAGTTTAGCACACGATCGACTGTCAACCAGTGTCGGTTAAACCACTGTCTGGAGTGCTTAAGTTTGTTTAACTTTTACTTATCCCACTCCTGACAGTGGTTTAATGTGCACAAACCAGGGTCGCTGATGTCGTTCGTATTGTCACGCTTCAGTTATCATCACGTCAGTCATAGCGCTGTGAGAATGCGATCGTGGCATATGGATAATCAATAGACAAAACAGTACTGTAATCGTATTTTTTCGTTCCTTGTCAGATGCATTAAATCTGCAATTTTTTGGTTCAGTCGCGTGTTATGTTTCAAGCCCATTAAATGACGTCATCATCACGCAGTTCTTCGTCGCCCGATGTAAACAAGTTCTGTTTCTAAGCTAATTAAGTGTAATTTGGTCACAATCATTCAACGGTTAGATTAACTAGTAATAAGCGCCGTTAGATCCACAATCTGCATGTGGATTAGCACTGGATCTAAAAAGAATTATTGTGAAAATATTTTAAATAAACACACACATTGAAACTGTGAATATCAAAAGCGAGCGTTAAAATTGTCCAAACAATATAAACGTCCGCTGTTTTGCATTTTATGTGACATTAGCCTGTATATTAAACTATTTGCAAAGAATGTCATTTCTGGGCCCACCTGGTTAGTAACGTTGGTAACCACACGAATTGTTTAGAAAAAATCGTGTTCGGACACGCGGTAGATCAAATGCAAACTTTTAGTGATAATTTTTTTTGTTTTATTTAGCAACTACAATAATTGATTAATTGTCTGATTGACTGACTGATTAACTGATCTATCGATTGACTGAATTATACTGACCCCAGAGTAAGGCAAATCAATGAACTCCATGATTGACTCCTCACCGTCCAATAGCACTGGAACGCTCAACTCTCGTCCGTCATCTGTATATACAAATACATTCACATAACTTAAACTAGAAGGGCACTCAAACGGCACTAACCTCCGCCTCCGTTGTGTTCGCCGAGTGACGGCATTATATTTAGCGTAGATTTGACCTATCTAGCAGTGGCAAAACATTATTCTATCATATTCCGGAAGACTGGATTCAAACGCTGTTCCGGATCAACGCTATAATCTAACACGGTAACCTTCAAGTTAAAGTTGAGCCAAGTCTAAATTTAGCCTTTCATATGCATTTCAAGCTCAAAAATCGCATTTGGTGATGATGTTTCACGTTGTTTTATGCAATGTTTCCTGGTTTCAGCTGACGGGAAAGAAGGGCGGTGGGAGGGGATGTTCTGGTTACGAGTTTATAATTATTGGTGCACCACAAAATCCCCAACGAATGGAAGCAAATGAAGTTTGGACACAAAGTCCGCTGAGAACGTCTCGATCGTTATTAATTTATTCTCCCAGAGTACTGCCGACAGAGATACACCGATGGATTATCGCCTGAGCAGATTACACTAAGCCGTGCGCTGTGCACGCCTTGATTGTCGCATTTGTTTCTAAAATGCTGTGAAATCTCGTGTAAGGGCCTAGGCCTGGCAGTCGCTCGCTCAAGCTTTTTCGACTGGACTCGAAAGTTTTTTCCCATGGGCACCGTTCAATCCATGCATTAAGCTTTTTTGTTTTAATGCGACATCATGACAAAAACGCATGGACACATATGACCTTTGTAGACCGCTAAGCTATTCATACGGCTGTTGGATAAATATCCTGTGCCTTAAAACATTATTCTGCAGTCGTTCGAATCTCTCTTTATAGGCAATCAGTGTCTACGCTATTATACGCGTGACTGACGGCTGCAAATGATGAAAATTCAGTTACGGAAAATTTGCACACTGCAGTGGCGTCACGAAAATCTAAGATTTGGAAGCTGTAGTACTTTAGCATTTTGTAGCATTTCAACAACTGGTGTACCCAGGACGTACCGGAAAAATGCCCACTTTTGGCTCAGCAAGGCATTAAATATAATTTCCAGGTCCGTACGTGGAAATGACCGTTCCCAGATCCCGTGTTTACATCTCTCGGCTAATACCCCGTTCACACGATGGAGCAAACATCGAGCAAAAGTCGAGCAAATGTATTCAAAATACACGTGCTAATTGATCGACGTCTGCTCGATGTTTGCTAGCATTCATCTAGCTAGCTCGACGAGCTATGGTAATTAGCATGCTAATTAGAAGGGTGGGCGGGTTGTAACTGAAAGGCCTATATAACACGTGATCAGCTGTGGGCTAAGCCTAGGCCTACATTTGAGCCAGGGGGCGGGGTTCCATCAGGCCTCCTTGATGTTTGCTCGATGTTTGCTCAATCGTGTAAACGGCGTATAAAGCTACTGTTACAACTTATCATTCAAAGCGTGAGTGAGTGAGTATTAGCGTCTCGCCCGACACAGTATAGGTCATTTCTGGGACGGCCTTTCTAGGCAAAATGCACACAAACACATAAATAGAACAATGAAGAAACAGAAAGTTTAACCTTTACAAAAACACAAAACACAAAAAACGAACTAAGCCTAAAATTCTAGGAACTCGGCATTATAACTGTGCATATGTAAGAGTAATGGCAGTTCTAATAATTTTACGTGCGTCAACTGAATATCGAATGTGGGACCTAACTTAACGCACGTAATAATCTCTCCTGTTATTCTCCAGACAAACATTCAAAGCAACGCACTCAACGGGAGGCCCTTGCGTACTTTTTGACATAACGGACGCAGGCGAAGAAAGAAACATACGCAACTAACGCAACGAACGGACGCAGCTGATGCAAGCGACGTAACGGCCAACACGAAAAGATAGAGGCGACCGGTGTCTATAATTCTTGCGTTGCGCAGTGTGCTGCGTATACGTTACGTTGAATGGACACACTATAGGCTTTAGCCACTGAGAATGAGATAGGCTCAAGCGTGCATTTGTCTTATCATGCCGCGGTCACCTGCTGTAAGTCACGTGACTGTCAGTAGGTCACGTGATGCGAAGCCGTGCAGGTGAGTGAGTTGAGTCGGTCGTCAACGTCTGTAGTAATTACTGCCATTCTGTCTGCCGAGCACATTGTTCGTCTGTCCAATCCATCTGTCTGTTGGTGTGCTTTATAATAACTGGCGTGCGCACTGACGCTATAAGCCATTCTGTTTTCTGCCCATATGCAATGCTTAGATGCAAAAAGTTTCCGGTTGTCTGTGTGTCTGTCCGGCCACCTGAGCAGCAATATTGGCATGCGACTATGCTTACACGTCGCTGTATATTATGTCTGTGTTTCTGTCACGTCCGAATTAGACGGACGGACCGGCCAAAGATGACATACCGTAGGCGAGTGTTTTTCAACCTTTTTGCTGCAGCGGAACCCTACGTAAGTGTGAAGATCGCTCACGGAAACCCATGCACTGATCTGCGAGTCCAGCGGAATAGGCGAAGTGGAAGGCGAAGTGAAAGTTTTGCAGTGTTGCCACGAGATGCGCTTTCAAAACGCAAAATGCGTAAAAGACGTTTGCGGCTCAAGACCTCGCTGAAAGAGCTTGCAGCGCTCCCCTAGTTTTGGCGAAAATTGTGAAAAAAAGAGAAGAGATAAGAGAGAGAGAAAGAGAAACGGAAAGGCACAGCGCCTCAGATTCGGCGAGTTTCTCGCCGACATTGTGCGCTTTATTACTCACTTTTATTATGTATTTATTACTCACTTACTTACTTACAGCGAAGTGTCCGAATTAGGGAAGACATTCCTGGCGCTGATGTGGATAAACACCCTTCTGCTTTGGTGTCGGCAAGGCTTGATTATGCGAACTCGATCCTTTTCGGGTGTCCACAGAAGCATATATCTCGCCTTCAGCGAGTACAGCACGCACTTGCCAGAGTCGTAATGCAGC
>Ga0056128_1011121_pt1 | contig 11158 bp, 8 predicted proteins | sample WorMetLIZISLAND2_FD_71113 | JGI IMG/M metagenome (GOLD analysis project Ga0056128, IMG submission 71113) | Marine gutless worms symbiont microbial communities from Max Planck institute for Marine Microbiology, Germany - Olavius geniculatus... ... | reverse complement strand
CTGTTAGATGTAGAAGGTTTCAGTAAATAAAGCTGTAAAATTTCGTATTAAAATCCCAAACGGTTGCTGAGAAAACGGCAAAAAAATTTAGGGGTCCACTTTTTTCTGCCGCACCCTGTACATTTACGTGTCATTTAGTCGGTATAGAGCTTGAGCAGCAATTTGTTGATATGTTGTTGTTGGTAGCGGTGAAGTATAAAACTGACAGTCCACTCGTCGTCATCATCAGTTCAGTCATCGCCGTCGTTCTCAGCACTATCTTCGGTCTTGTCATTGTCACGTTCATTGTGCACAGGTACATTGATTCTATACTGCTGGCTGAAGTGGGCGCTTTGTTTGCTGTTTACCGTTTTATTTCGATATCAGGGTATCGCTAAAAAGTTAAAGATGTGTGTAGGTGTGTGTAGGAACTAGGAACCCATTTAGAGGTACCGAGCGTCACCCTCATGAGATTGTCCTGGGTAGTTCATAGTATACACTGAGATGGTTTACCTGTCTATGCACAGACAGTCACCCGTCGGAGTAGTAACTATACACGGTGTTCCATAAAAGGACCCCTTTTTGTTTTTTTTCATAATTAACTCAAATGATGATCAATTTACACACAATTTTTACCAGTTGTAGCTAAAGAAATACTAATTCAAAATATTTCAACAAAATATGGCAGTTGATTATATATTCTTTGCTAGTCGTGACGTAATACTGACGTCATAATGTGTCGTGAGTACAAGCTTGCTTGTCTCAACTGGTGCTGTCAGTTGCTACCCTGCTTTGATGGTAAACTTAATCTGGTTCGCTGATGAAAAATGCTTATCTTGTCAGCACTGAGCAACATGGAGACATGAAATCAGGCATCTCGCGATCCAAAAACTCAACCATCTTGCAAGCTGGGTGTCCTAGTGCACCAGTTGAGACTAGCAAGTTTGTACCCGTGACACATTATGACGTCAGCATTACATTACGACTAGCAAAGAATATTTAATCAACTGCCATATTTTGTTAAAATATTTTGAATTAGTATTTCTTCATCTACAACTGTTGAAAATTTCATGTAAAGTGCTTTTTGTTTCAGTGAATTATGAAAAAAAAACATAAATGGGTCTTTTTTTATGAAACACCGTGTAGTAACCGGGACCCAGCATATTGAGCAGCTTTATTGATTGAGACCAAGGATGTAACCACTACATCAGGCCTTCATTATTCATTGGGTGACTTCACTTTTTGACTTAGACTTTCGCTGAGACTTTCGCCTGGTCTAAACTTCGGTCTAAGTATCTACTTAAGTCAAAAGGTGAAGTGATTTCGCTGAGCCAGAATCCACTTCGACTTTTTGACTTTAGCTGAGCGACAACATGGGGACTATTTACAGTTCTGTACGGATAAACGTCGTAATGGCTACATAGTGACGTAAGACGTTACGTAATTTTGTCATTTGCGTGCACGGCGCAATTAAATAAGCAAGTTCAAGCGTAATTGGTTGATTTATTTCCTGTTAGGTTTACCGGTTTTCCACCATTTTTAGTCGTTTAGTTGAACTTTAGTCTAAGTACAGACTTTAGCGTTCAGCTTTATCTTTGGCTCAGCGAAAAGGCTCAGCGAAAGTCCAAGTCAAATAGTGAAGTCGCCCAATTGTCACTGTTGGGGTAATTGCATTTAGTCATATCTTACAGCTGTATTTAATGCTGATATTTCTTCCTCGTGGCTGCTATTTATTGCTGCTTTATTTCGTTGTACAGAAGTAAAAGAAGATCGTACTGCGAGAAGAACGTCGGAGACTGTGATGCTTTGCATAATAATAGTAAGTTTTCAGTTTTATTCTTTCTCTAAAAGTGTTACTTTGAGTCATCTTAAAAATATGCTGTAGTATTCACTGCAAAGACTAGATTTTGATGACATTAGTAATGTGCATGTCTGACTAAGAACTATTTATTGTATTCTTTGTAATTAAATGCAAAATAGTGTATTCATGTATAATATGAGTGTATGCTATTTGTGTTCAATAGGAATGCGTTCTCAGATGTTGGAAAATGTTGTAGTCAACAACAGTTTGGGATGTAAGTAAGATCTCATAACTGTAATGTTATTTGCATATCACAGAATAAAATTTTAGTTTTACAGGTTTTACAGCAGTGTCATGACATGGACGTTTCTTGGCTTATCTGTGCAAGCCAGTTGTTCAACACAGATGTTATGTGGAAACTTTTATAGATTTTTGTATGCTGTCATCTTTGCAGAGTGTTGAAAAAATTTTGCAAATTGCAGCCAAGCATTAATGTTTTTTTTTACATTTTTATATTGGTGGCGGTTTGGTTCAGTCAGTAACGTCGTCGGTCGCATCAGCGAAGTTAATCAACGCCAAACACAGTTAGTACTTGAATGGATGACCGTTTGCAGGCAGGTAAACAAAAACATATCGGTATGTAACCAGCCACCCAGGTCAACTCAGCCTGGCCATCCCTGTATGGGTAAACGCAATGAGTATAAGCAAAAGCTGGGATGTAAACAAAGGCACACCATGCGATGCACTGGCCACGTATTCTTGCAATGTAAACTGGTGTCTGGTTGAGGGCTAAGGAAACGGAGATCGTAACTGTGCAGTGTGATATGTGTACTAGCAATGGCGTATTTGCCCCCGGATGGGAGCAGTGTGCGTTCATACATTGACCCTCACATCTACGAAGACCCAAGCGAAGCAGTGCGGGAGTTCACTCGTGAGATCGACGCGTCGTGTATCGTCATCGAGGCTGTCATTGGCGGAGGTATAACAAACTGATGTCACCTGATTCTCTCTATGTCATAAAACAAAGACATTGCGCACCACTTATGAATGAATTTTGGTGCAGCTGCAAAGTTGTTTGGGGTCAATAGGATAACTTGCTCCCTTTTGTTTCAATTTTTACCACCCCACAGCGCATCTAGTGAAGTCGGAAAGTTACAACTGCAACAACTGTTCATTGAAAGTCCTACATTTGACAACCCTCTTTTCTATATTGTTTTAATGCTTAGTGAATTTTCAACAGGATACAGTACTTTGCTGTAATTAGGTAGGTAGCAGCGCTGTGGGGCCAAATGCCAGCTGCTTTTCATGATGAGTCTGACTTATGCATCTGCATTGCAGTTTAGCACTGTGACAGTTAGGCGGAGATTTGTGCACTTCGAGTGCTTCCAGTTACTATTGCTATTATAGTTACCATTATCGTTATCGTTCTGATGTGGCAGGTGAGTTCGGAGACGTATGTCGAGGGCGACTGGTGATGCCGGGTCAGTCCGAGATTGCTGTAGCCATCAAGACGCTTAAGGCCGGAGCGTCGGAGAAGAGCAGTCTGGACTTCCTGACGGAGGCCAGCGTCATGGGTCAGTTTGACGATCCAAACGTCATCTACCTCCAGGGCGTTGTGACTCGCTTTCAGCCAATTATGATTGTGACAGAGTTCATGCCAAATGGTTCACTCGACCGATTTCTACGAGTATGCATCATTTTTTTACTCTGTTTTTGCGGCTTGTTGTTACATTGTGTGCTAATATCATGGCGTTGGAGCTGCTGGAGACGGCTTTTCTGTAACACTAAACGGTTATTGTTTGGACCTCGGTGTAATTCCTGCTGATAGTAGGTTAAATTAGCTGTTGCAAGATTATTGTCATGCATGCTTGGATATTAATTTTTCGGACTGGTCTTTTGCCTGACGTAATCGGTGATCGTTAGCGCCTCTTGGTGCAATGATATGCTTTGTAAATAATTTATTTGTGTACATATTTATTTAATGTGCGTGTTTCTGACTGCTCTGATGTAATTTGTATTAGTAAAAGTAGTTTGATAAAATTTGCATTCAAGAATATTTTATTACTTTTGCCACTTGAGACTTTGAGAGGTGTGATGAATGCAGGCTGATATTTAGACCACAGCTGTGTGAAATCTCAAGTTATTTCTGTTTCTTTACTGCCAGATTAAACTTTCATTTGCCGACTAATGCATTTGTTTTCATGTAACTTTTACACTGTATTGATGCTTGTGAACTTTGGACAATTCTGACACTAATTATCAGTTTTTGTGCTTTCTTGTTCGTGTATGATGTTATACATATTTATGCAGAGTAATGATGGGAAGTTTACGGTCCTGCAGCTGGTTGGGATGTTGCGTGGCATCGCGTCTGGCATGCGATATCTTGCAGAAGTCAGCTTTGTGCATCGGGTATGCCTGGCCAATGATTATTATATTATGAATAACATAAGGGTTCTACTATTTTTTTCTGCTTTGGGTTGTCTTCAACAAACCAGCCTTTTTTATGTTTCTGATAGTTAGACGTTCCTTAAGAGGCGAAATTTTGAAGGCTGTAGATGCAGGTTTTTAAAAGTTTGTAGCCCCTTTTGTTGCCCATTCAAAATAGTCAACGGTGATGAACCACGTTCGGTTGTTAAATTGTAATGAGTTGCAGTAAACTTTTTTCGAATTATATAAAACTGAAATTTATGGTTAAGTTAATTTATCACGTTACAGTTGTATGTGTTAAAGCTGTTACTTGATTTGATAACGTCTTATTACACGATGTTGCGTCAGGACTTGGCTGCAAGAAATATTTTAGTCGACGATCGACTCGTCTGTAAAGTTGCCGACTTCGGACTTTCTCGTGAAATGCAATCCAACAGCTCTAGCGGTTCTTACACGGCAGAGGTTGTCATCTCTGTTTTTATTCGTTAGTGAAATAACTGCAAACTCTGGTGATGCTTTTAAATGATCTAAGTTCTAAAATAGCTTATAATTTGTATAAATTTTGCTTAGATTTATGCTTTTGTTTTTATTCTTGTGTTAGCCAGCCTTATTTTTAGTGCTGTTAAACAGTGAATTTTTTTGTTTGATTTTGTTTGTCAATTACCTAGTTTTTTGATATGCTAGTTGTTTCCAGAATGATTTGTGAATTGCTGGAATAACATCAATGAATCATTTGATTAAACAGCGGTTGATTAACCGATAGCTGTTATTCAGTGTTGTTTAATTTGAACCTCTATAATGTCTGTTTTCCACTTCTTTTTTCTAATCGAATCGCTCTAGGTTGTGTTCGCTTTTTATTGATATTAGTGAAAATAATTAATGGTGTTGATTTCACTACGTCAAAATAATGGCGAGTTTTCTATACCGGTATAATAACTGTGTTTCAGGGAGGTCGAATCCCGGTTCGCTGGACTGCTCCGGAGGCCATTGCTTATCGTCGGTTTACGTCAGCGTCGGACGTGTGGAGTTATGGAGTTGTGGCATGGGAGGTGATGTCATATGGTGAACATCCGTACTGGAACTGGACCAATGATGACGTCATCAACGTCGTAAACTCTGGCTTCCGTCTTCCACCGCCCATGGTATTTTTCTTTTGTCACAGCTGTACGTCTGTCACACTGTCTTTTATTTTACACATTTTTGGTTACTGTAATGTTAGTGTAATTGGTCCAAAGCTTGAGTAACTTCGGCATTCAGTATATACACATTGATGTCATGAGGCCTTTGGTACAAGTAGTCTAAGTATATTTCAGGTCGCTTTCAAATGACATAAAAATCATTGACCTTGGACGACCTTGAAGGGTCATAACGCACTATAGGTATGCCAATCGTGCGGTATTGTGGCTAAACAGTAAGTCATAGGGGGTCGGCGATTGTACCATTGGATATGGTGCTGGCGACTTCCTAGTATAGACTGTCAACAGTAACCATGTTTCCATCTGCAGCAGTTTGGCCGCAAGTATCGATGGTAAGGTTCAAGCTATAAATGGCCGTATCTCGGAAATGATGGGAGATAAGGCCAAAGTTATTATTAATCACTAATAGGAAATCGCATATGCCCTTTCAGATAGGTGAAATTATCGACCTTGGATGATCGTGAAGGTCAGTACTGCTTCAAGAACAGTATAGGCTGTCTTCCCTAGCGAACTGTTTGCCCGATATTACAGCTGTTATGAGTCTGATTAAGAACGTTTCATTGCATTGACTATACTGCGTGACTTCACTGTTATTGTTAATTTGTTACGTGTCCGTGCAGTCTTAGAACTTAATGCCACGTTAAAGCAAACTCGTTCATCATCAGTGGGGCTTTCTTGTTGGCTTTCGTGTTAAAATGTTAGCTGTTGATCTGATGAACGACAAATCCGCAACAAAATGTCAAAAGTCTATGAGAATTCACAACGCGTTAACAGTAATCCGGAGTAGTGGAGTTTGGTCTTTCAAGGTGACGTCTAAAAGCTTGATGTAGTGATGTTCACGTTTATTCATGTCTGTGCTGTTGATTTGCGACATGTATAGGGCTGTCCGGCTGCGGTGTACGAACTGATGCGAAGCTGCTGGGCAATAGATCACGTTGATCGACCGCGTTTCACTGGCGTTGTACATCTACTTGACTTGTTGATACGTTCACCCGAGCTACTGCGAAAACTCGCTAAACCTCGGTAAGCCTATCACATGCTGGATATGCATTATATACATGTAATGTGATGGTAAAATTGTTGTGTTTTTTTACTTTACATTACTTTACGATTCACAGGTGTTGTTTTCGATACGAAAGACCTTTACTGGTCTGAGCTAACGTTGCTGGAAATCTCGTTGTGTTGCGTTTGTTTCATGGATTAAGCTCAAACAAGTAGTGATGCTGTGGATGTTAAACAACTGCTTAAGTGTTATTCAGAACTTTTTTCAGTTGTGTTTCTGTATTGTATTGCTGCCACTATGAGAGATGAATAAAAATTTTAACAAAAATTATCGTGTACCTTGGCGTATCACGGGAGTCACTAAAGTGCGTTGACGTAAGACAGATAAAATGACGCTAAAAGCTATTTTAATATTTGGTGAGTCTTGAAGTGTCGCTTCGACGCCGTCGGATATCATATCAGCTGGCAGTGAGTTCGGTGCAGTTGAACCAGCGACTGAGAACGCGCGCTTGTCGAATGAGTCGTGGGTGACGTAGGGTTCAGACTGGCTGCGTCCAACGCGCGCAGAGCCTGCCTTGGTCTTAAATTGGCTGCGAGCTGGCACTAACCATACTGCGGGTATTATATTGCAGATTATGATGCCAGTTTTCAACACGGGGATACTTTAAGGTCTTAAACTGTATGACTCCATATAATTTAAGCCAGTAGGGCCGAAATTGACGTCAGCTACGATTTTTTTTCGAAGGCGAAAATCACCTGTGGAATTTTTTCGACTGTGAAGTGTAGGCGGGTGTTTTTTTTGGTACGTCGTGCTGTCATGTGAACGCTTTCCGTGACCTGAATAATCAATCTTCCAATTTTCATTGTAAAAGGTCAAGGTCAGTGGACGTAAAATAGCCTCAAGAAAATGACGCTTGGTGCACCGGCCAGCTCAGGCGCGTCGGGCGGCTCAAGCGCCGACTACCATTGTTAACTATTGTTACCCCGGAGGGTCAAATTTTCTGTCCGCGGCTGATCGTTTGACAAGTAGACGGACGACCGCGTACACGTCGGCACTTGGCGCCTAAGTTTTTGGTTGTTGTTGATATGGCTGATACTTTTCCTGCCACGCGGAACCACCTGCCCGAGTCTATCCGCAGAACATCGTTTCAGGCAGCGTTCGAACGACAACAGTTACTGAAAACGTTCTTCTTCTCTGAAACTTTTATTTGTTTGTTTTCGGTTATGACTTTTTAACTTCTGCCGTTTATGTACTGACTTTGTAATGCAGCCGCGGTTTTTTTTGTGTAGTTCGTCGGGGACACTAGTAGAAATGTTTCACAGTATGATACGATTGTCTGCTATGGATTGCAGTATACACGACGCGGTGTCGTTGTGTCGGCCGAAGCCTCCGCCCATTGATGACGGACCCTGTCTCAGTCCGTCCACGCTGCCTGCCGGTGCGTCTCGGCTGCCGGTCGCCGACTGGTTGGCCGCGTTCAAGATGGAGCGCTACGCCGAGCAGCTGGAGAGGGCAGGATACCGCAGTGCCGCTGACGCCGCGCGTCTCCAGCGTCAGGACCTCGTGGCACTGGGCATCACGCTGGCCGGACACCAGAAGAAGATCCTGACTAGTGCCGCTGCTGTCTGCAAGTCACCGACCTCCAGACACTCCGTCGCAGCGACGGCCAGCGGCAGCGGCGCTTCGTTTGTATGATATAGGCGCACAGACAAACAGCGAACTTTCTGCTCGTGGATTTGAACTGTTGGGTGTTTTAATCAACACCCAGTTTTATTTTGTACTATATCTTAAGACGTAATTTATTGCAGTTTCTATCACATTCTTCACAAACAGCATGCGCGTGCGACGGTGCGCGCTAGGCCTACTTCATTGTGCATGCATAATAAAGACACAGGATTGTATCAGCGTGTATTCTCGTCGTTTAAAAATTCGTGAACAAAAACCGTGCAAAAGTATTTTCCTGCTGCATGTATCACTTGCATCACTAATTTATTTTGTTGCTTATTAGTTTGATCAATCATCACAATTTCACTTTATGCTGATCAGTGGTGTGGCCAGGATCTAGTTGTACTGGGGGCACTTGAGGGGTAGGGTATGGGGACGGTGTTCCTTCCCCACGGGGAAGGGGTCTGAGGAGGGGGGCACAGCCCCTCCGCAGAAAATTTTTGGATTATTGGTGTGACAATGGCGTGTTTTAGTGATTTTTGGCACTATTTTGAGTAACTGAGTAGTCTTTTAGGGGGACACGTGCCTCCAGTGCCCCCACCCTTATGGCCTGCCAGTGATGCTGATATGAAAAACTAATTTCGATTGTTGTTTAACCGGCGGATGTTACAATGCGTGGTTAAGTCCATGCTTCGTCGAGTCCTAATTGACGCTCAGTCACTGACGTTAAAGCACTTAAACGAACTGATGGCGGTAATTATCGATCTCCAGAAAACACTTCGTCTTAGTTATGTGTAAAAGTGAAACAGCGTATCCGTTGCAGTTATTGATAACGAACTTACTTGCATATCTAAAGTGCATAGACAATTACACAGTACCGGTAGTCATTCTGCTTAACTTTGGATGTTTTCATAATTAATAATGCTTGTGCTTTTTGTTACCGAACGCCAATCATCTTTCAACGACGTATTGTACAGTCGTGTTTTGTTATGACTACAGCGTATGATTATTTGCTTTACGTGTTAACGGTACTAAAAGAGTATCAGTTTGATTACTTTATTTTGTTTACCAGACCAGCTGTAGGGACCTAATTGGACTTGTGCATTAACTTAAAGTCAGGAGCAGCTTCGTCGTGGTTTAAAAAAATTGTAATTTTCAGACAGAAAAAGTTATAAGTGCTCTAAATTTTGTTTTTTTTGGCCCGTAAATTTTCCTAAAATGGGGATTTTTGGCCTCCGATTTTTTAAAACAAATTTTCTCTGTAGGAAGACAATTTTCCGTCAGGCTAAAATTTGGGCCGCAATTGTCCTTGCCAAGACAAGGCGCCGCTGGTCAGAAAGACCAGAGTAACCACGATGCTTACCATGATATACGTATCTGAGGGCCGTTTCGTCGATTGAATTTAATGAGTGTAAATACTGGCAATTCTCTTGTTGTTTTGCATCGAAAATAATAAGGCACATTTACCCATTTGTATGCAGGCATTTGTACAAAATTACTCACAGGTTTCTGGACTTGTGAAAATGTTGAAGAGGCCTACGAAAGTAGTGCCTGAGTACTGGAGCAGATACGTTGGTTGATCTTGTGGTGTGTTAAGTTACTCGTTTAGTCTACATGATGTGCGTCGTGTGCAACCTCGAGTTCTCGACCCCTATTTGTTTCGTAGGTGCGCCATTGTATAATTTGGTCAGATGGTCGCCTTTTGCTGGCGTACTACAGCAGTGAGAACAAGAAGTCCAGTTGTCGCTAGGGTGGGTACTGGTTGTCACTGACCTTGAATGTCATCCAAGGTCGGTGATTATTATGTCATCTAAAAGGGCGTATGCCACTTCCTATTAGTGATTCATAGTAACGTAGGCCGTATCTCTCACCGTTTCCGTGATATGGCCACTTATAGCTTGAAACATTCCGTTCCAAGGTCATCGATTTATGTCATTTGAAAGCCAGTATGCGACTTTCTGTTAGCAATCTGGGCCCTATCTTGCACCGTTTAGCCACAGTACATCCGTGACAGACGGACAGACGGACGGACGGACAGACAACAATCACGACAAAAGGCCGACCTTAAGCTTACAGCGGTCGGCCCAATTAAATAATGGAAGTCACTGAGACACTGACTTTTGATTTACTTCAGTGTTTCAGTAGACAACAGCGGTTTGGTATCGGCGGTGGGCCTAATTTAGAGTAACCTGACCTGAAACAATTCCAGAAAATGAGCAAAACCGAGTGGAGTTGTAATTGATTATTGTCGTTTAATCAATCGCGATAAAAATAATAATTAGGCCTACGTTGCCCGCATCCAGTCGGATGTACTGTACAGTCTAAGTAAGCTATTTATAATTGTTGGCCATATTTATAGGCTAGTTTAGCCTAGATATACGACCCTAGTGCATTGGTCCGCTGACTCACGACTGAACATTTACTGTATATGGGAAGAACGTACGAATGAAATGTTGCTATTTTTGACCATTACGTAATTGGGTAGGCTTATATCTTGATCAAAAAAGCACGCACGGCGCCGGGCGGTATTTGCCCATTCTCATGGGCCGATTCAATGATCTAGTCGAGTGCTGCATAGGCCTACTGAGTACATAAGCTACAGTAGCCTACTATACTGCACTGCTGGCTCACGCTGCTGGCAGATAGGCCCTGTGAGTCAGTGACGCAGCAAACCGTGCAAAGCAGCAGTCACGTATTTTGCGTTTTCATGTAGCGTGAGAATCATAACCCTGCACACAAGCGCTTCATTCTCATTCCACGACTTTGATCACCTGTCTCGCACCGACCGACATTGTTTGGACTACGGGTAAGTCCTCTTCACATTAATTTATGCACAAGCTACGTTCTATGATGTAGCCTATGTAAAGTTAAAATTGTCTGCTTCGTTTCTACGCCAAACGCCAATCGTTATGTAGAACTAGAAAGCCATAGTTAGTGATGGGTATACGGCGTCTACATGCTGGATTAAACCATCGACGTGTTAATTCCAAAATCCGAAGTGGTCTATCGGCCCATACGGCTGCTAATTAAGAAACAGAGGATTTTCGATTTTTTGTGCCACGCGATGTAGGCCTACATATGTTTAAT
>Ga0056128_1011117_pt1 | contig 11159 bp, 7 predicted proteins | sample WorMetLIZISLAND2_FD_71113 | JGI IMG/M metagenome (GOLD analysis project Ga0056128, IMG submission 71113) | Marine gutless worms symbiont microbial communities from Max Planck institute for Marine Microbiology, Germany - Olavius geniculatus... ... | reverse complement strand
TTTTTGGATTCCCCATAAGAAAGAGAAGTCGCCGTTAACACAGGGCTTGAACTACCATTCAGCCTGTGATGTAGGCATAGGCTTACAGCAGATTACCACGTAACTAACAAAATAACAGCAGTAAAAGGCTTGGGAATGCCTTTTGCTAAACATGAAAGAAATTAAACATGCTTTCCAAAGTCTGTTAGCAGTTATTAGAAAAAAAATACAGTCAATACGAAGCCCACGTCCACAAAAAATCCTGCGGATCTGCATCCGCAGACGGATGCATCCTCAGTTTGCAGATCTCTGGCTCACGCAAACCATAGTTTAACTGCACAGTAACATACAACGCTCAATGCATGCAGCTACAGTCCACTAGCAGATATTATGCAGTAAAACATATTCAGCAGTCAGTGTCGTAAACATATAAATTATTAATTTGGCAACAAAAGCAAGCACTTTTGCCATGCTACGAGTGTATACATATGCTAATACAGTACATATACATGTATAACTACTGAAACAGCAGGGCTGTACCATAAATTACACTCAAACACATTTCCTAGGTTTACATCGCTTGTGTTAGCTGATGGTGGTCTCCAAAAAGGCTTCAAAAACCACACTGGAGATGAAAACCAACAAAAGCCGTACATAAAACTGCTAAATACTGCCTGCATATTGTCGCAGTATGATTTACAGAGTAAAAAACATCAGCTGTTGCATGTGCAGGATGGAAGCATTTCTCATTATAGCAGCAAGAATGCGAAACAATCCACTGTCGGAAGCATTAACATCTAAATCTAAATTTAAAACCTATCTATTTTCTCTACTCTAATTTTGTCATGTGTAACTATAAAGCAACTAAGAGGTGCACTATGGACTTAAATTTTTACGTGATTAACACAACGTAATGTCATTGTTAAGAATAATGCAACAACAGTATCTAAATGAATGTAATCAATAATCATATTTTGCAGTGAGAGTGCTCCATTTATACATTATGGTCCAATATGAAAGTTTTGAGACAATTATATAACTGATTTCATTGATACTTTAAAAAATATGATTGATGATGATCAGATGCATTACACTTTACTACACGTACAAAATGACTGCAGGTTTAATGTGAACTTGCATAATCAGAGGCTAAGTACCGGGTAGCATAATCATACGTAAGCATGAGAATGCGTATGTAAAATCTTTGATCTGTTTATGAATCAACAGCAGATGTTAGGAGTGCATTTAGTTCGTGTGTTAGACCATCAAACAAATTGTCGATATCGGTGAACTCAGATTTGTCAACCAACTGCTTCCTGTCGTGCGTACCATTTTTCTCATCGCTGAAAACAGAACCAGTGTTCACATTCTGTGATTTTTTCAATTACATGGAATGCCAGAAAAAAGCTCTACATGCTAAACCACTTATCCTAGAAAAAGGCATAAAATAAATTAAGTAAAAATTAAATATTCTATCCAAAAAGCATATAACTGTAATGCAAAAATATCTCACAAAACAGCTAGTGCACTATTCTTGGCCATCCATTCCTTCCCTCTTAATTCATTTTGTTCTTGTAATTCAGTCAAGACTGACAACTAAGAACTATTTTTACGCACTATGCATTGGCTGTTGACTCGGGCAAACAACCATAGTCGACAACCAGGATTTCCAATGTTGTGAAAGTCCTGTTGCTCAACATTAGTGATAAGTATGCCAATTTTTGTCTTTTATATGTAACGTAACAGAAACCAGTGCTTCAAAAAGTTGCCCAAAACGTAGCAAGCAAGGCGCCAAAGCCAATTCGCACTTTTTCGCACAATCTGGCAACCCTTCCAACTGCCAATGCATCACATGCAAAATCAGCCCAAACCTGACCTAAGTGACCATTACATTAACGTTCCCAACATGCTGATGAGTTGCCAAAATAGTTGTGATCATAAAGACTTCTGATTGATAAAGCAACTAACAAGGTGTGGAGAAGGTTATCCGAGCTACAGGAAGACCATCATTAAGACTAAGACTCTCACTAGAGCTGTACATTATACTGGGAGTTCTGCTTCTTTGCATTTTTCTAAACTTTTTCTTAACAAGTAACTAAGTGATATCAGTAGATTTAAGTCCATATGACTAAAAATGTTTCATAACTATTATTTATTTTTCCTGTCATGCTTAAGGAAGTTAGTCCAATTTTGCCGGCATACACTGTACATGAAATCTTCCAAAAATATTCATTTAATATTCACATATAAAACGAGTTTTACCACAAAGAATGCCCTGAGACTGTGCTACTGTTACATGGTTCTTGTGAAGCATTCTTCTTTCCAGTCACTACCAGAACACAATTTAAAGCAGTCATCATAATAACCACATTACAGGCAATGAGGTGGATATAACAGTGGTTCTTATATACCCAGAACTAAATTCTAGTAATATAATATTTTTACAACCAATAAAGGACTATAGTACTGTTTCACAAGCTTCAGTAACAAATTCCTCTAACCAGAAAACTCTACAACAATAAAACCAAACTTGAAGTAGATGAAAAAGAAACTATACAAAACCAGGTACAAAATTTCTTTTAAGAAGCAAAATCTACAATGTAAAAATCAAACATTCGGTGGACTTCCCGTAGACACTGTGTACTATAAAATAATCACTGAATTACTTATGCAAAACAAGCAAAAAATCAATCGTGTACGACTAACTAATAACCGAATTACAGGACAACAGACATGAATACACACCACGTCGTCGGACAGTGCCAGAATACTCATCATACATTGGTCTCTCATCGTCATCATCATCATCATGTGATGTGGAACTGCGCTGTCGGATTGTGCCTATGTGCTCATTGGCAAATGGCAGAGTGCTACAATCCCCAGTGCTTCCAGTTTCTACCGCCGCCAACGTAACTACTTCTGAATTGCCTGAGCATGGCACAGTAGTAATCATATTCTGTGCAGCTTCAGCTGAGTGGCGGCGGTTCATCACTGACATCCGGTCTAAGCTGCCGCAGTTTGGCTGCTTGTACTGTGGTGGTGTGCTGTTATTCAGGCGAGAATCGACGTCGGGCAGAAGTGGACTGTCGCAGACCTTCACTGAGTTGGTTCGTTGTGGTGGGACAGGAGGAATTCTCTTTGGCGTCGCGGTGGACGGCGCTAGTCGGGATGCTATGTGGAGCGGGGTTGAAGGGGCACTGCCTCTGGACAATGGCATGCGGACATAGCCACTGCTGACACACGATGGAGGCGTCATCATAGAATACAGAGATGCGTGACAAGGTGATGATGGATGGGAGTTATCACTGGCTCGGCGCATGCGAATTACACTCATGTCATCGTAAACTCTTCCCACACCACTGATGTCTCGCACCGGCACACCACCACCATGGAAAGATTCATATCCAGTGGGTGATATCACGGGAACATCGTAGACTGCTGGTGACTGAATATTCCCGGACCTTCTCACTTGTATAGCAACCATCTCCGGCTGATGTGGCACTAGCGACCGTGAACGTGCAGCGTACATACTCTCACTGGGACGCTGATAACTGTCACCACCGTTAGCTACGGCAAAGTAAGATGGTGAGTTTTGCAGTCCTCCAATACATGGTCTGGACTGAGAATGGTATATGACGGAAGGCGATGGATAACTTTCACACATGCTCAAGCATTGTTCCGGAGGAGGTAGTTGTGAAGTGTCAAACAGTTCGGCATTCTGTTGAGCATTACGCTTGGCAGCAAGCTGCAGCTTCTTCAGCCTATCAACTGCCAGCATCATTTTCTTCTGATGACCTACAACAAACGGCAGCCACAACGTAGTCACATTTAAATAATCTTACTTACTTACTTACTTACACCATTAAAGGTAAAGGTGATTTATAGCTATTAATAGAAAACCCATCACAGAGCTACAAAGCACCACCTGCCATGTGGGATCATAGTGTTGCTGCCACCTGACACGGGTGAACATGCCCCACCTTAACCCCAGCCAGACAGGCCAGTACTTGATTTACCTACCCCGAAGGGATAGAAAGCTGAGTTGATCATGATGTTGGTTATATACTCAGATGATTTACCAGTCCATAGAAAGTCATCTATCCGAGTAGTAACGATCTGATAGTGACCCGACCAGGAGTCAAACCCACAACCTCTCGATCATAAGTCCAACACCCTATACTACTACACCACCAAGCCATCATTACTGTAAAACAATTCGTATACACTGTGGTCCATAAAAAACATGGCACTTTACTTTTGTTAATATTTTCACCAATTATTGACCAATTTTCAAATATCTTTCACCGGCACACTCTGCGAAGAATATGCAACAATGTGATTGGTTATCATATATCCCACCACACCATAAATGCATCTCTACACTACCTTGTGAAATATAAATGCAAGAGAAACCTAACAACAATAATGAACATTTGGTAAATGAAAAACATGTCAGACCAACTTTGCGGTGAATGATCCGTATGATATTAAACTGTGTTAGACAGTCTAGTGTCATACAGACCATTCACCACAATGTTGGTCCGAAGTGTTTTTTTAACCAAAGTGTTTGTTATTATCGTTATACATTCATATTTCATATATATTTCACAAGGTAGTGTATGTATTTATGGTGTGGTAGGATATGTAATGAACACATTATTGCAAATCGTCCACAGAGTGTGCCAGTGAAATAATTTTGAAAATTATTCAATAACTGGCAAAGTTATGGACAAAAATAAAGTGCCACGTTTTTATGGACCACCCTGTACAAATACAAAGAAAGCGATAAAATGGACCAGTGGATCAGAGAAGCAATATAGCAACAACTGGCAGAGAGTCGAGGAGGTGCAGCGTGCTTATAGCAGTGATCAAAAGTTCAATGAAGCAAAGTTACACAAAAAATGTCTCGTTTTGCCATGCGAGGCAGAAAGACAGAAAGAAACAAGATGCTTAGACCGTTAATGACAATGCAACTACTAACCAGTCATCTTGTCAGTTTTGAGAAGCAGACTACAGCAGTTTGACCAGAGTGACTGAATGCAAAGATAATACAGACTGGGTCAAGTAATGCATATTGCATAATGATGGAGACTAAGCGAGGAAGACAGAGAAGACATCCGGTGGCATTGCACTAGATTATATGGAGTTATGGCCTGTCTTACGCCAAGAATAACATCAACCGAGACAAAAATTAAAGGGGGGTGGGAAACTGGCAGTTTTCAGCTGAAAACGGCCACTAATAGTAATGTGTGTGTGGGTGTGTGTGATGTTACGGAAGTCCTGGTGAGCTTTATTCAGACAATTTTGACAATACCTAGTTTCTTAATTCCGATTTCTTCTAAATCTTCCCACGTGATCTCGACAACGTGATCAATGTCGCTGTAGTATCCATCAGCAGTCAATGCATCGTAATAGTCAGTCAACTGCAAGTGTTGCAGCCACTCCAATACATTGTCCTGCAAACACAATGAAACCACCACTGAATGACGTGTAATCTTTCTGTCACCAACTGTTTGTGACACGCTGCTGCTTATTTGCATAATCCGCCTAAAATGCGAACACTTGTTATGCCAAATCACTTTAGCACACAGCTTAAACTCAGTCTATGTAATTGCAGTGTACGTTTTTTTGCTTTTAACCTAGTATTTTTATGTTTTAATCCAGTCACTGTCTGCAACCTATGACAAAGATGCTTCCATCATTCAGCAAAACTTTGTGTTCAACCACAAAATCAACACAGATTTCAGCGACAAATGTGGAGCATGCCAGCCTCTGTCTACAGTATACTACCATATTTAATCACAAACCGTGCAGCTCGATTTTCCAACCAAAGTTAAGCTGCAGTTACCAAAACCACTCATTTTTCACACATGACACACAACCATGTAGCATACATTTCAATAATACTTAAAATTGGAAAAAAAATTATTTTTTTATAAAGAGCATCATTCATAACAGTTAGTAATGATGAAATCACTATGCAAACATTTTTAACGATAATATCTCACCATATCTAAGTGTTAAATATGGGAGACCATATATGTTTTTCACAAACACAATGGCTGCCATTACATCATGTTACAGTTTACATATGCGTGAATGACATCAAAGCCTGGCAAGTATTCAGTTTCAAGAAGTCCAGATTATTTACCGGTATATAGTTTGGCAAGCCATCACTGATCCGCAACTTGCTTATTTCAGCTGTAAGCCGTTTGCGAATCACTGGCTGTGTAATTCCGACAGCAGTTAAATCCTGTCAATCACAAGAATTCACAGCATCACGTCAGATATTTATCTACTACCACTCATTCAGGCCGCTATAGCAATATGAAATTCAGACAGTAAATTAATGAACTCTGCTTAAGCGAAAGAAACAAGCATACTGCCATGCATGTAGTGCATGGCAAGGTAATGCAAACAATCAATGTGCAAACAGCACATCCACCCACTTAACTGAGCCGGCAAAATCACATGGTTAGTTACCCGCAAATTTCCGATTTCACTCATGTTAATCAACTGCTAATGATGTCTAAAGTCCAAAAATGAAGAAATATTTACGATCGTTCCACACTTTTCTAACTATTTTGCAACAAATCGTACACAAACACTCAATGCATCTATCGACCGAGAACAATTGTGTCACCGACCATACTGGATTTTAGTTATTTTAATTGCAACTAAATGCGACTACAAACTCTAAACCTAACCCTAACCCTATCCCTAACTCTATTCCTAACCCAAACCCCAAAACCAACCCTAAATCTACATCTAAGTCTGAAGATCTAAACATGTTCTTTCTCAGTTTTTAGATGCCTGTGTGTTTACTTCCAATGGTGATGGTAAATATGTTTAATGTTACGTTATGTTATATCAGCTGATGTTTACGACTGCCATGACAGTCTAGTGCAATGTTTATGTTTGATTCATGAAATGTGCAATAATATACAATTACTGTAAAATTTATAAATGAGTGACCATGTAATTTCGCCACTGAGCCCAGTGTGCACTGCACAGTGCTTAATCCGCCGACCATAAGTAAGCAAGAGCTAAATGAGATATGTGCCATTTTCGGACTCAAGTTTCTGATATCCGGCAACCTTGATCTTTGAGCTTTTTGGACAAAAAATTTGCTCACCAGTCACTACTCTGCTAAGGAGAACAATCACAACAATATTGGTTTAATTGGTTTACTATGACTTCTAACTATGCTTGAATTAGGAGTCTGCACGAGACAGACAAATGACAGACATGCAGGCAAGACCCATAATGCATCCAATCAGGAAGGCTACATGAAAATCTAAAAACGTACTTCCGGTGTCATCCGAGAGATGGTTGGCATGTCATAGCCGGCATTGTCAAACAGTTCCCAGCAGTCTTCCATACGAAGCTCACACAGCCAAGTACGTACAATTTCAGATTCCTACACAAGTCAGCAACAGACATCAGACACTGGCTTACACATACTGGCAGCATGCTATAGACACTTTGTTACAAATTACAATTGCAAACAGCAATAGAAAAAAGTATCAGAATGTGTTGATTTCTGCGATAAATTCATGCAAGACACTCTGCTGCATATTTACAATCTCCACAAGTCCGAATAAAGACTAAGACAGACTAGGCCATCCTAACATTACGGTGACAGAAGTTTTTCGCCCACAAGACCATGCATGTCGTCATATGGCAACCAGCGATGTGTTCTTAAACTTGTTCTGTTGTGACAGACCACAGTACAGCACTCCGAGATGCAAAACTGCAACATAAAAATATTCCTACTTAATTACTAACATACTAGCTTAACATATTCACACCTTATTGCAACAGAACGTATGTGACAGACAATGAACTCACAGTATATCCGTTCTCGTAGAGCTCAGCAAAGTTGACGATGCTGGCATAAGCACTCTCGTCATCCTCTGGAAGCCGGTTGATGCTGTCATGACTGGAGCCGGACGCCACACTCAGGTAGCTGAGTCTTGACGACGTGAATGAAGCTACACCAGACTCACAACTGTGACCGGACAGACGATGCTGCTGACGGGCTGCCGACCAGACATTCGCTGCGGCCCCATGTCCCAAGCTTGCCTGCAATACAACATAAGTACCATAAACAGGGTTCCCACTCTTTTACAAACAAAAAATCCAAGACTTTCCAGACACCCCATGAAAAATTTTCCACGAACTTTTAGTAGCCCACGAATGTTAAAATATAATGTAATGGCATCACCAAATTAAAAGCAGGGGACTACAAGTAATCTGCGACAGAGAAAAAATGATTTCTATTTGAGCCGATGAAAAAATGCGTGATTTTCAATGATATTTTTCCAAGACTTTCCAGGACCAAAATGATTTTCCAAGACTGTCCAGCTCCTGGAATTTTCAAGAACAAAATCCAGGGCTTTCCAGGAGGCGTGGGAACCCTGCATAAAAGTACCATAAGTACTTGTAGTCATATCTGTTTCAACACCCTAAGCAGTCAGCGGGCTGCAGCTCAAGTTATATAGGCAGTAGGCCAGACCTCTCCCATATGTGCCTTCCCGATGATTAGGCTGGTACCAAATCTGCCTGGTGACAGAGATACACGTGTGTGTGAACAACTTGCCCATGGTTATTACCTAACGCTGCACTGTCTGGGAGTCCAAACCAGCAACCTCATGATCACTAGTTCAACATAGTACTGCTACATCACCAAGCCACAACGTGAACTAGACATGATCAGAGATCTCAAATCTCCAGCAAAGATTGCGGGAACTGGCCCACAATCAATCAGCCAATGCCTTTATTTCAGGCCGCTAAAAGCAATATAAAAACAACACACACGCACGCGCAAAGAGACAGACAGAATGAATGCTCAATAGAACAGTAAGACACTTAGCGAATCCACACAAGCACTGAACTGGTGCATCAAATTGTACGATACTGCAACAAAGTACAAATGCAGCAACACGATTACTTACTTACTCAAGATACTTTATAAATTTACTTACTTAATTAATTAGTAATTACTTAATTAATAATTAATCATTAGTGTCCTTCGCAACAGTTACAAGGTGCATATCAAAGCACTCACTGGGTAGCCACTACTGCCACTACTGCTAGTGCCGGATGTGCTGCCAGGACTGTCCGTGCCACCGCCCGCTCGACATTGAAAAGTCGCTTCCTCTTCAACGATCTGATCTATTGGAGACTGCTGGCTGACTTGCACCGGCAACGCACGATATCCAGCACAAACGTTCTGCACCATTCCCTGACACATCAGCCAATCGGAAACAGATTAAGTGGATTTGTTCAATGATTGGCAGAAAAGAATTGATGCAAAACTGGCCGTGAAATATTACCCCCATAGGCAATATTTTACACATTTGCCACTAGAATATTTCAACCTCGGATATGTAGATAGGTGGCTTGGTGACTCAGTGGTTAGGGTGCCAGAAGTGGGATCAAAAGGTCGTCCTCCAACCTGTAAAGTACTGTTCCAACAAGTCCCAAAAACTGCTCTAAAGCTGATGACAAATTGACCATTTTCTGGCACCTGTTTCCGGCACCTGTTTCCAGCACCTGTTTCTGATGTCGGAAACAGGCACCAGTCGTCTGGTGCCAGAAACCATGACGCACTTTGCCAGCAAATGATACCAGCAGAAAAAAACAAAGATGGACTCCGATTTTGAGAATTTTGAAAATGACGATGTTATAGCCACTGTTTTAGCATTCAAGTTGTTAAAAAAATCCAAAAAGCAACTTGGCATTTCATGTTTGTCTACAAATAAACGAGCAAAGCCATCATCTGCTCAGACTGACCAATCACAGATCAGCTTTTCAGCTGGTTTCCGGCACGAAATTGAACATGCTCTATATGGCACCACAAAAGTATGACAGACTGACCAGTTTCACAGGCACTTGAAACTGGGCAGTGTGTCATCACCATAACTCCAGCAAAGTAGGCCAGTTAAACAATAAACAAAAGTAGTAGTACAGCAATTAAAACAAGTGCCATGACTTCTGTTACCCTAACTGAACTGTCTTACACACATTCCTATGCTATAATATTACTGAAAACGATCACAAGAACAAATAACAGCCATGAATCGAGACAGTTTACCGGAGATGACGGTGCAGGTTGCAACGGGTTTGCATCAAAACTTGCATGCAAAACGATGCTGCCGCAGTCTTGACTCAAGTCTGAAACACGCAAGTAATGTGAAAAATGCACGACTGTTACACATGCTGTTAATGCAGTAAAAACAAAACATTTCAGTGTGCTTTCACAAACCACCGGAGTTCATGCTAGAAATTACCATAACTTTTGTTACTGCAACTGTAATCAAACATACATTCTTACATACATTCTTATGCCACGATATCATGGCATTCTTATCACAGCACAAGAATTTATGAAAGACAGCGGACTTGGTATTAAATAAACATAATTCTTCTGTTGGGGGGGAGGGTCAATGTCTGGCGTCGACCATAGGTTACAAATCCGGTGTCCGTTCCACACCGGGGGGAGAGGGAAGGGGGTCAGCAACCAATGTTGGCCGACCACACCAAAACCTGCCGGTCGCAAAAGCGACTAGCCATAAATTTCAGCCTCATGGATCTTTACTTCGTACAACACAGCACAATCAATCTTGACTCTCAGCTGTGAACTAGAGTGTCACTGATTCATCGATCACAAGCGTGATAACGTTCGAACCGTTAAACAAAAAGAAACAGGGATGTGCACAAGACCTTATGAGCCAAGACCGAGATGAGACCGAGAGGTTCAAAATTTTGTCCGAGACGAGACCGAGACGCTGCAGCTTCCGAGACACTGGCGGAGACCTTAAAGCTCCCTTGGGAGCTTCAACGTCTCGCTGAAATGTTTTCCGTGATGTATGGTGAAACACATTGACAATGAAAAAATAATTATACGGATTAAGTAACTCGCACCATGGTAAGCACTCTCTATTTGGGATATTGCAGGTTTTCGCACTTTATTTTGACAATTATCACTGAATAATTAATGGCTTGCACCATAAAGAATTGCAACTGCAGTGCTGTAGACATGAGCTATTATGTTTATCGCAATTTGCAAGCAATTGAAATTAGTAAACTACAGCTGATTATAGCCTTATACGTCATCTACATTCGGCTGATAGTATTCATTCTGACATCATACACTTTATCTTCATTGCGACTAG
>Ga0056128_1011116_pt1 | contig 11159 bp, 8 predicted proteins | sample WorMetLIZISLAND2_FD_71113 | JGI IMG/M metagenome (GOLD analysis project Ga0056128, IMG submission 71113) | Marine gutless worms symbiont microbial communities from Max Planck institute for Marine Microbiology, Germany - Olavius geniculatus... ... | reverse complement strand
CTTGCGTTAACACCCCCACCGAGAGGCACGTCAAGTGCCAAAGTTTCGTCGGGCTACACCCCCTAACTCCGAAGTTATAATGGCTCATTTATTCCATTTTAAGCCAATTTTTGACCCCCCTTTAAAAAAAGTTGTAAGGGGGACCCCCGTCCCCGGTGGGGGTGCGCTAGTAAGACTTAGTCATTCTCTAGCGCGTGTAAAAATTTGGGGGCGTAGCACCCCCTAGGGGCCAAAATATGGTCTTCCAGGTAATGCGACTTAGGGTAGGTCAAAATAAGCCATTATAACTTGGTTCATAAAAGACCGAAATTTACACAATTTTTTTTGTTCAACGCGGAATTAACCGTATTTGATAACGCCGTTTACCGCTTGTCGATATCTTTATTCAGTTTAGAGATATTTGCGGTCAAACTCGAAGGTTGTCGTAAAACGTACTAAATTTTGGACGTTTTTTACCCTCCCAAATTTTAAGGGGGGCGGTGCCCCCAAAATTTGTACTTGCGTTAACACCCCCACGTAGAGGCACGTCAAGTGCCAAAGTTTCGTCGGGCTACACCCCCTAACTCCGAAGTTATAGTGGCTCATTTATTCCATTTTAAGCCAATTTTTGACCCACCTCTTTGAAAAAACTTGTAAGCGGGCCCCCGTTCCCGGTGGGGATGCGCTAGTAAGACTTAATGATTCTCTAACGCGTGTAAAAATTTGGGGGCGCAGCACCCCCTAAGGGCCGAAATATGGTCTTCCGAATAATGCACTTCGGGTGGGTACGATTCAGCATCGAGATCTCCAAGGTCACTGGACCAAACTTTACCGGACTTGTTTCGCCTAACGCAGGAGGAATCACGGTAGACGGAATAAAAATCCGATTTTGAATATCTTTATCCGTTTTGGAGATATTCGCCGCCGAACTTCGAAGTCTTCCGAAATCGGGCCAAATTTTGCATGTTTTTCGCCCCCGAAATTTTTTTGGGGTGCACCCTCAAAATTTTGGACCGGCATTATAAAATAGGGTTTAGTACTGACCATCGTGCAAAATTTCACGCCGGTCGGCCCACGCATCTCGGAGATTTTGCGAGTGAAAAAAAAAATAAAAAAACCATCTGCAGTAAAACAGAAGTCCTTCCGAAAACTATCGTTTTCGGGCGGACTAAAAATGCCAATCTGGAAGATGAGCAATGAACACGAAATTTAGAAGCAGCGCCTGAACAATCGGAAAAGCAATATCGGCATGAGAATTCGGACTCGGTGGTGACAATTTGGTGTTGTCAACACGATATTTGCGTACATACCCTCGTGGTGGTGTGATTTCCTGATGATGAGGTAGCAAACAAATAATGTCAACAGCTTTCATTTCTTGGCAGTCGCAAGCGTCATGGCAATTATCTCAATGAAGAATTTCGTAGCGGCGCGAGTTGTCACAGTACTCGGTATGAATCCAGAGAAGATCTTTATAGTCCCCGAAAAATTCGTCCATTTCTCTTCTAGCAGCGTCCATTTCAGCTTCAATTTCGTCCGGAGGTATGAGACGATACATTTTTCGATAGCAGATATGTCAACAGCGACGATAACCGACAGCGTTTTACGACGTAATTTTGTCAGCGTAATTTTGACACGAGAGGTGCAGATCTTTTATTGCATGCTCCACCAAATCTGGGGGAGCCCCTAGCGTTATTGTGAATTTCTCTGTTGAACTTTTAACGCTTTTTATTCAACGTAACAATCCGACAATATTCAGACAAAAAGATAGAGATCGTACAGTTCAGCCAAAGTCCTTCATCTGAACGCTAAGCGACTAAACCTAGAAAGTGACGTCAAGAGGTGTGGATTTCTGTAGCCTAGCTAAACTTGGACAACAGCGGTTTCCTGGCTATAGGCTGTAGCCCCAGAAATGCAAACACACTCACTAGCTCCTCCTTCTAACAAACTCACGGCCAACAGATTGCCTTTTTGAGAACCGAGGCGATACCGTCGAAGCCTCAGCCTACGGCCACTGAATATTCAATTTCTTCCCTAAGCTGCAGGATTGTAGCTTAAGTTTAGCTACGACCTTCACCTTAGCAAAGCAGAGCCAAGCCAAGCAGCTTGCTATGCTGAGCTTGTAGTACTAAGTGACCTTTGAGAAACTTTTCCTGTAAGCCGAATACAAATTAGTTATTCATTAAATTAGCTTCCCTCCACATCCAGCGGCGAGAGGCGGTGGCGCGACAGTCTCAACAACTCGAATGGCGCATTTCCGCCCAGCAGCTACCAGCAGCTGTCAGCTATCTAATACAGGTACGGAAAACGCACGTATACACATACGTTACATAACGTATATACGACTGACCTAAGACAGAAACAGGGACACATGAAACTGCTACAAACGATACAACGATGCCCCAGCAGACTGATCGCGGTATACCATTAAACAGACACAGAAAATAGAAGTACCGCGTAACTTAAAATAACTCAAAATACTTGGAGCAACTTACTTAACTAATAACACAATGGATAGGAAACCTTAAAGTACAACTCAACCGTGACAGTTAGTGATTACCAACTAAAAACAGCTTGTAAGGACGCTATATGCATAGCCCCATCTAAGGTTACTTGAATGATTTTTGCTGTTTTAAAGGACTGCTATCATCACATCGTCCTTACACACAGTTTTAAACTGGTAAGTTTTTTTACATATATATTTACTGTTTTATAATGAAAAGTCGGGGAATGAGCCTGACGAGTGTAAAAAGCGCTATAGCAGGATCCGTATCTTTGCCTTTTACCTTTTTAAGGCAGAGCAGTTGTATACCTCCGGTCGGCTACAGAACGTTGGATGTGTCTACTACTGCTACTGCTCCTACTACGCTGCTGTATACCTGGAAATCAGGGTTGACTGTAATACTTCGACTGACGTCATTTAATTGCCAAACTCGCAACCCGCATCTCCGTTAGATGCAAGTATTTTGGTGATATTTGTTGTACAAGCCGAGGAATAACCCATTTTGTCTTAAATTTTGTTGTCATGGCGACAAGGGTCGGTCGCGGTAAAATTTAGTTACTTATGCAACCATACAACATGGCCCATTTTCGAAAACTTTCCAGCAAATGCAAAAAAATCTCAAATACACCTTTTACACATGCCCAGTTAAAGATTCAATGCTTTTTCTCAACACGGCCCGTATTCACGGGTGCCCTGTTCACACTAGCCGTGTTCACAAGTCGTGTTTACGGCCCGTCGGCCCGTGGATACGGGTAGAAAAACGCAACCGTGTTCATGGGCCGCGCACGTACGGGCCATGAACACGGCCCGTAAACACGGCTAATGTAAACCGGCCTTAATATCCGTAGCACATTAACATTTTGCTTACCTTAGCTGTTCCATCAAATTTCGGCATTTAAACGCCGTCTCCGTTTTTCAACGATACCGCTGCTCCACAGACCGACTACCAGAATTCGTTTTGCCGGCTGCGCGTTTCGATGCACTGCTCCTGCCTTTCAAAATTTTCTTAACACTTGCACTTTATGTTTCATCTTTCTAGCTTTGTTTACGTGTGAAAACTGCGAGAACTGTCAAATTTAAATGTTTCTTTTTTAACAGTAATAAAACATGAACGGTTGTGTGAATTAACAAATTTGGTCACTTGCCAATTTTCGCCAAATACAGTAGCGTAAAATGTGCTTAAAAGTTAAAAGCTTTGTCGTTGACGGCAAATAAAATAATAATCAGTTGATATTATATAGCAGCACAGTGATTATGGCTTTTTGTGCAATAATACAGCGACAGGTGCACGACGTTAATATTGAAGTTTGACACCTGCCAACATCAGCAACTTGTCCAGTGATGTCTGCCTCAAACAGCGCTGCATAAAATGTTAAGACTCAGTCGAATGTGCATGGCAGTAACTATTACATGCATTGTTGGTTTTTGTGTGTTTAGTTACTTAACTGTAAATACGCGAACACGTAATCAACAGCATGTGGTGTGTGTGCCAACCGTGACTGTACAGTTATCCTCTAAACAACAGCGGCAGAAATATAACGTAGTAGTTGTGCAGTCGACTGGAAACTTCAAAGATAGAGTTACTGCGTTTAACACTTTTTTGTCATTTGCAAGGTTACAGGAGCTAAAAAAACAAAATACCGCCTGGCAAGGACCAACGTCAGGCAAAGTGAACTTAACGTTCCGTGTGAGAGGCGACTATTTACCAAAACTATCTAAGCATAAACAGGTCAGCACCATAGTTTTGCCTTGGATAAACTTTACGCTTGCTTGTCGTTCAGTTCAAGACACTTCAAACATGCTGATAAGTACGTATTACCAGGGTTCTGCAAACAAGCAGCTGTGTTCGATTATTGAAAGATCAGAGGAACGTAGAGCAAAACGTGATTATTTCGAAGTAACCAGTAAAAAATGCTGCAAAATAAACGATACTTTACGGCCACTGTCAGAACCATACTTCTACAAGAAAGAAAATACCAGCTATTACTTGCTAAACAAAAACAACTTATGTCCAACACATGTGTACACAGTCACGACATTTCCTTTTGTTTTCTTTGTGCACATTCTTCGAAATGCATTTATTACGTCGTGGGGTACAGTCGTCGTTGAAAGTTTTCAGTTAGCTTTATTTGGTTGCATACGTAAAACTATGACATCAATTCCGTCAAATTTAAAAGCATTTCCATTATATGACGAAGCCTTTGTTATCAGTCAATACTGGGGCGGAGAAGTATTTCATCGTATGGTTGAGGTTGTGCCACGACTTTCGTTGTATGTACAGTTTTTGAAGGCTAATACAAAAATTCGCATTATGGCTCCTGATAGAAGCAACCGGCTAGCACAACTCTTAGAAATCATTGGTTTGCAAAAATCGCGTCTAGTGAGCGGGATGGTGCGAGCCAAAATTGTTTACTTACCTAGAGCAACACCGTGTGGTGGCCCCAATGTACAAGAAAGTCAAATGATGTCTCAAATATACCGCGATTACGTCAAGCGTACTTTCCCGCCTCAACCGAGAAACAAAATGGTATTAATTCGACGGACAAAAGGTAGGGGATTCAAACAGCACAAAGAAATCGAGAAATTGATGATGCATGCAGCAGTGAACTACAACCTGACATACACATTGTTTCGCGACAACCCAGTGCCGTCACTCAATGACACGATGGTGATGTTCCATTCAGCTGCCATCATCGTAGCTCCGCACGGAGCTGGTCTGTCAAATATGTTATTTTCACAACCAGGAACGTACATTATCGAGGGTGTCTGCAACCCGCCGACTCTGTGCTTCTATAGACTAGCAAGAGTATTAGGACATCACTGGCATGGCGTCATGGGAAAAGGTAGCTGCTACAGCAGGTTTTTAAATATTTCAACGTTTGACATTTTTGCAGCATTGAATGCGTATCTCCGTATGCGCTCTTTGCACAGATAGTAAATATAAATTCACAAAAATTGTCGTTTATACGTAAGTTACCAGACAACGTTTAACACGATTAGTGCCATATCAACCCCATGGTCCACAATGTCAGGTCAGCTTCACGGTTATGGGTTATGGGTATTTGAACACTGCTAGACGTTGTTAAACAAAGTATGTGTTTTAGTCTATTTTGCAGAATATTTGGCGTCCATGTATCTTTTAATTACTTCTCCTATCGTAACGCACTGAGGCTAGTATTAGTTTGTCGACATTTATGTAATAAAAGTGTCAGAGTACTTTAGCTGTAGTTAATATCGGCTATGTATATCAGTTAGTTATCAAAATGCATTCTGTTTGATGTCGTGCACACAACTTTTACAACATTTTTTTCTACTAAAGACAATCAACAAATAAAGTAATAAGCTCAATGTAAGATAATACTCTTTTGAGGGAGTTTCTGCACAAAACATAATGTTGTAGTTGATTGGCACCAAAATGACGTGGAAAGATAATGATGCACAATGAAATAATTTTTAGTTTAATTTGCCAAATATTTGGCTTTTATGTGTCTTTTACTTACTTTTCGTATCGTAACGCATTGAGGCAAGAATTAGTTTGCCGACATCCATGTAATAAAAGTGTCAGAGTACTTTAGCTGTAGTTAATATCGGCTGTGTATAACCAATAAAATAGTTTAAAATAAATGACAACTATGCATTATTACAACAACAAAAGTGGTCTCAACACTCAACGTGGTCGCAGTCGAGCGAAAGGTGCAAAGTTGTCACAGTTAGCGCGTAGTCGTCGAGGATGGTAGCGACACGCCTGACGCTGATTCCCAAAAAATTGTGAGGTGGTCTGTGGGGCCAGAAATTAAACGTCGGTGCAAAGTTTCGACGTAACGTAGTTAGAAATCGCAGTCACAACGTCTAACAAGATTGCGACCAATTTAATGTACCTTTCTCGCCCATTATTTTTTTTCGTATTCTTCTTTTTTCGTTTCTTTGGGCCTGTATTAAAAACTTGGCATTTATTTAAGTTCCGTTTAATATTATACTAACAGTGACTAACGTCGAAGTCATTATTGAAAATTGTCTAACCGAACTTCGTGAAATATTGCCCAATTTTAAGAACAGGAAAAAAAATAATGATGGCCAATGACGCAATGACGCATTATTTGACTTCCTATACCCAAACGCATGCATCTACCTGGCACCGTTATGGAGATATTAAATTACGAAGCAATGAAGCATTTTATCTCATCTTAAAAATTCACTGTAATTACTCACGGTAGGCAACTTCATATTGTGACGTTATCGGCCACGTGACTATTTGACTCACAACCGGCCACTTCCTACATTTTCATCTTATCTGTTCTACTTTGAAACGCATTTTAAAACGCATAAATGTAACAGATTTAGCACACGTGTTCTGTAGCAGCAGCAGAACGCACGCGTTTCGATTAGAACGGCTAGGCATTTTCTTGTGAGAACGCCTGTATAGTGTTTTGTACGTGTTCTATTGTGTTTTATTTAGATCACGTGGACGCGTTCTGCGCCCTGTAACAAATTTAGAACGCATCCAGGCATTCTAAATGCTTATCTAAAACACAAAGTGTTTTATTTTAATTGCTAGTGTTCTGTACAGGTCCGTCGAGATGGTGGGGACAAGGATAAGCTACCCCGGGCCCCGAGACGCTTGGGGGCCCCGGCGTCGGTCAGAAATATAATGTACGCCAAAAATACATAATTCTGAACAGAAAAAATGCAAAATTTTTCTCGCCAGAGGGGCCCCGCGAGAATGTTTCCCCGGGCCCCGCTGTGGCTTTCGACGAGTTTGGTTTTGTATGTAAAAGTGTCACACCAGTGCCGACATAATTATGCGGTTGTCTTCCTATATAGGTGGCCTAGCTCTGCATATGTGGCTTACACGCCACTGCTCTGCGTAAACCCGCATCTAAAGTGCGATGTATGTTACCATGCTCATCAGTGGCGTCTTGGAATGCGGGACAGAGCGACAACTGCCCACCGTAACTGTGTGGCTGTAAAAATTTTTTAGTGGAAAATGTTCGTCCAACAATGCAAAATATGGGGTTTAAAACACCAATTTTGTAAAAAAATGCACAGGCAAAGTTAAAATTTTGAGCACCCATAATCTTCTCCGTGAAGTCGCAACCATCTGTCCTAGTTCTATTACAAATTTGCAGCTGTTTGTCTAAACTTTGAAACTTTTAGAACCGCATAATTTTTAACCCATGACGACACTGATACACATAATTCATTTACTTTTAGTGCGTGAATAATTCTTTTAACATTTTAAAAATTTTTGGTATATTTAGAAACAATTTTCAACTTTTAAAATTTTAAGACGAATGTGCTTCTCTTTCGCCTTCACGTTCGTAACGACCCCTTTGACTCAGCAACATCAAATTTTGTAACAAAATACTAGAGGCTCTACGCTATCATATGGTGAAAACCCGAAGTCTCTATATTACGTGTCCTCTAATCGGTACCGGGACGTGACACCAGGACAGACAAACGGACAGACAGAATTACCGTATTACAATTACCGTATTCTTCAGCGCACAATAAGATGAATAATTTCTCGGCAACTGTTACCAAAATAAACAGCATCGGCGCAATGTAACGACAAATTTACCGGGATGTAGAACAAAACACTGGTCGAGTTTTCCGAGGTGATAATGCCCTAGTTCCCTTCCCGTTAAATTGATACACAAATTTTTCGAAAGGCGTATAAATTATAAACACTCCTCCTTTTTCTCCCCAACGGCACACATGCCTTTCGGTACGAAGTAGTGTTCGAAAATTACCGGTAAGATTGGGAATGTTACCGTTACCGTAAATTACCGGTAAGTTACCTATATTTTACCTTCAACAGAAATGCATCCCGCTGAAAAAGTCTCAGAATAGCTGTTAACATACGCAAGTAGACGACTTTGGCGCTTTAGTTTTAAAATCAAATTGATTGGACTATTATGGCACTTAATATGTGTAAAATTAAATGTCTAATTTAAGTTTTTGATGTGCAGTTTTTTTCAGCTTGTCAGGCTCAAATTCTACTGGTTGTTATGGACTGGTATAGTGAGTTCTCTTCACGTCTGCATGCAGTGCAGTTGTAAAATGACGATTGCCTACGAAATTTGGTAGGCTTGTAGCCCTGCCCAAAGGCTTTCCAAAAATGCCAAAAAAGTGGGTCAAAGTTCACCAGTTTCGGGCAAAACTGGACCAAAGTTCAAATTTCGACCCCCAATATTTCCTCCCCTAAAGGGTTTTTGGGGGCAATTTTGGCATCTGTTGATAGGGAGCCTTAGTCCCTACTTAAGTCTCAAAATCGCGGGACCCATCCCCAAACCCCAATTTTGGGGAATTTTTTTTCCCGAATTTTGGGTTTTTTAACTTCGACCCCCGGATTCTCTCTAATCTAAGTAGATGACCCCCACTTTTTATTTTGCGTGTGAATTACAAGTTCACCGTAGTTCTTAAAAAGCGAAAAAAAGTTGGGGGTCTGACTTCAACTTTTGAGCTAGAGGCCCCCAAAATGACCAACCCCCCATAATTTCACGGTTTTTGACGCATAACTTCGTTGTTTTTGAACTTTGGCCCACAAAATTTTAACATGTCGTAGAACATTTGCGGATCTTGCCAATAGTGCCAAAAAATGTAGACCAAAGTTCACTGATTTCAAGAAAATTGAGACAAAACTTCAAAACTTCATCACCCAATAACTTTTTTGTTTCTGAACTTAGGCCCAAAAAATTTTGCTGCCTTGTAGCACTTTTCGTGGGCTTTCTAATAGCCTCAAAATATGTAGACCAACAATTTAAAAAAAATTGAAATTATGGTCAAAGTTTGACCTCCTATAACTTTTTTGTTTTTTTAACTTTGGCCCACAAACTTTGGGCGTCTTGTAGTACTTTTCGAAATATTTGGACCAAAGTTCATCGATTTCGAGAAAATCGGAACCATAGTTTGAAATTTGATCACCCAATAATTTTTTTGTTTCTGAACTTTGGCCAACAAAATTTTGGTGGCTTGTAGCATTACTAGAGGGCTTTCCAAAAACGTCAAAATATGTGGACCAAAGTTCACCAATTTCGAGAAAATCAAAATCATCGTCAAAATTTGACCTTTTATAACTTTTTTGTTTTTGAACTTTGGCCCACATACTTTTGTTGGCTCGTAGTCCTTCGCGAGGGCCTTCCAACAGTGCGAAGTATGTAGACCAAAGTTCACCAGTTTTGAGAAAATCGGGACCAAAGTTCAAATTTTGACCCCCAATATCTGCTTCCCCAAGGGGTTTTTGGGCAGTTATTTAATCACCGCACGATAGGGGGTCTTAGCCTCTGCTTAAGTTCCAAAATTGTTGGACCTAACCCTATCCCGCAATTTTTGGGGATTTTTTCGAATTTTGGTGTTCCGACCTGGCCAAGCTTCAGGCCAATGCCACATTTGGCAAGACAATGGAACACACCGACGGAATATAATGTTCGAATTAAAGTGTGGAGAATTTTGTGATATTTAGCTTGTATTATGTATTTTTACGCTTGATCCCGCTAATGTTTTATCCCGCTTGCTGTGTTATTGTTATTTCACTTCATTTCAATCTGACTTTATTTATTTATTTATTTTAATATGTAATAAACACTCGCGACAAACGCGCGAGAACAATAACATAGAAAAACAGTAAAAGAAAACTACAACATTACTAAAGTGTGCAAAAGAAACACAGAAAATACATACTAAACATAGAAAAACATTGAAAGAAAAAAAAACTGGAAACATTACTGAAGGTAACAAAAGAAATGCAGAAAAAACATAATAAACAGACTACAGATAAACAAACTAATAACAGTTGCTAAATAAATTTCTATTGATAAATGTCTATTTGTGCAGTTTAGATGTTACATAATCTATTAGTAAACCATGACCTATATCTCTTAATCCATATTTGTTAAACTTAGCAACCGGTAATAGATAATGTAGACAATGATTATCATAAGTTGCTTTATAAAAAGCTGGTCATCATAGCTTGCCAATAGCTCTTCTACAGTAATGATAAACTTAACATATCCATACTTGAAAGCACGCTTAAACAAACTATTTATCTGAGCAATTTGTGCTTTAGCAAGGAAACTATACCAAGATGAGATAGCATAAGTAATTTTACCAATTATTATAGCATAAAAAAACATTATGTAACATCTCTAAACTAAGACCTTGACGTTTAAGGACCTTCAAGATATGTCGCTTTTGACTAGAGACTGTCATTATATGATTAACAACTAAGGTTACTTTGTATATATATACCGAGTAATTTTGCTGATGTGACTCGCTCGATGTTTAATAAGAGAAGAAGATTAAAGTGGCAAAACCTGGCTTTAGGATTGTAAAATATTAGTTCTTTGGTTTTGATTAAGTTAAGAATCATGGTATTATCGCCAGCCCATTCTTGTACATTATTAAACTCGATTTCTACACTTACATCAGAGTTTTCCTGGACTAAAAGAGTTGAATCATCTGCAAACTTAACTATTGCATTATTGTTAGATACAGTGTTTAAGTCTAGTGTTAAGACTGCAAACAAAGTAGGTCCTAAACCAGAGCCTTGGACAAATCCTCGGTTACAAGTAGCCGACTTTGAAACAAAACCGCTATAACGACATATCTGGTCCCGATTCGATAAAAAGGCACCAATCCAATTATAAATATTGCCAGGCAATTGCAATTTGCCCAATTTTCT
>Ga0056128_1011115_pt1 | contig 11159 bp, 6 predicted proteins | sample WorMetLIZISLAND2_FD_71113 | JGI IMG/M metagenome (GOLD analysis project Ga0056128, IMG submission 71113) | Marine gutless worms symbiont microbial communities from Max Planck institute for Marine Microbiology, Germany - Olavius geniculatus... ... | reverse complement strand
ATTGCGATGAATGATCTGTATGACACTAGACTGTGTTAGACCCACACAGTTTAGTGTCATACAGACCATTCACTGCAATGTTCGTCTAAAATGTTTTTTTTTTCAATTTTACCAAAATGTTAGTTTGTTATTATCATCATGTATGCATATTTCATTGATATTTCACAAGGTAGTGTAGAGACACATTTATGGTCTCGTGGGATATGTAATAATCATGTTATTGCAAATTGTCTGCAGAGTGTACCAGAGAAAGAATTTTGAAAATCAGTCAATAATTGGTGAACACATGGACAAAAGCAAAGTGCCACATTTTTTGGCCCACCCTGTACAACACTTTGATGTTTATATACGTACCAGACATAAGTCAGATCAAAGCGCTGTGGCAGCTGAAAGTCCAGCTGTATAGTAGCACACTGATGTGGCCTTCGCAGTGCATCGAGGATTGTGATATCAATCTATGAAGTACATTTACATAACACGGCAATTTCACACAAACTGAGCACTTTAATAATGCATAAAAATTGTTTTTAAAATAAATGCTGAAAGGTAAACATGAAAATGATGGTGATATTAAAGTTTAACTAACACAATAATTGTGCATGACATGTCAATGTATTTAGATTTACTCACTTGTTTGCAATGATAAAAAGTCAACAAATATAAAAAATGTGCTCTAAAAAGCTATGGAGTCAGTCGATATGTCAAGCTAAACGATGGTCATGTTTTTTTATTACAAATTCAGTTACCAACGTTTCTCCCCACAAGATGTGTTTTTGGTATTTTCTCTTAACAGCAACGCCGGCTTAAAGACAAAGCTGGCATATGAATGGAGCAAAGGGCTCTATTCAGTGCACATGTAGCGTTTAGACAGTTTTCAATTCTAACAACACTCTAACAATCAATAGCTAAGTCTATAAAACATTTCTCACATGCTGCAAAATCTTGTTACGCATCTGAGTTCAAACCTGCTGCATTATTAGTAAAGTACATATATCTGAGACACACTGCGCTGTATCAGCAATACAATAACCCATCATACTGGGGTTTCAGCAAATAACAAACAAATTCAACTTATTCAGCCGATAAGTATAAAAACTGTGACCAGCCATACCTTTGGTCCGTAGAAAGCTCCGTCACCAGGATTCAGTTCCCATTTCCCTCCAAACTCGTCCAAACTCTCCGCCAGTTGCTACAAAGCACATCACAACATTATCCCAAACTACAAACACACACCATATCATTTGGAGATACATACTATCAATTAAACCATGCAAAAAGTATAGCATTAATTTCGCATAGCATAGCATTAATTAAAAAAACATAAGCAATAAAACCTTCTCAGCCAAGTCCCATTCCTCGATTTCACCAAGGAACTTGTCCGGCCGGGTTGAAAGTCTGAGCTGAAATGTAAATCCAAACACGGTGTAGATGCACTGCAGAAAGTCCAAACAGCTGGCCATCTCTTCCTTGATCTGCATGGAAAACACATCAATAGACATATTAGTAATTATTCTCAAAATGACTAAACATTACTTAACAGAGCAACAAATTCATTCACCCATCATTTCATTCATTCAGTCATCAGTCACCGAAGTGAAACGTTTTTAGACAGCATCTGAAAAAGCCGACTGATGACAAAATGACATTCTGGATTTGCAGAGCGGAATAACTCAGAAGTGCGACGATGCACACTGATGTATCAAATGCGAGAAGTAAAAGAGAATGCGTAAGTATTAAGTAAAGTATGAAGGTAGCTAGCCAAATGAAAGTTTATGACAACAGTAAATATGAGAAAAGTGTATGCAGGCTGTAAGCGGTCATCCACACACCTGGTCAGGTCGGCAGAAGATGTGCGCATCATCCTGCTGGAACCTGCGTACTCGGGTCAGACCCGTCAGCGCCCCGGACAATTCGTTACGATGAAGCACACCAAAATCAGCCAGACGCACTGGCAGCTCCCTCCACGACCGCGGCCGATGATCAAACATCAAACTGACATGACATGAACGCATAAAATATGATCATTAGCATGTCAATGGTAATTATGAATCTACGTTCGTTGTGTCCAAAGAAAAGTTCATTGTATTCCTTGTGTCTAACGCTGACAAATTAAACCCTAGTTTAATAGTCACTGACACAAATCATATTCATTGATTTACCATGTACTAAAACATTTTAAAAACTTATCACATACATTGGCATGATTATTACCTTGCTAAAGTTCAACATTAGATTTTTTACAGATACAGTGTACTGTATAATAACACATTATTCGTGTGACATTTGTACTGCAAAAATACACCATTATTTAGAGAAATATACTGTCTCAACACACACATAAAACCACCTTATCCTTCATACTTTGTAAAATTCTCAGAGATCTTGAACACAAGTGTAAAAATGGCAATAAATTGCCATATTCTGCCAAAGGATATACAATCAATCATATATTTCTGACAGCATGTTGTACAATGTGAACTGTGAAGCACAAATACCCTGCCACTCACCAATGTCCTGGACAATTCATCGGTTTTAGTGCAAACTTCTCGTTTTCGGACTCAAACGAAAACATGTGTTCCTGAAAATTGCAAATAGCACCAACGTTACTGCTGCTTACAAAATCAAACAGGGTGCAGCCAAGCAAACAGACTTCAAGCAGCTCCCAAGTCACTATATCAGTGGATAGAAACAGAACAGATATGCTGTTTCATGATAAAAATGTTACAGTAACATACATTCATGACCTCTTGACTGAAGCATGAGTGAGTGAGTAGAGTTTAATGTCCCGCCCGACACAGTAAAGTCACTTCGGGGACGGCCCTTGCAGGCAAAATTGCACATACACATAATAACGAAAAAACAGATTAACCTTTACAGAAAGTTTAGCCTTTATGAAACACAAAACACAAAAAAGCAAACTGAACCTAAAATTGTAAGAACTGACGATTATAATTGTGCATATGTATTGATAATGGCAGTTCTGACGCCAGTGTTGTGATCAGGTCAGTTCTGTTTTCTTGTACTTATCTAAATCACTGGCTTCAATAGTTCTAGTTTTGTTCTGCAGTACATCTGCAAATGCCTGTAAGCATGAAGCTGTAACAATGCCAGATTATCTACATTCCAAGTTCCATGTCAAAGAAAAATACATCAGATGCCAGTTCGTATACTATCCATACTTTTTTCCACAGTGGAAGATCTCATACTTTCATTAATACTACTACTCTGCCTGCCAGATTCTGGCTTAATATAACACTATAAAATATCTTTTGAAAAATTCCTGGATCAGTATCATGTTGATATACAACATCTTATCACTTGGTCCCAAATACTCCAAAAAATGTTAAGATTTCATCAAAACCAGATACGGAAAAATAAAGACAAAAACATTTTACCCCCACCCTTCATTAGTGAGGCAACAATCTCACAAGATTCTTAACATAAAAGTACTAAATATGAGTAAGTTAAACTGCAACCAGTGTTGACCAGCTCCGTCTGGCAATCCCTCACTGGAAAACCTGATAAGTAGGGCCTACAGTTTTCTGCAGGCCACGGAATTTTCTCTTTTCTGCGGAATTTTGATATATCCGCGGAATTTCGCAAAAGTTGAGAAATGGCCGGCAATTGATACGATTTTTGGCTAGATGACACAATTTTATCACGGAATGTGACGGAAAAATTCAAACTGAACTGCCTAAAACTGTGGGCCCTACTAATAGCTATCTCAGTACGGCAAAATCGTATGAAGCAAACACAATGCAACTTGACAGATTGCACTTAAAAACAAAATTGATAATTATCTTTGTGTGTTCCTAGCATAACAGAGTACAATGGACAATAACTGAAATTTCTGAACAGAACACAGCTCAGTTAACTCACAAATGGAAGGCTGTGGCAAGCCACGGAATTTGGACAATTTTCCCATGGTAAACCGTGGAATTTTGCAAACTGGCCCGCAGAATTTGTCAAAATGTTCCGCAGAAAACTGTGGGCCCTACTGATAAGTACCAGTGAAAACTTTTGTACCTATACACTTGCAATGTGAACTGGCATGTGGCAGATGGCAAAAAAAACAGAATCGTGTGCATCACTCTATGCACCATGCGACTCGAGAAGAACTTGCACCAATGTTGCTAAAGATAATGGCGGCTGAAAAACAGATAACATGCTGAACTTACAGCATAATGAGACCAGTGACCGGAAGTCTGCCACAGCTTCACATTGTACAGGTTAGGTGAAACCACCTCTGTGAATCCACGCCTCCTGTACTCGGACTGAAACATCAACACAGTTGCAATCACATAGACTGAATGATGTTTGGGAAAACACAGAGTCATATGCATAACAAAAAGCAGTCAAGACAGGCTGGTGGTCGAGTGGTGTAATTGAATGCTGTTAGACCTACGATTGAGAGGATCAACTCCTGGTCAAGTCGCTATCAAGTGGTTACTACCTGGATGTGTGACTGCGCACAGGTAAATCATCTAAGTATAACCAACACCAATGTCAACTCAGTCTTCCACCCAGCAACTCATCTATTAATAATGCAATTAGCTCAACTTGACATCAAAAGCATTAGAAATATTAACAAAAAAGTGCCTACCCGGATCAGATCACAGAGTTTGTTGTAGATGTGGGCGCCTTTAGGCAGGAAGAAGCAGCTGCCAGGACTCAACTCATGGAAGAAAAACAACTCCTGATCCTGTGTCCACAGCACACACTAGCAGTCATGTGCATGCAAACAGATAACCGTTTAATCTCTCTATATGATCTCAGTCTACTCTATTTTATTCGTATTCGGTAAAATAATATCATAAATTATTCTTATTTAGCCAAATAGTAAAATCTATTATTCAGTACAGCCCTAATCATCACCTAAACCTGGTTAATATTTCTAACACTGAAGTAGCTCTGCTATTAAAACAACTCCAACTGAGTGATTGATAACATGTCAATAGAGCATCTTCAGATGGGCATGGTTTACTGATAATAACAACCTGACATGTGTGAAGCTTGCAGCTATCCGAGATAAAGAGTACTATGTATGCAGTAATAAAAGTATTGTCGGAAAACTGTCAATGCACCCGGCCAATTTTCCTGTGATCACGTTTGGCTGCTTCCTCCTGTATCTTCAACCATTCTTTCAACTGTTTTGTATCCGGGAAAGAGATACCGTAGATTCGCTGCAGTCTCTCAGCATCCGACTTGCCTTCCCAGTAAGTTGACGAATTCTAGACATATTAATTAACATAGAGTACTCACACCATTAGAACACTTACTAAAAACACACGGTAATACTAAATCAATCTGCACAACAAGGTATGTGTTACAAGTAATTCTTGATGATGCAGTGAAAGCAAAATTTCTGCGTTCTATTCTCCATTTTCTACTTGATTTGGTGAATAACAATATGTACATTACTAGCAGCACAGCATATACAGCACCATAACAAAACATTGTAGCACCAAACAGCATTTTTTGCTTTTTGTTAGTTTGAATTTATATTCACTCAAGAGACCGGCTAGTGATCAGTAGAGAGCACTTAATGTAATCTTCTTGAGATCCCACAAGAACAAAAAATAGTCTACCAAACCTAATCTTCAGTCACAAGTCTATATTTAATCTTGATTACATCACTGCTACAGTGTATAGTACACAACTACACATTATACAAATAGTGACTGGTGTCGAGGTCATCATTGAAAATTTTTGACCCAAAGTTTGTGAAATGTTGCCCCGAGATCAAAGATCACGGAAAGCATTTTACGAACTGAGGGGAAAAATTTTCAATGATGACCAACATGTCAGTCACTGCTTCTTTTGTTATACCCCAAAACCAAACAATTCTACAAGTCAATAAGCAAACAATTACAAAAAAAGCTGTGATAAGACTTCAATGTTGCCCAAGCAACAGTGCGTGGGGCCGGGCAACAGTGCATATTTGTCAATGTCACATGACGCAATTTAGACCAAATTGTGTGGAACTATTTTGCATTGAGGTATAACAATACAATATGACATTCAATAACTAAACAGTACTGATATTCTACACTCACAAAAAAGACATAAGTCAATAAATCATTCTCAATGACAAACAAAAAGTCAAACTAACACAAAAAATACCCAAATAACAATAATAAATACACACACAAACCTATTAATAACCAACAAACAATATTTATTTTACTAATTACCTTGGTAACGTGCATAGCTTTAATCTTGCCAGTGTGTCGAACGTGTGGACCACGACACAAGTCAATCAGAGGACCACACCTGTAGTGCACAGTTAAACCACAAACACTCCAACAACATCAAAAATAGCACACAATGTCTGTACACACAGCTGCCAGCCTGTCAATCAGGGTTACTAAAGGTCTTCTGTAGCAAAATTCCCTGACTTTTCCAGTCATGGAATGACAATTTCCCCGACATTATCAAAACAATAATCCTATTGCACAAATGTCATAAATGGTATTAAGTAATGAAACGATATTAACAAAGCAATATGTACATGATAGAGGCCCTGGTTGAGGGATCAGCGGGGCAAAGACCCCTGAAGCTGAAACATATCTAGCTTTCAGACATTCAGTGGAAGCCGCAAATATGCTTGCTTTTCAATATTTGGAGATGCAAAGAAATCACAGATATCTGCAGTCTGCACTCTGCATGATCCAAGATCATTTTCCCTGACTTTTTCAAAAATAATATTTATCGCTGACTTTCCCTTACCATACAAATTTCCTGACTTTTTCCAGTTTTCCCTGGCCTGTAGGAACAATGGTCAATACCACTAACACTAATGCAACTGACAGAATTCACTGTAATGATGTAAAGAAGTGCAACAAATATATATTTCTAATGGCTAGTAATGTTTAGCATGGCTGGCATAAGATAACAGAAACAAAATAATTCTTTAATGATGCGTTACTCTACTATGCTTGCTTGCTATGCATCGACTGGAATACTGAGAACAGTTAATAGTGATATGTGCAATGCATTGCTAACTTCTGAACAGACAGCCACGGTAAATACTCGAGAAGATTTGATCAGTGAGATATTGAAAAAAATCTCTCTCGTGATAGAGTATAATCAAACCCAAAGCTCTGCTAGAAGCTTTTCAAATTTGCCTAAAAGATACATTTTGGTTTTCTAAAATCCCAGAATACAGACCGTGCACAAAGAAAAATAATCACTTCACTGACCTGTAGACAGTGGTGGTGGGTGTATCCACTTTCTCATTGATGATCCTTTGCTTGAACTTATTGTGCTGCAATTCACACACATACAACATTGCTGGATGTTGTTACATATAACACATAACATAATGAAACAGGAAGCATACAATTATAATGCAATCCCGATCTATTGTCCATCTGCTACATGCTGTACACTGTACGGTGTATACTACTATAGCAAGTACAGAGATATACCTGTGAAATACTGCGTCAAACTCAGATGAGATTTATGACAGTTGTACAATGTACATATAACAAAAAGCACAACAGGCCACTATTTCGCACCAATAGTACTGAAAATATCAAATCAGAAGGGCATTATTACCTACAGCAAATTGGCATAGCAAGCATTGTACTTTCTACACAGCCATTCATAATTATGGGAACCCTTGGTTTTTATGCGCGACAGCTAGCATAGCTAGAGCTACAGCACACATTAGCTATGGTAATTCTGTCTTGGTGTCTGGCACAACCCGGTACCGATTGGAGCCCAGGTGAGATAGAGACTTCTGGTTTTCATCATATGATAGCTTAGAGCCTCTAGTATTTTGTGACAAAATTTCATGCCACTAGGTGAAAGAGGTCCCCACGAACAAAAAGGAGAAAGAAAGGCACCCCTCTTAAAAGGCGTTATTCTACCGCTATTGGCTCACCTAACGTCAAAATGGTTGCAGACAGGCACAGACATGCTGCTTAACATAACAAGCACTGGTCACAAGCTTCTTAGAAATGTCAACATCGATGACCTTGAATGACCCTGAACTCGCAAAATAAGGGGTTTTAGTAAATTTTTTGCGATTTCGGGCTGTGACATGCATTTTAAGAGTAAATTGCGCTGAAATGGCTGGAGATAGACCAAGACAACATGCAAAAGTAATTTTCAGCATTGAATGTAGATTTTACCAGTGTAAGTCCGGACCCTCTAGGTTCAACAATGCCTGCGCATGCGGGTGTCAAAGAGAGGTTCCCCTCTTAAAAGTGGTTATTTATCCGCTGCTGGCTTGTCTAATGTGAAAATAGTTGCAGATAGGCAGGACATGCTGCTTACTATAACAAGCACTGATGATGAGATTCTTAGGATTGTCAACATTGATGACCTTGAACCCTAAAATATGGGGGTTTTTGGTGATTTTTTGGCAGTTTTTGGTGATTTTTTGGCAATTTTTGGCTGCAAAAGAGTGAATTGCAATGAAATGGATAGAGACAGACCAAGATTGCCTACGAACAGGAACTGCTGTAGGCTCTTGTGCATCTCATGAGCATTAGCTCAGATGTCTTGGTATTGAATAACTCCGTGAAACATTGACCAATTTTGATAATTTTTGGCAGCAACATTACAAAGGAACTTGATGTAAATGACTATACTTTAGCCCACCTCACTTTAATACTGTCACTACACTACCTTGTGAAATGCAGAAGTCAAAATTTGGCAATTTACAACAATGAATTCACACTGAGTAAAACATGCGTCGGCTCAGAAATGATTAAATGAATAGAGACAAACATGAGTAACAGTTATTATATCTCAAAAAGTCACACGTGTCACATCACATTATCTGTATTACTGCATGTGCTCAAAATGTCCTTCTGCAGCACGAACGCAAGTGGTGCACATTGACGCCACTCACCAACAAAATGTTCAATAACGTGCGACTTAGAGCAGCTCACTCACTGTTGATGTATCATTTCAGTTCGTTGACATACAATATTAAAATGAATATCATAATTGTTATACACGTAACAAATTTTCAAAATGATTTTGTGGTCTCAATGATTTTCTGAGCCAATGCATGCGCTACAGAGTATGAATTCATTATTGTGAATGGCCAAACTATGGCCTCTGCATCTCACATGGTAGTGTAGCGACAGTAGTAAGGTGAGGTGGGCTAAACTACAGTCGTTCACGTCAAGTTTCTTCGTAATGTTGCGTGCCAAAAATTATCAAAATTGGCCAATGTTTCACGAAGTTATTCAATAAAAACTAAGAGTTCCCATAATTATGAATCACTGTGTATAAAACTACTTATGGGTAACAATATTAGCAAGGCAGGACACACACACCCAACTCAACACACCCAACTAAATACAGCCGAGTTTAGTATAAAACACAAATAAAAAAATTTACAAGCACTGAATAATAACTAGCAGACCTCAAACATTTTCAGAAGATCCTCTTTCTTCATTTCTAGCCTCTCAAATGGTTGCTTTTCACCAACAATCTTTTTCACTAACGTCTCGAGCTGTGGAAAATCATGCGGTGTTACTGACCTACTGGCACACATTCACAAACAGTTTAACAAGCTTTCAACAGTAAATAATCAAACTCTCACGGTCGCTGGACCCCGCCCATGTTTGGAACACTCTGCCAGAAAACACAATGACATTTCAGTCACTTTTGACCTTTTGTCGACATCTCAGAACCTGGCTCTTCAGAAAAAAAATACCCAGGCATTATCAACTAAACCAGCCTATTTTACAGTAACTGTGTGTTACCTCTGCAATTAAGGCAACACTGCTGGGTTGACTGATGGACTGATAAACAATGACGACAATGGTACAAATACAGCTATAAATTAGTGACAAAAAAATTACACGTATCACATGCTATTTACATTGCAAGACACTAGATAAGTAACAAAACCAAATCAGGTAATCTTTTAAATCGACTAAACTGAACAAGTAATATTAACAGTAACCACAAAAAAAATTCAACTACTGATAGTGTTGTCTCAGCACACATAATGGTTTGTCTCAGATGACTTCAGGTTTCACGAGAGCCAGGTTGTTCCTCACGATAAACTCATCATGAAGAAACCATGTCTATCTGAAAATGCTCCATAGTTTCTTAGATTTACCTTTCTTCGAGGAACATATCATAGAAGAAGCCTTCTTCAACAGGAGGGCCATAGCAGAGATGTCCTCCATAGTGTCTCTCCATAGCCTCACCAAGAATGTGTGCACTGGAATGCCAGAACACATACTGACCTGAGCACACACACAATACCGAGCATACATATCAAATGACTACCTGCTACTGCAGCCTGTTTCTTATGTCACACTTGCTTCAAAGCTACGCAATGTTGCTAGTCATCTATTAGCTTAATTTCTCATACTGATGAAACAATGCAAGACTGTTCACTATAAACAGTAGCCACATTTAGCATTTAACAAATCGAAGCTGGCAATTAATATGGGACCCAAATCCAAGTCAAATCGCCAACAGCCCAATGTTCAAAAAAAGTGTTCGAAAACAAGAAAACTGTAACAAACCATCAGGATCATCAAACTTCACAAGACGAAGTTCACAATCGGTCTCCAGCGGTCGATCTAGATCCCAAACTTCGCCATTCACTTTGGAAATGACGCAGTTGTCTGCAAGACCTTGACTGCAATGTGTTAACAATACCACACAAATTAATGAAACCATGTATCAAAATATGCTCATTTATCAACGTTTTTATCCGGGCATCCTAATAAGTTACATTACCGGTATGTTTTTGCCCATGCATCTGTCCTGTGCAGACTCCTAACTTGAAAACAAACAAGCCCAGAAAACCAAAACTGGCATGAATGCTTCCAGACCCCGAGATAACCCAGTGTGCCAATTAAATACAGCTCAAAAGATCAAAACTCAAAGCACTGGAAGGTGAGAGGGAAGGGCATTTTTCTAGTGCTCTAAGGTCAAGCCTAGAATATAGTGTGGCACTTTACTTCTGTCCATATCTTCACCAATTACTGACCAATTTTCAAAATTCTTTCACTCGCACACTCTGCAGACAATTTGCAATAATATGATTATTATATATTCCACCACACCATAAATACATATCTACACTACCTTGTGAAATATAGATGAAATATCAATGTATAATGATAACAGCAGACAAACAATTTAGTGAATAAGAACAAAAAACACTTCAGACC
>Ga0056128_1011113_pt1 | contig 11161 bp, 4 predicted proteins | sample WorMetLIZISLAND2_FD_71113 | JGI IMG/M metagenome (GOLD analysis project Ga0056128, IMG submission 71113) | Marine gutless worms symbiont microbial communities from Max Planck institute for Marine Microbiology, Germany - Olavius geniculatus... ... | reverse complement strand
TATTCAGGAAAAGTCACGAAAGCTCATGTCTTCGTCTTTTGCCGTTCCAGAGATATCACGATAAAAGTGGTCTGGGGGGAAAAAATTCCCCCCCATTGAGTAAATGAAGGTTAACTAAATAAACTTGCAATTAGTAGGCTTAACTAAAACACCGCAACACAAAAAAACATTTCCTAAAGGTTTTGCAAATTATTTGTGTTTAATTTATACGCAGCGATGTCTAAAACATTGTTGGCAAATGCCTATGTTGAAAAACTTGCATTTTACAAAGGCAACATATTTTTTCCTGGTTCTCTTGGCCTTGGCTTAAAAAACCAAGCCTTGAACTTAAAACTTACTTAAAACACGTAAGGTGTTAGTTAATATTTACCTAATTTTCTCACCAATTTATCTACAATTTATCTACAGTTATCTACACCAATTTTTGTCATTTTTTAGTAGAAAACAATATCGCAACCACTTTATAGCGTTTTACATGCCCATAAATAAAATCCGGCGGTAGACGGACATTTAAACTTTTTCTTTAAAAATACAGGTCCAGCCAGCACCGTTAGGCCTAGGCGTGTCTGACTATAGGTTTTGTACCGTGTGGCCTTGTTATAGCATTACAGCAGCAGCTGCTGGTGTTATTTTATCGCCGGGTCCAGCTTACCGCAGACTGGAAAGTTCGCGCATTAACGACACGGTTGCCGCATAAAACTCGCTGTCCGTGACGCAACACAAACAGGCTGCTAGTGCATGGGTAATAAAAACCCAAGCGGCCAGTGCAAATCAGAAATATTTCGGTTCGCAAATTAATTTTACTTGTATGTTTTAAAATACAATTTTAGTTTTTTAAAACTTAATTTTGACTTTTTATATAATTTTATATTTTAATGTTAATTTTCGAGACGATAATTATTTTTATATAATTTTGTTCATTTTTAGTTCGAGAAAGCTTTTTTCGAACGCCAGTTTTGGCATATTTGGTATTTTAAAATGCCAACTGACCAATTGCTTTTGCAGTGTGTGACACTGTGTGAAATAGCCACTTGAAATATGCACGATGAATATTTAATGAAACAAGCTCAAACTGGCTTCAATTCGTTGCGTTAGGCGAACGGTGAGTAAACAGTCTACTTATTTATAGGTCTGTGGCAAAGTCCATTTTCTGCAAATTCCACCCCCTTTTTCTTCCTAATTCCGTTCGTTGCAAATTCCTTTTCTTGCAACTTTTGTTCCTTGCAAATTCACACGTATGCGAATTTTGGGGTTTTTTCTTGAATTTTTCTTTCCTTGCAATTTTCACCCCTTTTCCTTGCAAATTCCATTCCTTGCAAACTCAGCGCCCCCGCACTGATGCCTGTTTCTATTTCACGCTAAAGCTGTGTTTACCCGGCAATTAATTTGCATCGCAAAATCGTGTTTTCGTTGTTTCTGCCATAAATGATTTTCGTTTTGGTTCGCCTTGCAGCTTTGGCGTTTTTTTCAATTTTATTTAATTTTTGTTTTTCTAGTTCACGTTTTTGCAAAAATCAGAGTTAATTTTCGTTTTCGTTTTGGTCGTTCTAGTCACTGGAACATCACCGCGATGGCAGTGCGGCGGAGCGAGACATTGAAAAGTCGTCGACAATCGTACTCAGCAACCGTCACGCACTGCACAATACGCATCTGCATGGTAACCAGCGAGCTTAGGTCGTGTTTCAATGCTGTCTCCATTAGAGCGCTTGCGATGAAATAAAATAAAACTGGGCAGGTTGCGATTCGATTCTGTCTGCCGGTCATTTGCAAACAACTTTGAGCAAGTTGCTTACCTATTCTGTGCTCAGGCCAACTCAGCCTCCTACCTTATGTGAAACGGGAGAGTAGCTTACGAGCCACAAGGTGAAGGCCTATCTGGCTGATTGGGACAATGGCATGTCTGCAGGCTGCAAACCGCGGGTCTAATTGTTCGTTTACGCGGGCAATAGATGGCCGCATAGTGCGCTGCTGTATCATTAGCTCATGCCAATCAGCTGCCACTTCTGAGATTGTTAAAGGGCTTCTGGACACTAGTTCGTCTTATGTAAAAGCGCTATAGCAAGTACAAGACTTTACTTCACTTTACCCATTTCCGATCACGTGGCAAATTTTCACGGCGATCGGCTGAGCATGTTGCGTTGGAATAGAAAAAGACGAAAAAAAGGTTAACAGTGAAATACAAAGCGTTTCCTGGCGAGCTAAAGCCTCTGTAGACGTAAACGTAAAGTCCTTCCGAAGCCATAGACCCACGCGCAGCGCTGATCTCCGTTTCTTTAGTCCTCAGTCTTGTGTCCTCCAATAGACAGCATTATGAGATTGACGACTGTCTGGAGGATAACAGGGAAGATTATTTGAACTGCCATTACTCTTACATATGCACAATTATAATGGCGAGATCGGAATACTTACAATTTTAGGTTCAGATCGTTTCGACACTGAAGGACTAACATCACTGTCAACATGATATAAGTAGAATCGGCGTACTTAGTTGTTGGCAAACGTTTTCAAACTCTAAAGCAAAAAGGTAAATTTTATAGGTTTATTACAGGCCAGCTCGCCAAGATCTCGGCCAAGACTATTTGGCCGAGGTCAAAGATTTAAGGTTAAGGCCAAATACTAACGATAACATTAGGCCTACTGCTGCATTAGGTGCCGCCAACAATTAAACGTAATCCGCAACGTCTGCGAGCACGGCTATACTGTACGTGCAACAATGCTGGTCACACAATGAAATTGCGTGGCTCGTTTAAAATGGAGGTGGCGTGCTCCATGGTGATATGTAGCTACGCCGTTTTCTTAATTCCGTCGTCGCGAAATCGCTATTTTATCTTAGGCCTATACAACGTACAGACAACGTAAACTACACGTACGTTGGCCTATATACAACGCAAAAAACGAAAGTAAGCCTAATATAACTGACCGGTTTGGTTCTAGTTGTCACAATAATTATATGCTAGATGTTTAACGTTTTCAGTCAAAATCGATGTTAATTCAGCTTACCACAATCACAAATATGCCTACTATTACAATTGCTGCTGTTATTGTTATAACTTTGATCAGCGAATTATGTTGTTTTCCCAACGAAGCACAAAAAGCACCGAATTTCTAGCTAACACGGACGTTGTTTTTCATTCATTATTTTAGCTCGTCGAGTCTTCACGTCTTAAAGCTAACTAATGATCACAATTGTCATAAAAATCATTCCAGTCTTGCAATTGCAAAAAAAAACGCTCTGTCCGATACAACAGTATTTATAGCTTCACAACACGTAGTTTTCAGTAATGTTTTTTGCGTTTTTTTCTACAAAACTTTATTCAACTTTATTCGCCATTGGTAGTAGCAAATAATAAACACATAACAAAAATACAACAAAAAAACTTAACTATAGCAACGTTAAGTTGCTGCACTAGTCGAATTATGGATTGAAAAACTTAAAACAAGCCTTTTCCGCCGGTTTCTACAGATGGAATGAATGCAGTTCCGTGTGGCTCTAATTTAGTCGAGTTTAATAAGTAAGTCACGCAAGGACGAAAGTCTGTCGTTGAAAGTCGCCCACTGATTAACGGAAAGCGTTGAACGCGGCTGGTAAAAACGGCCACACACGTAACGGAAATAGTCCGACGTGATCGCGTAATCTACAGTCGCGCTAGATCCGTTGTAGCAGGATATCCGTTCTTTTATAGCAACCGAACTTTTTAAAGAGTAGCGGCATCGATGTTTGCGCTGGAAAAAAACCGCTTTTTGGTTCGTATTATAATACATGTGTTACAAAAGTTCTTATAATACGTACTGCAGTGGCGCCATAATATCAGATGTTCCATTTTTGTACACACAACTGGCTACATTCATTCTCAAAAAGTAAGACCAGCGAGAGATGGATTAAGAGACGGACGGACAAACAGACGGACGAGCAAAACACGTAATGCAGCCTATAGGACGGTCGCATATTAAACTTTGTTCATATCTTCGCCAGTTATTGACCAAATTTAAAGTTTTTTTACCGTCATACTCGGTAGCCAATTTGCAATAAAGTGGCCACTACAAGTTCCACCAAATCTTAACTGTGTCGCTACACTACCTAGCGCCGTCTTACTTCTGGCCCACCTTGTACACACAGTCACATCACGAATGTTTCGAGAAAACACCGGCTAGATTATCGCTTCGACTGCAAGTCGCCGAGGTTGGCGCGTTTCGCTTTTCTAGCGGCTGCGAGTAAAAAACCCGCTCGGCGCAAACAATGGATGCGACATTCGCTTGTCGACATCAATTAACCACACGCGTCAGACGCTCTTATATTGACTCCACTCTAACAATGACAGAAAGCTTTTTGCCTAACGACGGACACGTGTTAGCTAGCTTACCTACGCGTGCGTTTGCTCGAACACAATGAAATAAATAACAAAGTGCTTGGCGCTCCGACATTCAACGTAATATGTTCTAATTCAGACAAAGTACTGTCGACCCAATGCGCAGCAAGAAACTTGCGGTCGACGATACATTGGGTGAAATCAAGTTTTGCTAAGACTTTAGTCTAAGACAAAAGTCAAGACCGAACTTGATCTGACTTTGGTCTAAGCCCAAAGTCAAGTCCAAAGTCTAGACCAAAGTCAAGACCAAAATCAAAATTAAATCAGCTGACAATTTTTAATGTCAAAACAATACAATTATAACTTAGCTCGACCAAACGGACGTCCCCGTTTGTTATTTGAGCTAAATATTTACTTTTTGACCAGTAAAATAACGTGCGGCGTCTGGTAACTAATAGGCATTTGGTTACTTAGGCCCCTACTATCTACTGGCGTTAACTACGCAGACGACACTAGCGTAAGTAATGACGTCATCGCTGGCACAAATATTGCACAGAATTCTTTTTATATCCATAAAATGGCCATATAGGCAAACAAAGTAATATTGCACACACAACCCGATTAATATAGGTCTGGAAAACACTTCTATAATGTTGATTTAACTAATCCTATTATTGCAGTAATTCGACGGTTGCGTAAAAAAAGATGGACGACCGCAAACGAAAGTCAAGTCTAAAGTCAAGTCAAAAGTCAAGACTAAAATCAAGCCCAGCTCGTAGATAAGCCCAAAGTCAAGACCAAAGTCAAGACTTTAGTCTTAGACTAAAGTCTTAGCAAAACTTGACCTCACCCATTGTGTAAAGTCAGTAAGCAAAATGTACAGACAAGGTGCAAAAAAATCCGTTCGTGGATAAGTACACAAAACGCATTTTGTCTTCTGTCTCTGCACGGCTGGCAGCGAACGTAAACAAAAATGCAATTTTCCCGTAAAAATGGCAAACAAAGTCAACAGATATAAGAAGAAAGATGCAAAAACGAAAAAAAATAATGAGTATCTCAGAAAAGAACATTAAGTCTGCACCGCTAGACGATAAAAACATTAAGAGTAGAACTACAGCGAAAACTCTCTCTATTTTAAGATTTACTTCATTCTCCTGACTTTCGCCACAATGTCTGCAGTGTTATAACCGCGCATAATCTCACTTTAGTCAAACCGCAAGCGTAACGGCTGAAACGCGTCTCGCATCTGTTCATGTTATGCACGTTTCACGCGGACCACACGGTCGATCGCAATCATAAAATGAGCACTTTGCCATATCGTCCGACGTTTATTAGTATGCACTGTTACACTTGTACATGCACTCTATACCGTGATAAAACGTACACACAATAATTGATATCGAAACCGGAATGGTAACGGTAGATTATGTAGGAAACGTGGACGCAACCTTACTGCTAAACAGGTAATAAAATGGAGATCAGACACTGCGCTCGTACTGTCGCAAAGTAAAAAAGTAAGTATTTTTTTCAGCGTGTCAACTGTAAATAACTTCCAACGCACTCCGTGTGCAAGTAAAATGAAAAACAAATGCGTCTGAAATGGCGTCCAAAGATAACTAGACAGAAAGCGTGTGCTGCATTTCAGGATATCCGTAAAGGCGTTTCGGGTACTCGGACCGTCGTGTCCGAAAGGCACGTCCAATTCCTTAAGTTGACTGCTGACATTCCGATGTGCAAAACGTGAACTGTGAGACAGCGACTAAAGTTTTATCTTTTACCTTTTGCCTTACTGCGCTGCATACTAGCTGGTCGATGAAAATATGCATCATTTTACGGCGTCATTTTTCGACTGTGCGTTAGTTTTAGGCTCGCGGTCAGGCGGTAAAGTGCACGCGCAGAGTGCTAGCAGTGCAGCTGATGAAATATGCAGACGACGAGATGCCTATCAACATGCGGCATTAACGACCCCGTGTAGTAACATAATTTCTGCTCATAACTCAGGCGACTGCATAATAACACACCTAGCCGCATTAAGACTTCGTCATACGACTTGTAAGAAGGAATAAGGAATGACACCATGCTTTCTGCGCACTGACTTAGCATCAGCCGGCGTATGTCAAAGCATCCTAGGCTATACTTCTAATACTTAGAGACATGCGCTTTAACATCTGCGTGTTAGATAAACTCGTTGCTTGCAATGACGTATAGTCCTCGCTACCTTAGCGCTCATTAACAAAAAAAACAAAATTTTGATCTTGGCCTTGACTTGACAAAAAGTCTTAAGAATTCCAACACTTTTTGCTATCAATTACTGTTAAATATCGACAACAGTTGAGTAGTCTGTTATAACATCGAGTAGCAAATTGTTAATCAGCATCAATACGATAGAACATTTAATGCTGCATGAAAAGTTTTGTTCTCGGTCTTGGAAAAAATATTGGCTGCCAGTTTTCGTGTGTGAACTTCATATGTTAGGCCTGTGATAAAAATTTAGTTTAAAGTGCTGTAATATCACGAACGACACGAAGCAACTGCTAGGACAAACTGGACAAAATGCCGAGGTACAAAAAACTAAACAAAATGTTTTGCGAATGAACTATATCATTTTCGTTTATCGTGCTCGCATAATGACCATATGATGTTCAAAAAATTAATATATCTATCGTTTTGTAAATAGAATTTTGCATAACGTATGTGCAACAAATTGTAAAGCGAAAAATTGCAACAAAATGAATACACCAAATACGTACAAACTAAACCGACAACAAAGCGTAATCGTACAAAGAAAACCATCAGAATAATTCATCAAAATAATAAATCAACTGCTTCGTCTAGACGTCCCACAAAAAAGTTTACTTTAAAAAATTCAGTTGAGGCATTACAAACAACCATTATTCAGACAGCAAAAACTAATCGCCTCTAATCTAGTTTAATTAGTCCTACTCGACGCTGACTGCTTATTTATCGCTGTCGTTGGTGTTTTTTGTTCGCAGACAATACTCGCCGATCCAGGTAAACCAGCGGTTTCTAACCAAACATGTCCAGCTTTTACCGCATGACGTCGTCCTTCGAATACAGTTTATCGAATACCCCAGAGCGATGACGTTGTTTTGATGTTTTCAGCACGAAGCCTCGCTTTGACAGCGTATCAGTCTCTATAGCAACTAGTGGCGTATTTAAAAGAAGGCAGTCTGCCACGCCCCTGGGCGCCGACAAAATTTGTCCACGATTCAAAAGAACTGGAGAGCACACATTTGCCGACAAAGTGGACCAAAATAAAAAAAACATTAATTTTTTAACATGACATTGTATGACATCGTGTCTGCTTGTCTCAAAACAAATGGGAAGAAATACTGCAGCATATTTCGCATTAACTCGGTGCAGTGCTATACACTATTAATGTAGCATGCGTGCTGATGGCAAAAATTGGCCTTATATTTGATGATATCGTAGGTAAAACCACGGATCTATCTATGTGAGGGCTTCACCCGCCTCCCTTCGCCATAATAGTTCATCCAGATAATTAACACTGCAGTTATTTTAATCTTTATCCTTCGACTTCTAAATCGTCGAAATTTGGCGAAATGTCCTGCATTGAATTATGAGATATCGCGCTAAAAATTTTCGGAGCACACGTACAAAAGGAAAACGTCACGAAGGTGTATGAAGATGGAACAGCTTTCGCATTCGGAGTCGATATATGATAGCGATTCGGACGTGTGAGTGCAACGGACGACCGCATGATCGCAAGTCCGATGCTGCTGTAATTGTTACTCCAAACCACTGAGCTGGGCTCTTTATATGCACCGAAACAAGATAAAAGACACGTACGTGGCAAAGACGGAGAAGAACATCGGCGAGATGACGAGTGACGTCATCGTGTCGTCGACCGCGACTTCCTGTCTGCACATCGTCAACGTGCTCTCGACGGCTAGCGTCGGTCATCCGGGGGCGCAGGGGCAGCTTCGCTTGATCCATCACGCCTTGCCCTGCCGCCGTCGTTCGTCCGGCTCGGTTGGTCATTTGTCGGAGATTCTCTGACAACGTCTGGTCCGGACATTGCCAATTAATCGCTGCTTCAGACACGAGCCTACGCCTCAGCTCTTAGCGACCAAAAGTCAGCATTATCCTATCCCGTCCGGTGCTTGTTGCATCCAGCGCAACCAGACCCTATAATACCTGCGCGCAAACTGTTCCTCCGAGATCACGTAGAATAATCTACCACGGTTGTTCTAATCGTATTGTAGCACCTCTTCCTCTTCCCTTAAAACGATTAATTTTATCTCGATAGTCCTCCAAATCACGGAAAGCTTCAGCGGATATCTGCAAGTGATCCCCAAGTGCCTTTATAGTAATATATTCTAGCAATTTACTTTATAACAACATCTAAACTACCTATTTTCTTACGTATTTTGTTGCTCCCAGCTTAATAAATGCATAAGATGATAATTGAATTCACTAACAAAAAAGGGCTGTATTATTTTAAAGTCCAATGGTTTCGCTTGTTATGTGACTGCCCTATGTGCGGCATTACGCAATTTATCCGATGGTCTGTCTGTCTGTCTGTCTGTCTGTCTGTCTGTCCCGTATTGGCTTCGAACTTGAACAAACATCAAAGTGATTTGGTAAAATGCGGAATCGCTTTTTCCAATTTGCCAGGTAACAAAACAGTGTAATTTGCAATTGCATGTTTGGGCTGCGAGATTTATTTTAACTCCCAAATCTTTTCTTTGTTTGATGGTTATAGACCCCCATAATACACAATGTGTCACTAAACCCCACAAGTGTGTAGCTGCCAAAATGCATTTAAATGGTGCACGAATGTCAAACCACAGACGACAGACAAACAAACCACGCTAAGAAGAAATATGTAGCGAGAAGCGAATCGGCTAAAAATGCACAGGGCAACTAAAATGCTGCGAACGTTATTGCGTTAATCGCAGAATGTTCCTCGAAGCAGGACAGCTGGCGTAAATTCGTCGAAAACCTCACAAAGAAGACGAACAAATCGTGTAAACATGGCTTGAACAGTGAAATAACTTAGGCTTTACTGACAATACCTCACACGCTCGGAGACGAAACGGATGGCTGCGAATCCTGTCGGCACTTTTCATCGAGCAATTTTCTCGTACCACTGAAAGCGGTCAGTCCGCCTGGCGTAGTGTCTGATGGGCGTTTGTTACAGAGGCGGCGCCTCGCCGTGACGTCGCGTCTGCGGTTGTTCAATCTATCGCACGTTGTTGGCAGCTCATCACAACCGCAGGCACGCTTCGTTGATCGACCCGTCCTTGTATCCAACCCAACCCGGGACCCAGGACCCAGGACCCAGGGTCAGAACATGACGGCCGATCAGTATATGTCGCTCACTGCACTTGCTTCAATTTGTTTATCTCCGCAAAGGAGGTTATGTGATATCGCCGCGTTATTTAAGCCCTATCTGGCAGCTGTACAGTTTGTTAGCAAATATAAAAATTTACAGCTAAATTTGGCTTTATTTTTTAGAAAAAAAATAAAACTATATTTGAACCAACATAGAGGTGTCAAGATTATGGTGCTGATCGAGACCACCATCCGCACCCAGAATAGGGTTCAAGAAATCTTTACCACTGCGAGATAGAACCAAGCCGAATACAGTGGCAAACACAGCGGAAAATGGTAAAGCGTTGGCGAAGGTTTGCGGTTTTGAAGAACCCTTCCAGGGCCTACTACGTAGGGTAAAGTGGAGGCAAACTGCTTCCACTTTGAGTCAGGGGGAGATTTGCAAGTTCCAGAGGGGCACAAAGTTCTTCAAAATGCTACTGAAATATTTTTCATTAAAATATGAAATATAACAAGCAAATCTATTTGGTGTATTTTAGCCTTAAAATGTGACATCTGGCAGCATCAAATTTGGGGGTGAAAAACTACAGTCAAAATTTGCACTGTAAGTTGCGGCTAAGCCGACATTGGAACTGTACCAATGCCATCCTGTGTCAAATAACTTTGACCTTTAATCTTATAGAAAGAAAACAGCTGCGACAGTATAGTTCTCCTCACGTTATGAATAGGCCTAACCACATCTCGCCTTTCCTGCGATTAAAATTCGACAGCCGCATCGCTTCGCAAACGCTGCATCATCTGCTTGCACGGAATGGATCGACCTCCTGCGTTGTCACGTGCACACAATTTAATCTTAACCGCTACGTCATTCAAACGTCAGCGAAAAAACAAACGACCACAAAAGTGATCTGCAAAGCGTTGAAACTTCATACGAACGAAATCCCATCAGAACGAAAACCCAGCGAAACGAATCCCATAAGAACAATAGGCCTACCATTTTTCCCAATAGAACGAATTTTTCTTTCGTTTTATTAAGTTATTGTTCTGATAAGCTTAATTTGTCAGATGGTGACCAATTTTCCTTTTTTATTTTACTGATATCTTTCGTCTTCCATTCCATGTGTTGTTAAGACTTCTAACTATTCCAGCAGCTAATCCCACTCTCCTATCAATGTCCGAGCGTCAATCTGCATAGCACTCCACCACGACTGATAACAGAGTGGACAAAATGCCATCCAAGAATATATGGCTCATATAACGTGTCAGTGGGATAAGAAAACATCCTCGTTTGTGCAAACAGGTCAAATCTAACTTACGCTTATTGGTATTATTGAAACAAAAAAAAACGATTCAAATCAGGAGTTGTATGGCCGCCATCACTAGTGCACCGGTTAGCTGAGCATCTGTTGAATCTCGCCAGGGGTGTCCGTTGCCCGCACAGCCATTCATCAACCACAAGGCGCTTGTCGACAGATAGACCACCCACTGAGCGCGCCCGGCCTCCCACGACGACAAAAACCTGCCGTGCAGGCGGG
>Ga0056128_1011111_pt1 | contig 11161 bp, 11 predicted proteins | sample WorMetLIZISLAND2_FD_71113 | JGI IMG/M metagenome (GOLD analysis project Ga0056128, IMG submission 71113) | Marine gutless worms symbiont microbial communities from Max Planck institute for Marine Microbiology, Germany - Olavius geniculatus... ... | reverse complement strand
GACATTTAACCTCGCATATATAATATGTCGATTTGAGCTTCATAAATATATGAAATTAATGCGTGAATTCAAACGAAATGCGGCATTATGTTACGTTATGCGAAATATTCTAATCTATCAATGCCTGCGGTGTCGTCATGACCCTAGCCCATATAGATCATGAATATTAATGGACAGCCGACGACGTCATCATTCTAGGCTAGGCGATAGCCTATAGACGTCATGAATATTAATTCATGGCGTCTATAAGCTAAACTCATGACGTCATCGCAGACCGTCATGGCGGCGCGTTTTCTACGTCGTTTTCATAGATCATCGACTTCAAAGGTAAATTTTTTCGTGTTGACAAAACGCTGGGCGCCGATATTACTGTCAAAGTTGTCAGAAAATTGTGCACTTTCAGGAAAATGGATAAAATGTATATGTTAATTTTGGCGTCCACGGACCTTTAATTTTTAATTAAAAGTTTATTAATTAGAAATTTTTCCCTGATGATGATGCAGAACATTATTGCGTTGTAGTGTGAAGCCGGTGCTACAACGGATGTGAATCAGGAAGGAGCGCCAGCTGGCTACGAAGCTGTGTCACTAATAGAAGCACTCAATGGTCCAACATTACCACACTGTGCTCCCGTAGTCAACTCTGATGGAACTTTGCGCTCATTACAGTTCTCTGACACGACTCCACATGGTATGATGCTTACACTTTGTAAATCATCTCCGTTATTAACCAAACATCAGGTCAAATGAACTCAATAAATATCTGAGGTTCAAGGTGTCCACAGTGACGTTGTACTGTGCATTTATCAAATGAACCGGGCGAACTCTCACAATGGCAGTGCCATAGTGACAGCACTGTAAACATTTTCATGGGTGTTACTATTATTATTAGCTTACATTAGTGATTGCAATTCCGGGATTGGATTCTCAATCACGGGATTCGGGATTGGGAAATTTGTAATCCCAGGATCCCGTTTCGGGATTAGGCTTACGGATTGGTTGTTACTTTGGTATCTCTAATTGACTTATTTTATGCACAGGGCTCCTATGGAAAGTATATTTGAACTGTAGAGTGACAGTGACTGTGTAAGCCTAGTACTCTAGCGCTCATAAAATATTGTATTCACAAGATGGCTAAAATTCTTATTTCTGCCATTTAACGTGCAGAAAAATACAATTTCAGCTAATTTTTGTAGTCCCGAGATCCCACGATTCGGGATTGGTGAAAACGGCCGGGATCCCGAGATTTGGGATTCTGAAATTACAATCCCTAGCTTACATACAGAATGATACAGTGTGATAGTTGCAGCCACAATATGTTATGTGTTTAAACTCTTCAGTGCTTTGACACTGATGGTTGGGCATGCAATGAAATTTCTCCTCCGTCAGTCCCTAAAAGTTTACTTTTGTGGACTCAGCAATCCTGCAATAATACGCCAATTATTACTGGATATCTGGGAGAATTTGCTAGGTCTGTTGCAGAATCAATATCTGTAAGATGTAAGCTAGATTTTCCCTGTGTATTACTGCATATACTGTAATTATGATGCATATAATCATGTGTTATTGTTGTTGTGACTGTTATCAGATGATGCTGGTACAACGGAACCAGGCTCGGAAGTCAATAAACGTTCAAGGTCTGGATGCTCAACATCTTGCTTTGTTCTTGTTTCGAGATAAGATAGAATAAAATATTTTACTAGAATGCAGCCGTGAACGTATGAAACGTTACACAAAAGCAGATAGAGTGATCAAAACAGTCCCCGATGTTGCCTGTCTTTGCAGGTCATTTGTCTCAATAAGTGCAAGGGCTCTATAGTATTGGACTCGTAACTTTCAGGTTGCAGTTTGAATCTTATCGCTGATCGGCCTTGAGCAAGTTGCTAGCTTGCTGCGTGCTCAGGTCAACTTACCTAGCCTCTTACACTCAGTGAGATGTAAAGTAAGTAAGACATCAATTTATATAGCACATCAATTTTGGAACAGCCGGTAATGAGTAGCAGCTTGCAGGCTCTAGGGTGAAGGTCTAGTCGTACTATAATGCATATAGTGTCTGTCTGTCAGTTTGTTTGTCTGTCAGCCCCCTCTAGCGCCTTCCCTGTTGCACGGTCGCGGACCCCGACCATGGCGTTTGAGTCCTTGTGCCTTAGGTACGTGCCCTCCACTTTGCCCCCATAGGCAGCTTGAGGGGGCGGAGGTTGAGTTGCCGGGTCTTCTTTCCCCGCAGATTCTGCCAAGCCTGTCAGCTTAGCACAGTGTAGTGCTTCGTGGTGGATAACTCCCACCCATAAAGCGGGGTGCTTCTAGTATGACTAATTGGGGCAGTGGTATTTTTGTCTGTTGGCTGCACTGTCGGTCCAATCGATAACTGGCATGGACAGTGCATAGCCGCATGATATGTTGTACAGTGTTATTGGCTGAAGCCAATCAACTGCCAGTTCCAAGAATATAAGCACTTCTGGACCTAAGTCTGTCCTATGCAACCGGTGCTGTGTCAATTGCTAGACTTTTGCCACTATCTTTTAGTAGATGTCATGATTGTAATGTCGATGCACTGTGTGTATGTGTGACTGGCAGCTATGTGGAGGTAGCAGAGGTGGCTGGCGCTGAGGGTGGAGTATCTGATTCGACTGACATTGCACAGACGTCTGAGGATGACTCTCAGCCGTACTTCTACCGAGCTGGTCAAAACAGCTTCCCCATCGTCTCGTAATGTCACCTTCATTGTCACATCAATCGTCATAACTGAGGCCCGAAAATGCGTGCAAAAAGATTAATCTGGCAGGTGGAATTGAACCACGGTTACACTCAGAGATGAGACTTTTTAAGACTTTTTATATTCGTAAATTTTCCCAAGTACTCCATGTTAATTTGATATAATGGAATCATCTCATTGTTTCGCATGGTACCATACCAGGTATTTGTGTGTCCCATAAGCTTATGGTCAGCTGTGTTCAGTTTTTGATTTTGATCAATGGTAGCAGAAATCCCCGGCTGGTGAGAAAGTCACTGTAATGGACCGGATGGAAAGACCAACAAATTTGGTCAGAAAACAAATGCTGCCGAAACATATTTGCTTAATTAGCATATGTGATGTGATGTAGCTGACATTTGCAATGTAGAAGTAGTTTTCTGTTTACCACTGCAGACATTGTGATATGATCAGGTTTGCTCACTGCTCATTCAGGTAGCTTTTTGAAAGGTTTTCAATTGGTATCACCACTCCGTTGGCAAAGGATGTTACAAAAAAGGTTGGTTGTTCGAGGGTTAAAAATTAACTGTCACATGATCTAGTCTTATCACTTCCCTAGCCAAGTGGTGATGATGATATGATGTGTACAGGCCTAGCGACAGTGACGTCGTTGACAGTGTTGGCTATGACGATGTTGATGTGACTAAGTCTATGTCAACACCTGCTGCCCTCAGCAGTAAACATGTCACCAGCTGCTCGGTGCCTGAAGTGCTTAGAACTTCGTCGGCACAGCAAGGCACATCAGTTGAACTTGTCAATGAGAAATCAGCATCCGCAGCTGTAAGTATCTTGCGTCTGTTTATTTCACTGATGTGATGCTGTTCTCTATTTATTACACGAATTGGGTGAATTCTTGCAGTGTCACTTCCATATTGACAACATCATGAACATTGTCATTTGCTGTGAAGTGTTACTATTACTGTTAAGTTGTTAACTGAGAATATGTGGCCACTTGACACAGGTAGTTAAGTATGAATTTTTCTACAAGTTTCCTAACAGCTTATAAAGTTTCCTTAAGTCAGCAGCTTAATGATTTGGCTGATTTTTCCTATGTACTTTTCAAACTATTTTTGTAAGTCTGTTGTCTTTCCTAAGTTTTTCGTTAAGTTTGATGTGGGAGCTTTTGAACGTCGTGCCCATGCCTCTAACCTGAGCACTGAGCATTTTATTACTCAGTGATTGTGATTGTGATTGCTGCTGTTGTGAATCAGGAAATGTCGAGTGAGTTGATGAAAGCGGATGACAACACAGAGCCGATGTCATCTCGATGTACTGGAACTGTACGACGAACGGCATTCACTGGTAATTGTTGCTTGCTATCATCACTTTATTTAGTTATTTGATTTGCATTTTATTACTCCCTTTACAGGCACTGTAATTATTACTGTTATGTTTTGCTCTGATGTTAGTAGATACGTTGTGGAGAAGCATGACATGGTAGGAGTGCCACAGCGCATGTTTTATTTTCCCACATCTGCTACAGTGCATTGTCATATGAAATTGAGAACGATAAAATTGGATGTGTCACGGCTCAACAGTTTTGCTTGCCAAATGCTCAGTTTATCGAGCGACTTAACAACGCCCACAAAAGTAGGCAGATAAAATCGATCATTATATGTCATCCTGTTTACGCTGAGTTGTGTGCATGTAGACCCGCTGACAGCTGACGACGCTGCTGACGGTGACGTCGGTGTGACGCCGCGTGACATTACTGCCGACACTATGACACCAACTGTTGACATCACCGACCCAGTCTAGCAACCTAACACTGACACTGCAACACTGCCCCACTCTCTACTGACACTGTGTCACTGCCCCTGCAGCATATTTGTCGAGCGTTAACAGCTGCAGAATACCGATCCAGGGACACTGCAGCAGTGTAACACTGACTAACACTGTGTCACTGCCCCCTGCATCAGTGTCAACACAGAAGCAGTGTAACAGTTTAATCTGTGCTTTGTGATTATTATTATTATTTATTATTAATATCCCCAAACTTGGTCAAAAAGTTGTGTGCATACTTTGTTGAAATGTTTTCACGGGGGTGGAGCAATCGATTAGATTGTACATTGGTTTCTGGATCCAAAGTTGTGATTTAAATTCAGACACAGTCAACAGCGAAGGTTTGAATTGAACTATGCTTTGAAGTTGTATTGACGCTGACAGCAGAGAATCGTTATTTTAGGTCTGTTGTGAAGAATGCTGGATCACTTATTCAGTTGATCAGCAGTTCTTTGCTATTATAGCAAATAGGCTATTGCTTTCAGTGGTTGAACCGATGCTATATCATTTACTTTTGTGCTATAGTTTTGTGTAATAAGTCAACAGACTTGGGACCCAATTCACAGATATTGTATAAATATACAAATATAAGTCGTCTCAAGAATTACGTTCATATGTGCATATTGTTATGTTTAGTCTGTTCTAATATAATGCAATGTACATTATGCATGCATATGTGTGTTTGTATTTTAACTGGTTAATGAAGTTATTTTCCTTTCATCGGTAAAGATAAATAAACACAGAGAAAATCTCGTTTAATTTCAAGTTTTAATTGTTTATGAGTCAGCCTTTGTGCTATAACACTTAGTAATAATAGTACAATGGTAAACGGTAATAGTAAACGGTTCGTCTTGTGACCACTGGACATTCATGTGCAGTTTTACATCATCGTCTGTTTTGTTTAACTCTTATCAGTGTTTGTAAAATGAATGTTTGCATATCTAATATCGAAGTCAGTAAACTGAACCTTGTCTTTTTATGGCTGCTGTGCATTATTGTTATAATTAGTGTCCAGCCTCATATGGTAATATGGTCGTGGAGCGAACAACTAGCAGACAAAAACATCATTGGCAGAAAAAAATTACAAATGCTGAACCAACAGTGCAAAAGCTCAATACACCTGAATAGTTACAAATCACAAACTAATGTCAAGAACAATAAAAACAACCTTAGAGAAACTACAGCTATGGAAGTTTGCAGCGACAGAAATGTCTATGGATAAACGGACAGTATCATTTAACAGTTACTCGTCCACTTATACACCCGTACTCAAGTTATTACCGTTAACACTAACCCTAAACCCGACCCTAAGCCTAACCATAAACCTAGGCTTTAACTTGGGTGCAGGTGAATTAATGGACACGAGCCATTTAATGCGTGTAAAGACTTCTGGAAATCGAGTACTGAATATTGAAGTAAGCAATTGTTCTCTCGGTGCTGTGACAGGAGACATACTCAGCAGTGCCAACATACCAAAATATTAACAATATAATTCGCTAAAGTAGGTCTAACAAAGTTTGCTGCAGATAACACTGAATGTACAATGACACCGATAAATGAATATTATACAAAAACAAAATTCCAGATAGGGCCCTACAAGACTCGCTCTGGTGACACCACAGATAAATAAAATGGCGTTTACATCTGCGATTAAATTGAAACAACAAAATCGTGTGTAATGTTTTACTTTGGCTTTCGTTTTAACATATTACTGTTTTAAAAGTTTTGGTTTTGTTTCAGTTTTGTTTTAATTTCTTTGCAGAGGTAGGCACTATCTAAATGATGAGAACAAAAACAAATTGAAAAAACGAATCAGCGTCAACCCTCGTAATTGATGTGTACACAGGGTGGTCCAAAAAGTTAGCCACCAAATTTTGCAATGCGGCATATTAATACTGACTGATTTCCAAAACTTTTTATCACTGAGAAGTTGAGTTGCAATAAAGTGGTATTAAAGATTCAGTCATTCAACGAATGGCCTGCCACAATGCTTCGTGAAATATTAATATTTCGCCTTCGTCACAACTCACAAGGCAGTGCGAGAAATCGCTCGAAGTGTGTCAGCTTCTAATTATCTCTGTGGCAATTTTCTGCTAAGCATCTGTTATTCCAGCACAATTTTCAAAACTGGTCAATTTTGATGAAATTCAGAATCCTGGTGGCTAACTTTTCTGATCACCCGCTGCATAACAGGTGTCACAAACTTGTAATAATAACATTATCCGTAATAAAAATAAGAAATATTGATTCAATTGAAGTTCAATATTTCTAAATTAAATGACGAAAATGCAGGCATTTATTGCAATGTTCCTCTCATTTTAATGCAGCCGTCCTGATAAGCTGAGTGGGAGATGAGCACCCCGCCTACGCCCCAGCTGGGCATGGCTCCCTTTACCTTTACCTAATAAGCTGCAATATGAGTGTTGCTTGCTCGTGCCCGTCTGTCTGTCCATCTGTCCGTCCGTCAAATACGGGCTTCTAGTGGAGAATGAAAAAGCACAGAAAAGAAACAAACTGCGTGAAAATCCAGGGCAGGAGCAACTAGTGTGCCAATTTTTAGCGCAAAAAGTCAAAGATCAAGGTCACCCGAGGTCAAAAACCTCCTGAAAATGATGCCAACCACGTGCAGCGCTGACCTATGCAATGTTGATTTTAGAACTGCCAGAAATGGTCTACCAACTGACGTGCAAAGTGAGCAAGTGCTGTCTGAATAACTATAAATGGACGGCTGCATAATATGTCCGCACTGGGACGACATAGGCCCTATCTTTCTAGTTTAACGCACTGTCACTACGTGGCAGCACAGTTGTAAGCACAAGTCAATGTCAGTGGCACAATCGAGTTACTTGAACGTGATGAGATATTCCGGGTACGTCTGGGCGTCATAGAATACCACAAATATGGAGCTGCCGCCATCGCTGACAGAATCGAACCCAACCGGTGGTTCTTTCATGCCGCTTTTTCCCTGTGCCGACTTTCCCGTGAGCACCCGCGCCTGGTAGACGTACTTGTTACCGGACCCGTCTGCCGGACAGTAACCTCTGATGGAGTATATCGAGTTCACTGCGAAGTACACGCCATTGCCGATCGCCAACCCTGCAACAGAAACGATTATAGGCTACCACTTATATCTGCTGTCCAAGCACTTCCAGGTATTACTGACATTAGGCAAGATCTCTCTAGTGCAAGCGATTCCCCCTATAGTTAAACATTTCTTTTCAGTGTGGTCTGTCGTCTGGCGATCTGACTGTCGTCTGTCATATTCTTGCATCTTGCTTAAACGTTTGACAGATTTGGGTTGAAGAATATGCAATTGCAAATTGCTGTTGCCACCTGGCAAAGAGAAACGTGGAGTGATTCCGCCTTTTCCCAAATTACTTTGTGGTCTGGTTATAATATTATGTTCACTGTATATAGGCCTACCATGGACGCCGCCGTAGCTGCGGTTGAAGTTGCGGCTGTTGATGTTCTGAATGTTGTTGCCAGCCGTTCCATGCCAGAGTCGCTTTTCATTCTGTGCTCCAGGGTTGCGCGAGTCCATTTCCTCCTTCTTGGTCATGTACAGCAGGTACAGATACGGGTTCTGGATGCGCTCGATCTGTATCCACACAAGTCCACACCGACTTTATTTCTATCCCTGTACCTGGAGGGCGCAGTTTGCGCCCAGTAAAAAATAAGGGGGTGGAGTTTTGTTAAAAGTGCACATCAAAACTTCCTATTTTTCATCGGGCAATGTACACACGGAAGGAAAGGAGGAAAAGCACAGGGAAAGGGAGTAGGGAGAGAAAGGGAAAAATAGGAGCGGATGGATGGGATTAAGGCAGGGAGAGGAAAAAACCCATAGGGGCCGTTGGACTACCGAGCCACACGAACGCTAAAGGCCCAAAGCAATAATTCCAAATGCATAATAATTTACGCAAATTAATAGTAACCTTGACGATGGTGGAAAATGCATTCTGTGCGGTAGCAGCAAACTGTTGCTCCACAGTCTTATACTCTGGTGTTTGTGGCGTGACCGGAACTACGACGTATTGGTCTGTCTGCTTCATTGGAGTCCACGTGCTGGGCAGAGATGTCGCTCCTACAGTATATACAGATCGTTAAGTCAATGAACTAAAAAGCTACAATTTCAAGAATTTACTGCATGATCTCATATATGGAGTGCACCAATAAAAAGCACGCACGCCTCTATCTTTCAAAGATGGTACGCACCCAAGCTTTCTGTCATAATCTCACGAAATGTTGACCTATTTTCACAGCTCTGCCACCAATATACCGGTATTCAGCAGCAATGGTGCAATTAAATGATCGTCACACCATCACATCCCAAACACGTTCTTAGTGCATCAAGCGTTGTGTACGTTTACTCCCCATAGTTTCTGCTTGTACTCAATGTGTCCTCACAAAACGATGGCCAAGCTGAGCTATTTTAAACTTAACTCATAATGTGCTAAAATGCGTCAGCAGCATAGTTTGATTTAAAAAGCAGGAAAAAAAGACAAAGAAGAAGAACTCGAGAAAAGAGGAAAATGGAAGGAAAAGCAAAGAAACAGACATAAAGTTTAAACCATCCGTAAGGTAGTTTTTGTAGACAGAAGTCGAGTATACAGGCAAAGCGGTCATGCGAATTACCATGCTGTTTTCTGTTGACGGTGAACTGTTTCCCGGTGCTCTGCTGGTACGTCATTGTACCGAACGTGACGCAGTGTTTGCCGCCACGTTGACCTGTCCAGGCGCATGTCGTCTGCTTGTCCTGGTACGCCTTCTCCAGCATTCCCGCCGTACGCTGGTCAAAAGACGTCGTGTTCTGTCCGTCCGAATACTCCCAGTCAGCCTGCACACATGAAAAAGCAGCCCACAATCAGCACCATTGAACTGATCAATAACGGGCTACGGTAAAAGCATGAAAGCAACCTTTTGGTCCTTTCACGTAAGTCAAAAGTTGAGTGGAATTACACAATAGTCGCACTCGCCAAACGGCGCAAAACGTACTTATTTAACGCAAACGGTGGCGTGAACAGTACGAATAAATGGATAAATGCAAACGTCCAACAACAACCTTTAGTAATCACTGAGTACGATTTTTGCAGGAAAGTGTACTGCCGAGAATTATATATCAGTTACGGTAGACAAGCTATCCCGTCTAACGAATCTTAATATCTTATCTCTTTCCTCTCGTACATATAATTCGCCAATGCGTGATCCTATGGCATGAGTTAGGTGTGAATGGACAGCTGAAGAGTCATCATCACCTGTTTGGCGAGGAGTTCGAGCTCTCTGTCGGTCTTCTCCTTGTCTTTGACCTCCATGATGATGGCATAGATGGCAGGCACGACTGAGTGCAGAGAGTCCGAGCTGCCTTCAAGCCTCACCTCAGACTTGCTTCTATTGACAGTGATTTTCACATTGTGCGCGCTCTCCAGCCCGCGGATCCGTCGCTCCTGACGAAACGTACAATTAATGACTGGGTAAAATCGAGTTTTTGTCGTGGATAAACGCACCTATTGCCTCGTCCGAGGTGTTGTCCGACGTCGCCGAGCCTTCCGAGGTTTAAAAACCTCGTCCGAGGAAATCGGACGGAATGTGCATGCTCATTTTTCCCGATTTCGTCGGACGAGGTTTTTGCCTGTCAGCCAAAAGACGCCCATCAGAACCTCGGACGAGGAAATCGGCTTTAAATATAACGCGACAGCGGCATGAATTGTGGCCATTGCGCCCGCATGCCCCTTCGAACGCAAAAGAAAAATAATTCTAAATTTGCGTAAAGCAGGCACTGTGACGCGAAGTCCAACGTGTTAGCAGAAATTTATTCCACGGTCACAATCGTACGGTACTGTCTAGTGTCTATATACCGTTGTGTCTAATACCCCGTTTACACGAACAAGCAAACATGAAGCAAACGTATTCAATATACACGCGCACGATGGGTGTTCTAAATTTGCTTCATGTTTCCTTCATGTTTGCTTCATCGTGCAAACGGGGTATAAAGTAGCACAACGGTCGTTAAACAACGGACATTCTGTTCGTATATGTTCGTGTAATAACACTCACTAACAGCAGTCTCTATGAGACATGTATTCAATCCAAACATGTTAACGATATCAAGCTATACGAATCTTTTGTCCTTGTCTATACACAATTAGTTGCACACATTATGAAGTAGATGGTTGATGCATCGGTATTATTCGCTAGCAGTACCCAAAAGGCACTTCTTTACGCAGCATTAAAAAAAATAAAACAAAAACTAAAACTAATCGGTGCCGATAACAGGCGTGCGGTAGCACAGCCCTGTGTTAATGGCGACCGGCTAAGTAAAGGGAAAATGGCAAAATTCGACCCCACGCAGATCCGAAACCCCTCAACCGATCGACATAAAATTTGAAACAGGTGATTACGTCCGCGAGACGACCCCCTGTGCAAAATTTCGTGCAAATCCGTCGATTAGGGGCTTCTCGGCAAATGGGTGAAATATAACGAAAATTTTTCTATGGTATATACACTGTGTTTTAAAAAAACGGGCACCCTTTTTATTTCTTTCATAATTCACTCAAATGATGATCAATTTACACGAAATTTTTATCAGATGTAGCTGAAGAAATGCTAATTCAAAATATATGGACAAAATATG
>Ga0056128_1011108_pt1 | contig 11164 bp, 9 predicted proteins | sample WorMetLIZISLAND2_FD_71113 | JGI IMG/M metagenome (GOLD analysis project Ga0056128, IMG submission 71113) | Marine gutless worms symbiont microbial communities from Max Planck institute for Marine Microbiology, Germany - Olavius geniculatus... ... | reverse complement strand
TAGTTAAGTGACTAAATCGCAGCCATTGTTGAAGTCACACTTTAAGGGTAGAATGACAAAACATCTTATCTGCTGTTGATGACATTTAAAAATGGAAACAACTGTCAACACCACACATTTAAAAAAAATTATCTCCCAGTATTTTAATAATGTTTGAAAAAACTTTGATGATATTAAATAACATCTAGATTTGCTTGCTATATTTCATATTTTATTTTAATGAAAAATATTTTAGTAGCATTTTGAAGAACTTTGTGCTCCCCCCCCTGAAACGTGCAAATCTCCCCTCCCTGACTCAAAGTGGAGGCAGTTTGCCTCCACTTTACCCTATACGTAGTAGGCCCTGGTGCGTAGGGTTTAACGTCCCACCCGATACAGCATTATGTCATTTCGGGGACGTGCGAGATATGACCAATTAGGTTACTATTAATCACTAATAAAAAGTGGCATACGCCCTTTCAAATGAAATGAAAATCATAGATTTTGGATGACCTTGAAGGTCACTGACAACCAGTACGGTCGGCTATTCTAGCGACAGCTGGGCTTCTTGTTTTTACTGCAAAAAGCGTATATGTCTCTGTGTGTATATATCTGTCTGTCTGCCCGTACAGTGCGACGACCTCCGCTCCAAGAGATGATGATGATGATGATGATGGACGAACTAACTTTAACGTGGCATTAATTAAGTCTGAAGACTACAAGGACACGTAACAATAAGCCTATAAACAGTGAAGGTGTATGTCGTCAACTACTCAACTAGTAGGTAGTTGCGTGGGATAACCTTGGCCTGAAGCAGTGCGCTGCCGCCGCCGCCGCCATTTTTGCGACGCCGCCGCCGCCGGTCACAACGGACCGGCGCGCCGCCGCCGCCGGCAGTATGTAGGCGGCGCGCCGGTGTCACGAAATGCAATCGCCCCCCGAAATCGATCGCCCCCCGGCGGATTTCGCGACGTCGAAAAGTTCGCCCCCCGTCATAAAATTCGCCCCGTCAACGAAACAGAATCGCCCCCGTGTTGCAAATCGCCCCTCGCCGCCAGTGAAGCTGCATGTCGCGGCGTCACTGCAAGATGAATGACGCTCAAAGTCTATTGAAATATGAATCCAGTAAAGTCCGACAAGTTCGTAATTTACGTTTATGACCACGTCGAGTCGGTCTTGTTCGGGTACCGAATCAACGTTCAAGGATCGACCAAATTTTCGCCGTTTCAACTGCTCTACGGCGTTAAACCGCGACTCCCGACCGATTTATCTGACGTCGTCGACTGTGCTGCCGACGACGACTGCGATAAGGATCGAATAGAGATAGCGACCGAGTTCGCGAGTGGCCTGGCGGAGGTTCGCAATGAAGCCAAGGATAACTTATCGGCGGCGCAGAAACAACAGAAGAAGCGATAGGCCACGACATGAAGCATGCACCACCGACGTACAAAGATGGCGACAAAGTGTTGAAGTACAATCGTCGTCGAGACAAGCGCAAGGGAGATAAATTGCAGCCGCGATACACGGGGCGGTTTGAAATCATGGAAATTCTAGCGCGTGGAGTGTAGGGGCCTATTCACTGAAGGACATGGAGGTACCTCTGAAGCAAACACTTAACGCCACCAATCTTAAGCTGTGGGTTGACTGCAGTCCTCCGTCATCCCCAGAGTCAAAGCCGACCAAGCGAGCACGCCATAGTTCGCAGTCGCCGACGCCGACGAAAACATCGGCGGCACCAGGCGGGGAACCGACAGCATCTACGGGCAAGCACGATCAACCTATCTACATCGACGTAGACAGCGCGTCGCCTTCACCTGAACATACGCCTGCGACACTAATGACCTTGCTGCGTCACATCTTGCAGTAGCTGCGCCACAAACGTCCCTTCTGGCGCAAGCTCTAAGTGGATTCTCGTCGGTGCTTCCGGGCGACAAAAACATAGAGATACTCTACAACTGGCAGCACTGGCTCACGTCAGCGTGTGTTCAGGGCGAAGTGTTCGTGGCCAACAGTGCTGGCAACAGGCAGCAACTCGGCAACAGTTCGCTGCATTTCATTTGCTGCCGTGCTGTCGACCATCAAGTCATCGGCGCACAGCTCTACCAAGGCTTGGCCGTATACACCGTTACCGAGATGGTCAGTTTTCCGTAAAACGCACATTTTTCTATACCCACCCCTCTCCGTTCAACCCCGAATTTAAACATGTTTCTTTGCACTAAATCGCTGAAATTTTGCATGCCTATGTTTGTGTCACAGGGCTAATTATTCGTGTAAAAAGTTTCCTTTGCGACCCTACAGTTTAACTACAATCTATCCGTTATAGACGACGACGACGAGTCGATGACGACAGATGGACTGTCGGACGGACGACAGTCGTAGGCACTAGGCCTACCATAAGCTCGACCGTTACTTTTAAGTAGGCCCTACGGTCGGCTAAAAACCTTAAAATTGGACTTTAAGGTTTTTAAATTTAAAAGAAAACCTTTAAAAGCGAGTTTTTTTCTGACCAACTTTCTAGCCCTGCCTGCTATAGTTAGTGCTTGCTCTGCTACACCAGTACAGGTACATACGGAAGGTATAGGCATATCCGAGCTGCAAGGAGTGATAATGACTGTCAGAATACGAATTACAGTGCACAGCAAAGAGTGGGACTCTAGCGCACATATAATATTTTTATTCACCAGACGCCTAAAAGTCTTATTTCTCTCATTTAACACGCGAAAAAGTAAGATTTTAACTAATTTTGTAATTCCGTAATCCCGGGATTGAGACGTCGCCAATACAGGGAGTGGGGATCCCGGGATTACAATCGCTACCATTAACACTACTTTCTGAAAAGTTGTATTTTATATAATATTTTACTTATTTAGTATCTTCAGTTTTTGACTCGATAATAAATTAGTCATTCTTTGCATTGGCAATGAGCGTCGAAAGTGTAAATAAAGATGATTTTAAGTTACAGAATGTTTCGTTGGAGTTCGGGAAGTGTTTCGAGGGAGAAAACGTCAGAATGGACAGATTTATTAAAGCCTACAGAGAGCTGATAAGGTGAAGCAGCGGAGATATTGATAGGTGACGATGGTCAGTCACTGATCACGCCCACTTTTTAGAGCGGTGTACCTAACTGTTATGAACGGTGTATTGCGGTTTGTGAGGCATTGATGCGATACCTCGTCATTTTCTTTGCTAACTACTGCCGGCGAAATCACATTATCACTTACTCGCAAATTTCCGATTTCACTTACATTAATCAACTGCCAAAGATGTCTAAAGGCCAAAAATAAAGAAATATTTACGATCGTTTCGTGATTTTCTAACTATTTTGCAACAAATCGTACATGTGCACGCAATGCGATCTCTACGTCACAGGTGTTTACTTCGAGCTTCTGTCGACCGAGAACGATTATGACACCGATTGTACTGGATTTTAGTTATTTTAATTGCAGTTAAATGCGACTACAAACCCTAAATCTAACCCTAAACCTAACCATAACCCTAACCCTAACACTATTCCTAACCTTAAAACTAACCCTAATTCTCCTAGAACAATTATGATACTGATCGTACTGCATTTTAGTTATTTTCATTGCAACTGAATGCGACTACAAACCCAAAATTTAACCCTAACCCTATTCTTAACCCTAATCTTAAAACTAGCTTAACCCTAATTCTACACCTAAGTCTGAAGATCTAAACATAGTTGTTCTCGGTTTTTAGATGCCTGTGCATTTGATGTACATAATGTTTAATATTTGCGGGTGTTTACGATGTTGACTGCCATGACAGTCCACTGTGATGTTTTGGTTTTGTGCGAAGTTCATGTTGAAGTTGTTAAAAAGTCTGTCTTACTGTTCCAGAAAGTTAGTCAGCTCATCGGTTTAACTGCAGCTGTGCACGCCACGTGCCTGTACAAAACGTCTCGACGAGACACAATGGTCCGAGACCCGAGACAAGTCGTATTGCCCCAAGACCGAGATGTATTGTGTCGAGACAAGACCAAGTGTGTCTTGAGACCGAGACGTCTCGACCAAGACCATATCCCTGTTTTTGTGATGTTTTGCTAGACAGTTATTGTGTAGACAGAGCCCCTCGCTCGGCTGTCAAGTACCTCTTCAACTATTGTCTGTGGTATATTGGTAGCCAGTTAGTCTTTAGTGTCATAATATTATGTTCCAAAATACTTGACAAACTTACATGTATTTCTTTTTCATTCTCTGCCTTTTGACTCATTTATGTTTTTTCGGTTTATTTGTTTCGTTTTTAATTTCAGTTTGTTTTTAACTTTACGTTTGTTGTTGTCTTTTAATATTACTAGCAAAGTTTCTGCCGTGCTGGTGGGAGGACCTTTAAGTGACTGTCGTTCACCAGATGGCACCACGATGCACTACACATTGCACTAAGCACTATACTGATGGCCGGCCGGCAACTCAACCCCCCCCTCTCAAGCTGCCGATAGGAGCGGTCGGAGTCAGGGGGCAAGGGGAGTGGGCACGTGGTAAGGCCCAAGGACTCAAATGCTGAGGTGGGATTCACAACCGTACGACACAGAAGGCGCCAGAGAAGTATGACAGACAGACAAACAAACCGACTAACTGTCTGCACATTATAGTAATAAGATTCAAGCGATACTTATACATAGTATGTGTGCACTGTGGAATTTTTTGTTGTTGCTTATAATGTTTCAATGTTTGTGATGCTGACGGTGACTGAGCTGATTGCTCAACTGTTATTGTCATTTCTCATGTTGTTTTTTGTGCATACAGGTTCTTCAGTGTCATGGGAACAATTTTCTCATTCGTTACATCAGATGTACACAGCAAGTTAGCCATTTTGCAGCATCACTTGGCTTCTGAAGCCGGCGAACATTACATAACAGTGGAGAAAATGATCCAGTATGAGGTTGCTAACGGAATAACAGAACAGGCCAGTGCACAACCCTCTGGTTCACGGACCTTGCTGAGGCTGCACCGTGCACTGGAATTTCTAATTCTCCTTTTCCGTGAGCTCGCAAAGTCGTCTGCCGATGGCACTGAAAGTTTCTCGACACTCGTGGGACGTGCTTACAGCGCAACATTAGCTAACTATCACCCATGGGTTGTGCGCAGTGCTGTCACCATGGCATTGTATGCTGTTCCATCTCGCGGCAGTCTGGTTCGACGTTTAGACCCGGATGGATCTGAGGATCGAATTGTCAACCAGCTGAATGCTGCCATTCTTGTAATGCAACCAGTTTATGATAAACTACAAACTCTGTACACTGACAATGATCTACTTCATCTGCCTTAGACCTTTGCATTAGATAATTTGTTGGTTTTCATGCTGACATTCATTGGTTGTTTGTACACAAATGATGCAATCAAAATCAAACACATTGCAGCATAATTATAGTTTTAGTTGCACACTTTTTTGGCAGGACATAGTTAAGAACTATTGTTAATGTTAATTGACAGCCATTATTAGTAATTCGTGGTTAATATTTTTTGTTGCTAGCTGTTTGAGCTAAACCATTGATGTTAGGCCTTGAAGGCCAAAGCCTACTTTGAGGTAGTATTATAGGCTTTGTTGAATGATATGTGATTTTCTCAACAATACAGCGTGGTCCAAAAAACGGCACAAAGTTTATGGCACCATAATTGTGCAACTATACGTCACAGTCATGCGGTTTTCAGCAAAATGTTTCAAAAGAAATTCTTTCCATGACTAAAGTCACTGTATGAATACCGCAATTAAATATTCTTTGTTTTTGCCACTGGGACTTGAACTGTTCAAAAACAGTATTACCTTCAATGTACCTTGGTTCATAAAAAACATGCCACTATTATTTTTGAACAGCTCCATGAAACACTGGCCAATTTTAATAACGTTTGGTATGCGACATTAGGAAGAAACCTGATGCAAATGTCTGTAGTTTTGGCCACCAATGTTGTTGCTGCACTACCTTGTGAAATGCAGAAGTCATAGTTTGGCCGTTGACAACATTGAATTCATACTGGGTAGTGCATCCGTTGGCTCAGAAATTATTAACTGAATAGCAACAAACACGATTGACAGTTATTGTCTCTCAAAAAGTCACACGTGTCACATCATATCATCTTCATTACAGCATGTGCTTAAAATGTCCACCTGCAGCAAGATCACAAGCGGTAGATGTTGACACCACTTGCCAACAGCACATTCAATAACTGTGTGTCTCGCAGTGGCCCACTCGCTGTTTATGCGTCATTTTAGTTTGTCGACTTACGATTCTAAAATTAAGACAAAGTAACAGATTTTCAATGATTTTGTGGTATCAGTAATTTTCTGAGCCGATGCGTGCACTACCCAATATGAATTCAATGTTGTCAACGGCAAAACTACGACTTCTGCCTTTCACAAGGTAGTGTAGCGACAACATTAATGTGAGATGGCCAACACTATGGACATTTGTGTCAAGTTTTTTTAAATGTTGCATGCCAAAAATTATCAAAATCGGCCAATGTTTCACGCAACTATTCAAAAAATAAAAGTGACTCATTTTTATAGACTATGATGTCGAGGGTAATACCGTTTTTAAATAGTTCACTTGCCAGTGGCAAACACAAAGAATGGTTAAGTGCTGTATTCAAACAGTGACTTCAGTTATGTAAAGAATTTTTTGGGGAACATTTTGCCGAAAACCTTGACTGACATACGGTTGCAAAATTATGGTGTTATAAACTTTGTGCCATTTTTGGACCACCCTGTATATTGTACGTGTGTAATTGTATACAGAAAATGGTAAACTATTTTATTTCTATAATTGTTCACATACCCAGAAATTATTGACATTTGTTGACAGGCAAAGATTAGTATGGTCATAAAAATTATTCAGGGCTGCAAGCGATTAAAAGTTTTTTCAATCAGTTTATTTCCAGAAATTAATCAGTTAATTTGGATTAATTTTTAGTCAAGGAAAACAGCCAAAGCTGCAGAATTCAATTGCTTGTTAATCCGCCCAGAAGCGATAGCTTTTGGAGCGGGCTTATGTTTTACTGCAGATGTTTTTTTTATTTCTCCAAAGTATCTCTGAGCTCTGTTGACCGATCGCTGCAAAATTTTGCACGGTGGTCAGTACTATGCTGAATTTTATAATGCCAGTCCAAAATTTTGGAGGCCTACCCCCAAAAAATTTTAGGGGCCAAAAACATGCAAAATTTGGCCCAATTTCTGATGACTTGAAAGTTTGGCAGCGAATGTCTCCGGAACAGATGAAGATATTCAAAATCGGTGAAGTATTTGATTTACCGCGATTCCTCCTCGTTAGGCGAAAGAAGTCTGGTAAACATTAGTTTAGCAACCTTGGAGATCTGAAGGTAAAATTGTACCCAGTATAAAATTTCGGGAGGCCCACCCCAAAGAAATTTTAGGGGTTAAAAACATGCAAAGTTGGGCACGATTTTGTACGATTTTAAAGTCAAAGTACATTTTGTACCACGATTTCTCCCGCGTTGGGTAAACAAAGTTCTGTAAACTTAGGTCCACTAATCACAAATATTAAGCGGTGAAATGATACCCACCCAAGTTGACTTTTTCGGAAGACCATATTTCGGCTCCTAGGGGGTGCTGCGCCCCCAAATTTTCACACGCAGTAGAGAATGATCAAGTCTTACTAGCACACCTCCCACCTGGGATGGTGGTCCCCTTACAATTTTTTTTCAAAGGGGGTCTAAAATTGGCTTAAAATTCAATGTATTAGGCGCAAAATCTTTGGGATCAGGGGGATTATCTTTATGAAACTTCACCACGTGACGTGCCGCTCTGTGGGGGTGATAACGTGGGTACAACTTTTGGGGGGCACCGCCCCCTTAAAATTTGGGAGAGCAAAAAACGTCCAAAATTTAGTACGTTTTACGACAGCTTTCGACTTTGCGAATATTTCTGGACTGGACAGAGATATCGACAAGCAGTAAACGGCATTATCAACCGCAATCTCTCACGCATTGAACAAAAAAGAATTAGGTGAACTTTGGTCCACTGTCACCTGAGATCATGTGGCTAGTATTTACCAACCCTAAGTCGACAGTGCGCATTCTGCGTATGCTAATGCACTTGATTTCAGGCCACGAGATTTTGCTACTGGGAATTTCACCTCCCCCTGAATTTTCCCCCCAATCAGACTTAGGGCGCCGGGCAGACTCCCGTTGGGCTTTGCCCCAAATTTCTAGTTGTTTGTTGTCTTTTGCAAATTGAAGCAATATCGAGAAAGTGATGATGATGCAATAGCATACACAAGTTGTGGAGTCAAGGCTCACAAAGTGTATACTATAAAATTAACAATATGCCGTACATCGTAGAAGTAAAAAATCTTGACGACGTCCTATGCGAAATAAACTTAGTTCACAAACGTTGGTCATCAGTTATTTTAGGCTGTTAAAAAGTACAAAATTTTAATTGAACTTTAATGGATGAACAAAATGTTAATCAATTAATTTTTAACAATCAGTTGATTAATTAATCGTTAATCTCTGCAGCGGTAAAATTATTGAGCTTTAAAGCTTCACCCTTGCCCTTATAACTTGGCCTTCAAATTTAAAGCCAAGGCCTAAACCTTGTAGCCTAAGACTTGTACTGTTCTTGTCATTACATTTGCTTGGTAACTTCGCAGAGCTAAACATTCCAGTTGTTATTTGTATATTTATATTATACTGTGAGTCGTTTAGTTAAAAATGTTTAGTGTTTTGTGTGCTTGATTAACAATAAATATTTAGTACAGTATGATTCTGTTTATTAAGTTATTATATGCTATGGCATCTGGAGTAACTGTGCACTTGTGAAAAGTCGTAATGCCAGATGTGAACTAATTTGCTTGTCATTTCACTAGATTACTGCTGGCAGCTGATGCTGGAAACGGACACAAGTGCATGTGAATGGCGTGAACATTGTATCACTGTACGGTAAACACTTCTAGCTGCAGTACATTGAGCATTCATTAGCTTATAATATGGCCTTGCGGAACTTGCCGCAGAGTTGGAATTAGATATGGGTTTGCAGGTCAGGTTGATTTTATGTATTTATAATTATTTACTTCAAATTTCCTAAGCATTTTGTATTTCATATTCTGTACGTAGATAAAAAAATATCTAACTCGCCACCATCTCTGGCCTTCTTTGTCGCTGTGGCAATAATGATAATGCAGTTGTGAACTGAAACGTGTAAGCTTCAGCTGCAGTGCACTTGGAAATCAACTGAATGCAAAACCTGCCTTCGCAGTCCCGGAGAATATCTCGGCCTATTTTTGCATGATGAAGGCTACTGATGGTAGGCTACAAAAACCTATCGTCGTCAGCCAGCTGCTTCAAGTCATTAATGTGTCCATCACTGGCAGACAGTTGAACCCCCACACTGCTGTGCTGACATAGGTTTAACAATGCCGAGAGAGTGCTCAACGTCACGTGGTCTAGTTTGATTACGTCAGATTACTACAGAGTGGGCCAAAAATGGCACAATTTTTGTATGCCATTAAGTTCATCAAATATTAATCGATTTTCAAAATGATTTTAATGTCGGAATCAGGAGAAAATTTTTCGCTATTTTTCTCATTCTGGGCCTTGTGATGTTGTTCTCATTTTCATACATGATGTTCGCCTCAACAGTGCACAAGGTCCCTAACTCACTGACAGTGACATCGTGCCAGGGGCGAGGTCCCAATTTTTGGGCTGACTAAAATTGTCTTCTTGTTGGAAAATGTTGTTCAAATAATGCAAAATTTGGGGCTGAAAACCTCACTGTGAGGAAATTCAGAGGTAAATTCGAAATCAGGGTTCCCACACTTTTAGTGACAAAATTCCAGGAGTTTCAAGGACCATCAAAACTTTTCCAAGACCTCGGAGTGCGCCTACAGTTAAATGTAAGACAACTGCTTATGGGCAATCGTGCAATGACGAATGGAATGCCAGATATTTCATAGTTTGTCTCATCACTGTATTTCAGTCAGTAAGTGCTATGCTATGCCAGTGGCGTAGCCAGAAATGCGAACTGGAAATGTGAACTGGGACCTATCTATTGGAGGACAGGAGAGAAAGCAAAATTTTATCAAGAGCAATTATTAAGAACAGTCAACAATCTCGCTTTAAGTCAAGTTCTTGAGCTTGAGAGTAAAATTAATGACTTTGATGACAGATCTTGTCAAGCAAAACTCCCTGCACAGTATTCATTATTCAGTCCATATGCAGTTAAGTAGAAAAAAATATCATCCTAAATCTGAACACTCTATCACATATACTCGGAAAACATAGATATACAAATTTAACACACTCAAACAGAGCAAAGTCTTATTACTGTGCTGGAAAATGTTGCGAACAGAAAAAAAACACTTAAGAAAATATAACCATTTGGTCCTGATTCTGCTGTGACAGACAGCACTCACACAAATGTGTTTTGCAGCAGTAGTCTCAAAAGTCGGGAGACCGAGATGTCCCCCTGCGTGCTGACCCCTTAGATCGACAAATATAGTTGAGGTCAACGCAACACAAAGCTGTTTTCCATAACAAACTGTATAGTTCTGTACTAAACTAAGAAATGTAAAGTTATTAAAGTTAGGTCTCCACTACTTCTACGACATAAATGAGTTTTAACTCAAAATGCACAATAATGCATTTGACAACAATGCTTTGAGATTAGAGCATTCCCAGACTCCTTAACTGGACTATGGAAGACACTAGGAAGAGGGTATGGGGACAAAGGAAGGGTAAAGAGAAGAATAAAAATAGAAGTGCACGACCCCTACTGCAAAATTCTGCATACAATACTGGTTGAACGCATGCATTTTTTCTCACAAGAATCAATCTCTGTTGACAAAGTACTGTATCTGTACAAAAGTGATCAACACAAAAATAGAACACCATAGCCTGGAAAATCCCAGAGCCATGCTTCAACACATACAAAAATACTCTGGAAAAAGTTTAGCTGTAATTATAGTTTCACAGCTGATGACAGTGACTTGTGGCTGTTTGTTGGAAAGGACGTCCGACTAGGTAAGAACAACAGCTGCAAAGCCTAGCAGTTTCCACTGGGGGTACCATTCAACTAGGCACAGTAAATTCAAAAACTAACACTTTTAATCAATTTAGCTTTAGTCAGCCTACTTTTTTGCCATAGTGGACAAGTCCATCACCAGGCTGCAAATTTGTTTTTCTAATGATCACCTCCCCTCCAACCCCCCAGCCCC
>Ga0056128_1011107_pt1 | contig 11165 bp, 6 predicted proteins | sample WorMetLIZISLAND2_FD_71113 | JGI IMG/M metagenome (GOLD analysis project Ga0056128, IMG submission 71113) | Marine gutless worms symbiont microbial communities from Max Planck institute for Marine Microbiology, Germany - Olavius geniculatus... ... | reverse complement strand
CTAGAATATGGATGTGCAACTTGGCACCATGGTCTAACTGTTACTCAGTCCCAAAAATTGGAATCTTTGCAGAAGAGGGCCCTCAGAATTATCCATCCCATTGCATATGATATGCCATATGATTCTGCATGTGTATACGCTGGGGTAGAACCCCTTTCTGTACGAAGGTGTGATTTGGGGAGGAAATTTTTTCGCACAATTACAAATGCTGACAGTTGTTTACACGACCTTCTTCCCCAACGACGAGACTCAGATACTATTTCTCGACTCCGACGACATACTGCCTATCCCATACCACGGACGAGAACTAACAAATATCGGTCTTTTATCCACTTTGCCCTGGCTAAATACCAATAACTTAAAAATATAAACACATATATCAGTGTGTGCTCTGTTTTGGTGTATCTGTTTGGTGTATATGTGGATGTGAACTGGACTTAAAGGAGTGTTGAGTGTGGACTATTTCGTATTTTGTATGCTCTATTAGATATGTGTAGTTGCTACTTTTATGTTTGTATATTTTTTAGCCATCGGCTATCGTTTTTATTAAACCTGAGTTGAGTTGAGTTGAGTTGAGTTGAGTGAATCGTACCAAATTTGGACGTATCTCAGTGGACACGGAATGGATTTTATGTTCAGTTTTGATGTTTTAATGGTGAACCATGCAGGTATTTTGAAATAATCAACTTTATAAATTTTTTATACTAGCAAATTTTTTTATTATTATTTGTTTATTTTCGTTATGTACAGCCATGATAGACATAACTGATGTCTCAAGAATTTGCTGTGTAGGCGAGATCGAGATGTTTTGCACATTAAGATCTACAGCACCGGCGACTTCTTTGACGTATTTGATGGAAGCGAGAACACCCAGTTTGCTACGCTTTATGAGCTTCTGTCCTACTACTGGAAACCAAAGTCACCAACACAGGACCTACTGGTGGAACAGGGTGGGAAAACTATCCGACTTCTTGCTCCAGTGCTGAACAATTATGAGCCAGCCATCAGTGATCGGTGAGCTCTAAAGGTCTAGTTTCTGATTCACTGTAGTGCTGTAATTAATATGAATGTTTAGTCACCACATTTTGCCATGGACTGCAAAATTTTTTTAGCTGAGCTGCAGAATTTGCCCGTTTTCAGGGAATTTTTGTTTGCATGGAATTTAGTAGAATTTAGCACTGGCCGGTGATCATTTTTATTTTCCAACCTATATCCAAGTTTGTGACAATTTCTGACAAAAATGACAAAACTGCCAATCTTTTCATAGATCAGCATAACTCATCACAACACAAACAATGTTTTCACCGTTGATGAGGCATAGCCTGATTATTGATTAGAGAACATTAGGATGCTACAGAGTGAGAAAAATTTGCTGCAGTGAGCAATGGAATTTGGTGAACTGGCCTGCTGAATTTGGAAAAATTTCTACAGCCACCCATCTGGATAGTAGCCAGTTGATAGGTGTGGTCTGTAATATGCAGTTTAATATGCTGTTATGTGTCATGGCGTTTAACAGGTGGTTCTATGGTGACATAACGTCCGAGCATGCTAAGCAGTTGTTACTACAAGCTGGCAAACATGGCAGTTATTTGGTGCGCACTCGACAGACTGTCAGTGAACAGTTTGCATTGAGTCTACGCCTAGATGATGATGTGCTGCATATTGTTATCGTCTATCAGGTCATTTAGTCTGTTTATTGTCTGTCAGCTCCATTAGTCTCTCAGTTATTGTTTACCAAGCAGCAGGGATAAAGTGGAGCTCAGTATTCAGAATATGACGCTGTTGGTTTGGCATTATCCTGATTGCAGAAATTTTTGCTGCAGCAATATCCATATCTTCCAGCATTGGGATGCAGTGTATCCAGGAGAAACTGTGAAAAAGTAGGCCAGTAGGCAGGTAGGCAGTGGCGGTTCCAGCCCACAACATCTGGGGGGCACAGCCCCATGGCGAGCACGGTAGCACGAACCTATAACGGGGATCTGGGGCAGAGCTCCCAGCGGGGTCCAGGAGCAGAGCCTCTGCTCGGGGGGGGGGAAGAGCTGAAGCACTTTGGTTTTTGGACGTTCAATGGAAGGTGCAAATTGCCCAATTTTGTACAACTTGGAAACACAAAAATCAGATATTTGTGTTATTTTTGCCAAAAAAAATCATGGGTGGCAACGAAACTGGGGGGATGGAACAAAACTGGTGGGCTTTGCCGCCCGGCTTGGACCTAAAACCGCCACTGCCAGTAGGTCTGCTAAACCAGACTGAAAGTAGTAGTAGTAACAACAGTAGTACTGACAGTGGTTTCAGTTGTGAAAAAAGCTGAGGTGTGATTTTTTTTTGCTGTTGAAGTTCATTCAAAATTGTGATGTGTGTTAGGATATGGCAGTGTCTAGAGGTGTTACAAATCTCCAATCTTGCGCAGTTCAAACACTAGTAATAGTAGTGAAGGTGATGATAGTAGTAGCTCTTTCTTTGTGTATATCTCTAGTTTTTATTTATTTTCTGTGGTATTATAATTTTAAAGAAAACAGCAGGCATTACTGTGAAGGTATTAATCTCAATGATTTGTAAAGTTATTTTTTGCTTCTGTTGCTGCAGAATGCACAATATGCTATCCAGGCTAAGACTGTCCACAACAACTTTGATACTTTGGCCGAGTTACTGCAACATTATCAGCACTTGCCATTTGAGTACGAGAATATCGGCAATATAATTCTTGGCGAGGTAAAAGATCAGTTTCGTGCTTTTTGCTGTCATTTTTTACTTTGGATCTTGCAGCTTCTTTGTGTTCAGTTTTGCAGCCTGGATATCGCTACCAACAGTCATTTATTTGAGACTTATTTTCTGTATCTAATCATCATCTCATATTTATGATGCAAAAATAGCTGAATATGAAAAACTGTAACCTGAAGCAGTGGATTCGATTTTGTATTTGATGTTAACAAACGTTTGTATTTTCGGAAATAAAAAGCATCATAACATTTCTAGTTAAATTTTTTCGGAGAAATTATTACATCTGTATCTGTGTTGTTGTTGACAGCCATTGCTAATGCCGGTGATGGTAAATGCGAGGCCGGTTGATGACTCTACAAAGAACTCCAAACCGGCAGATGTCTATCTGACCGAGTTCTGTGTATGTTTTCCACTCAGCATTTTAGCAGTCAGGATTAGGCACAATGCTTGGAATTTGTGCACTGAATTTGAAGTATCCAGAACTTCTTCTGATCTTGGATTATAAATAAGTGCATTTTGTTTGTGCAATCTTGAAAGTCAAAAACTCAAAATTTGGCTTGGCAACTGAAATAATCGAATTCATCATACTCAGATTGTGTTAATAAGTCAGGTTTCCATTCCCAGTTTTACCCTGGAATGTCTCTAGAAGCCTTGTAGAAGGTCTTTCTTTCTGAAAGTGTGTCTTGACTATATTATTTTGCGACTGACTTAATAGCTCACATTATGGGGATTGCATGTCTGTCTGTTTGCCCAACTCTAAAACAAAAGGTGCAGATAAACCAAAGTTTGTTTGAATGGGTGGGAGTGACTGGAGTGCCAGCTGCTTTTAGCTTAAAAGGCAGAACTTTAAGGGATAGAACTCTGCTGGTTACACAGCGCAGTAGGCAAGTACACATAGCTAGGTGGATGGCTGCATATACACGTAGCTTAGTGTGATTTTGGGCTAACATGCATGTATTTATTCGTATTTTGTGCCCTCGTGTATGCATGTTTTCATATATTTGTGCCATGGGATGTGTATGTTTGTGTGTTTTGAGGCTAACGTGCATGTTTTGTGTCTACGTGTGTACGTGTTTTTTGTGCATTTCTCAGGAGTTGCAGAGACGCGAGTCGGAACACGTGAAACAGGCGAGGACTGAAGGACAGAAAGAGTCAAACAGAAAACGCAACAGATATAAGAACATTCTGCCATGTTAGCAACTCTTTCTTTGTGCATGTCTCGATTTTTCTCTATTTTCTACGCTATTTTAGTTTTAGATTTAATGAACTAATTTATATTTTGTGTGATTTGACATTTTCCTTGTAAATCTGCTGTTATTTTCTGTAGTGAATACATTGTCATACTGTAATTTATTTTGTGTTATTTTTTATCAGCTACTTTTGTTTTACGTACTTTAAATTGTTTGATTTCATTTGGGAAAATCAATGTTTATTTCATGTACTGGGTTATATTATTTTAGTTATAGTTTATTTTTGCAGTGGTTGTCGTTCTGATTATTGCATTTATTATTTGTACTTTTTTTGGGTTTTTTTTGTTCATTTAGCTTGTAGCATGGGTGCTGACTTTTGTGTGCATGTGAAGTCTTTCTTTTTTCTTTTCTTCTGCATTTTCATTTCTCCCTTTCACTCAGACTTTTTGTCCTGTTTTTTTCCTTTCGATTATGTTCATTGCTTTTTCCTTGTCACTCCCTTCAAATAAGTTAAGGGTTCAGGGTCCTGAAGTGCTTCCCCCGTAGAGTCCTGGGCTGATCCACGGCTGCTAATGAGTGAATTTAGAGCCCCAAAATACATTTTTTAATTGCAGTTTTTCTTGCTCGTTTTCTGTTGAACAAGTAGGCTGTGCAACCCCACCATGGTCAGCCACCTTGTCATGGTGGTGGGGCTTTGCACCGATGACCCGAAAGATTTCTAAAATCTGGAGGCGAGGAGCTAACTAAGCACTGACCAAACCCGTGAGAGCAGATTGCTACACATTACCAGTGCTTTTTTGCTGGTTTTGGCTTCACAGCTGACTACGGCTTTATAGCCGTCTATTTACGGCTTTACAGCCATCTATTTATGGCTTCACAGCCGTCTACGGCTTTATAGCCATTAACTGTAACCTTGCGGTTACATTCGGGGATGCGCATTGGGCCAAGCTTATACGGTCTCAGCGCTGGGCAGGTGTAAGAACCTGTCCACCCCGGAGGTAAGGTAAGGTAAGGAAGGTAGGCTGTGCAAGCTGCTAGGTGACGTAGCTCGTGACATTGCAAGCTTTGCAGTATATCACAGACGTTGTCTGTATGGCACAAGCCATTCTGAGGACGGTGGACAATCAGCCACAGACAGGCTGTCTGAGAATATGGGTCATTTATAGTTTGCATCTTGTGCACCCACTGCTTACATGACCCATAGCCATTGCCTGTGACTGCTCGGTGCTAAGTCAGCTGATCATAACAGTGTTAATGGTTCTGTTTGTTGTAGATGACCACTCACGTGTTGTCTTACATGACTGTGGACCTGAACATGACTACATCAATGCTAGCTATATCTCGGTTATTTTCTGTTCACTAATTTGATATTCATTTAAAATATTCCGTCAATTTTTATTTATTTTTATGTTGTTGCTACTGTGGACCTGAATACGACTGCATCAGTGTATATTTTGACGTTTATTTGTATTATTTATTTTTCATTGATTTTCATAATTTGGTCATTTTGTTGAGTAATTTGACGTTTATTTTGAGTGTTGTGTTCGTTTGTACTGGTACTTACTTAGTTTCTTTTTTTTCCGTAAAAATGTATATGGTGATAACCGATTGACAAACGGAATTTAGATCTTATTAACTGTACTGGAAACTAAGCTTGTAGGGTCTGGCTGGATACAGTTGCTTACATGCTGGGCTGGGCCATGCATGTATCCAGTACATATTAGCTATTACGAAATCTTAAACTCCACCAGTACACAGCCAGTAGAGTTCTTCTGATAGTATTTAGATTTTTGTGTGATGATGAATATGTGACGTTCGCAGTTTTGTATTTGTAATCAGTGTCACTGCTGCAGAGCTATTATTATAAACTGAGCAGGTTGATTGGTGGCACAACAGTAAGGATGATCGGTTACTGTCAACTGGTTACTACTTGGATGTATGACTGTTTCTGGGCAGGTAAACCATTTTGGTGTATACCCAATGGCAGAGTCAACTCAGCCTTCTATCCCTCCGGGGTAGATATATCGAGTACTGGCCTATCTGGCTGGGGATATGTTGACCTGTGTCAGATGGCAGGTAACACTGTGTGATCTGATATGGCAGCTGATGTTTCGTAGCTTTGAGATAAGTTTCCTGTAAAGACTATACACTCTTTGTACGATACAGATGCCAGCCGGCAGTAGAGCGGAGTACATTGCGAGTCAAGGGTGTCTGCCAGCGACTGTTGCTGACTTCTGGCGCATGGTTTGGCAGGAGCACACGAAGATCATCGTCATGCTGACAGACTTGATAGAAATGGGAAAGGTAACGTCATTTTGATCTTTAATTTGATTAGACTTTAGTTTATGATTACTAGAGATGCGAATTGAATTGAAATTGTACTGAATGAATCAAATCAGAGCACGTTTTGGATAGAACTAAACCAAACTAAATAGCTGGGAAGCAAAAAAATACACATAGAACATAAAATGAACTGAACAGAACTTGTGGTCATAAAGAACCTGATCTTTGTTCTTATTTTTCATAGCTGCAAAGAATCAGACCTCAACCCTTAAGTTTTAACTGAACTCCAGTGGTGAGGATTCTTTACAATCTTCAACTTTGTCGAAGCAAAACAATGTAGTTTATGTTTTGGGGATTTGTGGATTATTAACAGATTTTGATGAAATTTTGTGAAGGGGTGGGATTAGGCCAGGGACCACCCACCCACTCAGATTTTGCCACCAGTCCAACTTCAAAGTTTCCGGTGGAAGCACTATACATGGCAGACAGGGCCGTAGCTAGGATGTGAAAAACGAGGAGGCAGTGCAGGGGGTCTGAGGGACAGAGTCCCTCAGCGGGGTCTAGGGGGAGCCCCGGTGGAGGGTCTGGGGGTGTGGAGGCCTGGGAGGTTCGCCCCCAGCTGAAAAGCTTTCATATTTACTTAACTGAAACTCTTGCTTTGTGATACACATGCTTGACAGTCAAAACACTGAAGGCTTCCGTGTTCATCTGTATACCTGGCTACAGGCGATCACAGCCTGATTCTGTTTGCAATCTGTATGTAACAATAATACCAGTACAATGCAAAACGTAAGCATAACATATTGCACCTCAAAATCTTATACTGAAAGATTTACATAAGCAGATGAAAACTGCTATGCTTATCTAGCTGTCTGTAGCCTATTCGCTTGCTAACTAGATCCGAAGCTAGTGGCAGATCTAGGCTTCAGCTAATGGGGGGGGCAAAATATCCGCCTTGTTTCTCCCCTTTTCCCTTCCTCATTCCATTTTCCTCTCTTTTTCCTTTTTTCCCTTTTTTTCTTTTTTTTCTTTTTTTTCTTCCTTTAAAAGTAAAACCCCTTGAATCCAGCTAGGAGTCTGCGGGAGCGCTGTGAGCTCTCCCATCGGGATCTGGGGCGGAGCCTTAGCAGAAATCGAATATGGTGCATTTTAGCCTTAAAATATAACATCTGGTGGCAATAATCATTTTTCTGATACACGAATTTATCAAATAGCAGTTTGGCAGCCTTTTCTTGGATTCGCCACTGCTCTAAACCACCGACTTAGCCAGTCGCCTAAATTTTTTGCTAAGTTGCCGGCTTCGTGAAAATTGCGGCTAAGCCGTGACTTTAGCCGCGAAAATGCTAAGCCTGCCGTGAAATTCTGGCTTAAGGGTCTACTGCTAACTAAAAATTGATACTTAAAGCTTTCAAAATTCACTTAGCTGAAACTGTTGTTTTGTGATACAGTTTTTGGAAGTGGTCTGAGAACGACCGCCTCGTGGCTAAATGTAGCTACGGCCCTGGTTATTGACTGCATGCTATTGCTATATAGGCTTAGGCTGTAGACTAACGCTAACTATGAATTTCTTCTCAGGGCATTCAAAGCCCAACATTTTGATATGTTTAAGCCGAGTTTTAAGCGTTCTAGGTATGCTATATATAATAGTTGCAGAGTTGTGACTTATGAGGTCGCAGTTTTGATCTTTTGATCTTGATCTAGGTGGTTTGTATCATGTCTGCAAATAACAGATTTTTTGTCAGTCATTTATTAGTATTGCCTGTATTGCTGTGTACCGTTGTCATGTACAATGCACCGTTTGTCATGAGATAACGACGATTTTTTCACACTGAGTAATCACTGATCAGTATTTTTGGCTTATTGTGCATTGCATCGTGTTTGTAGAACAAGTGTGCTCGTTACTGGCCCGAGGATAAGTCGAAGGGCCGAGTCTATCACGGTGTGCCTGACGGTCGTATAGGCGTCAGTCTAGTCAGTGAGAGCAAAGACAAGAACTTCACACTCAGTCAGTTTGAGCTCACTCGTGAAGACCTCCAGGTCGGTTTGTAACCTGTGCCAGCGTGTATGTAGGCATAAGGTTTTTCTGAGCCACAAGGCCCATAGGGTGGCACTGATCTCAGTTTACTTATTTTTCAGTCAGATACTAGTTCGCACTGCAAGACTGGTGACCACGCATATAGAGGGAGCTAGTGGATCATGCAGTCTGTTTGTTACGCCCCCACTATCACTGGTACTCATTACACTTACAGACGAGTGGCCAGGTTGAGTTGATCTGGGTGGCTGGTTACGTACTGAGATAGTTTACTTGTTGGCTGATGGTCACACGTATTCAAGTACTAACTAGGCCCAGCATCGATTGATTTCGTTAATGCATTGATGAGACCAACGGCATTACCAGCTAAGCCAAACCGCTACTTTTCTTTTCTGTAATTCTGTATATATATTTTTATCTGTCCCATTGCTATAGCACAGCATGGGACAGATTATAAAATCTTTTATGTCATTCTGTCTGTCCGTCTGTAAACACTCCTACAGTTGCAATTTTTATTTGATCTTGATGAAATTTTGCACAGTGATTCGGGGCCCGAAAAGTAAGATTGAGTTTGTTTGGGATAAAAATCTGATAACTCCTTCCCCTATTTTACCCCAAATTTTTAAAAATTTTGCATTACGGCCTATGGGGACTTCAAAGCGGTGTAACTCAGTCCCCGTAAAAGATAATTGTGCGCTGTGTTTACCTACCCCCTTATTTTTGGGTCGGGCAATCTAACAGTGTCATTTAAATTTATCCCCTAACGATTCCTGTTGCCGTAGCAACCACTCAAAAGTTGCAAAATTTTGCATTACAGCCAATGGAGTTTTCAAAGCGGTATAACTCGGTCCCCGTAAAAGATAATTGTGCACCGTTTGCACCTACCACCTATTTTTGGGCCCGGGCTATTCGATGGTGTCATAAAAATTTCTCCCCTGCCGATCCCTATTGCCATGGCAACGAATTTTGGGACAAAAATGACTAACTCAGCCCCTGTGAAAGATAATTGCGCGCTGTTTGCACCTACCTCCTATTTTCAGGCCCAGGCTATCCGATGGTGTCATTCAAATTTCTCCCCTTCCAACCCCTGTTGCCATGTCAATGAATTTTGTGACAAAATTGACTACAACTCGGCCCCCGTGAAAGATAATTGCACTGTTTGCACCTACCCCCCTTATACGCATATAGACTATATAGCGTGGCAATGGGACAAATATCTGGTTCCACAGAACGGATTTCTAGTTATATCATTTATTTTTCTCCCTTTTCAGTGTGGGTTATGTGCAGCAGGTTTTGGGAACTTTTGATCCTCTAAGAATTATAATATTTACTGCAGAGCAAACATTAATGTGTGATACTAACAAGTAGTGATTGCAATCCTGGGATTGAATTCTCAATCCCGGGATTCGGGATTGAGAAATGTGTAATCCTGGGATCCCATTTTGGGATTAGGCTTACAGAATGGTCGCTGTTTTGGTATACATAGTAGACTTATTTCACGCATGACGATGTAGTAGGCCGATCGTACGTATTGTAGGGAGTGACTGTGACTGTAAAAACACAAATTACAGTGTGCAGAAAAAGTACGGCTTTAACGTGCATCAAATATTTTATTTATTAGAAAGCTAGAATTGTTATTTGTGTTATTTGACACTCAAAAAATACAACTTAAACAAATTTTTGTAATCCCGAAATCTCGGGATTGGGACGTCCCAATCCCGGGATTCAGGATTGGCGAAAACGGCTGGGATCCTGGGATTGCAAACACTACTAACAAAGCATATCACTTGTTTGCTGTGTACTAATTTTGATGGTACATCACATTAGAAAATTTTTGTACCTTTGTGCTGTATAAATTCTTTGTGTAAATTGTATTATATAAAGCTGTTGTTAATGGAACATGCAAAATAATGTTATTCATCAGTCTGTACATCAAATGTTAAAAGTGAATTTGTGTAAGAAAAACTTTTAATGCATTAGTAGTTTTGGTATTGATTCACTGATGCATTTATTTGTTTTCTCCTTTATTCATTCATTGAGTAATTGATTCATCTAGTGATTGAATGACTCAATGATTGAATAATTGATTTTTTATCGATCCATTTAATTATTCTTTTTTTGTAATTTTCTTTTCTTTTTGTCTCAAAGATGGAATTCACATATCATCGACCAGCTCAGGTCTTAGCATAGATGTAAAAAAAGTTTTTTTACGTTTTTTTTCCACATTTTTACGTTTTTTGACGTTGCTTATTTTTGCCAACTTTGAGAAGCAGTTTTTGAAACCAAAGCAACAAACTAATAGGTCATAGTGATGGTATTTTACTCAGTTAGTTCAAATATACAAAATAAAAAGTCTTATCTAGTATATTTGCAGTGCTGGGTAGTAACGCGTTACAGAGTAACGCGTTACTGTAACGTGTTACTTTTAGGAGTAACTAGGCCTGTAACGCGTTACTATTGGCCCGGCGTAACGTTGGCAGTAACTAGTTACTTTTTAAAGTAACTAGTAACGTAAGCAACGCATTACATTTTTTCTTAATTTTTCAACTACTCAGCAAATAGAAATGGCCCAAGTTTTCAGCCGCTGCCTCGGCATTCAGTGGTGTGTCCGTGTCACAAAGTACAGTCAACAACCTGGTCACAAATTTTGTAGTTGGAGATATGCAAGCATTTTCTGTTGTCAAATCACTTGACTTCATAAAATTAGTCACAAGTGGCTTTCCTGGTAAAAAAGTGAGTACAAACCATGTTGCCACTTGTAACAGTGCATTATTAGAATGCTTATGAAACAATGTAACTAGCAAAGTAAATAGTGACTTTTTTTATAGTAACTAGTAAAGTAACTAGTTACAATTTTATAGAAGTAACTAATTGAGTAACTAGTTATATTTTGGGGACAGTAACTAGTAACGGTAACTAGTTACTTTTGGAAGTAACTA
>Ga0056128_1011106_pt1 | contig 11165 bp, 12 predicted proteins | sample WorMetLIZISLAND2_FD_71113 | JGI IMG/M metagenome (GOLD analysis project Ga0056128, IMG submission 71113) | Marine gutless worms symbiont microbial communities from Max Planck institute for Marine Microbiology, Germany - Olavius geniculatus... ... | reverse complement strand
TCGCAGGTCTGCAGCCAAGTATGATGGAGCTGTGCCGTTCAGTGAGCGGTAGACGATCGTCGCCAGCTTGAACTGCACACGCTCGGACGCTCTCAACCAATGGAAACTGGCGAGTGTGTCAGTGATGTGGTCCGAGCGCCGCAAACCGGCGATGGATCGTGCGGCAGCGTTGAATACCGACTGGAGGCGGCTATACAGGTAGCCTGGTAAGCCTACCAGCACAGCATTGCCGTAGTCCAGTCGGGACAGGACGAGGGCGACGACGAGTGCTCGGTAAACGGACGTCGGCACCGAACGTCGAATGCTGCGCAGCTGACGAAGAACGGCAAAGCAGCTGGCAACGGTTTTCTGAACGTGGCATCGCATGCTGAGGTCGGCGTCGAAATAAATTCCAAGATCTCTAACTGACTTCGACGGGTTGACGAAGTCGGACCCGATTCTAAGAGCTGACGTAGGCAGCTGATGACAACGATGAGCTGTTGCACACCAGAGCAGGTCGGTCTTGCCAGTGTTCACGTTTACGGCGGCCGCTTGTTGTGGCTGACACTTTAAACATTTTTTACCGCAGGCAGTTGTAAAGCGAACAATTGGATGAACTGTTAGTCTAGGTGACAGAAATGTAAAAATATGTTTGATTTAATAACAATGCTTCATTGGACAAAAATGCAATACTTTTTGGTTCTGTTTTTTACCGAGGCAGTACAGAAGCAGACATTGGGTGCGGTAGGAAATTAAATGGTCGTTTGATGGCCAGTTGTGTCAGAAATATTCCTGTCAAAGATTATTAAAGTCTGGTAATTCTTCTTTAAGGTACGATCAAAAATGTCCAGGATGTTTTTTTCCAAACACGGTGTATAATCATAAACCTGGTGGTACGCTGCCAGTACTTTCTACCAGGCTAGCGGTTACCTTCCCGGCCAAAGAGCGTCACCGCCCTTTGACCAGTACCAAATTATACTGATTGGTGACAGAGGCATATGTGTGTACAACTTGCCCAAGGTCGTTACCTGGCAGTGCACCTGGCGAGATTCGAACCGGGGACTTTTCGGTCAGCAGTCCGGCCCTCAACCAAGCCACAAGCTAAGTGTGGTGTAACTGTAGGCCCTAAGAAAGAGAAATTGCAAGGCATAACGACAGTAACTGCCACGTGTGCAGTCACAGTGAGCAGCGTTGTCAACACCGGACGAAATGTCTTCAGCAATCGTCGACGACTCACGATCGTACCTTGCAAGTGGCGCAGGCGTCCTCGAGCAAACTTCTCTGTGATCCACTCAGTCATGTAGTCGTAGTGCCTCTCCTGCAGCTTGTCGACCCGATTCGCGTACAATTCCCTCACCTCGTGTAGCAGCGTCACTGCAGGCAGCCAACACTCAGCAACGTCACACACCGCGGCTCTGTCATCTCAGCAGGCATTCGCTATATTTTCCAGTGCTGATCTCCGTTTCCTTAGCCCTCAGTTCGTTCTGCCTGCGAGACCACGAATAGAAAGGTAGCGCACCGCGCGATGTGCCTGTCTGCACCCTAGCTTTTGCTGGTACTCGTCGCGCCTACTCACGAAAGGACGGCCAGGCTGAGTTAACGTGATGGCTGGTTGCATGCCACAGACAGTCATCAATCTAGATACTAAGTAGGTATAGTAACTGTTGATCGCGATCAATACGTTAACACTACACCACGCCGCCACACATTACTAGAAATTAAATTAAATTAACCATAGTCAACTTTATCAGACTTGATAACAATAGTAATATCAGAAAACGGGACGAAGACTGACGTTGGTTGTCGTCGTAGACAGAGAGCCTGCAGACCAGACCGTCCTTCATGACGTACGGAGCAAACTTCTCCAATTTAGCGCGCTTGTACAGCTTCGTCTTTGTGCCCTGCGGAAAACGCAGCTTGAAATCTACAACGAGTCGTACACAAAAGCGTACAAATTTGTACGCTTCAAAAATCAAAGACAGCTTAAATGGTGCTGTAAAGATACAAGACAACATCACGCACATAAGACGACGGACTGTTATGCTAGTACACAGAGGCTGATATTTATAACAGGCCTAACGTTGCAAAAATTATTGTGGCAAAAATAAAAGCGCAGACACCTTCAGATGAGATTTGAATTGGAGTCGTCCATGACGGCGGTACGTCCAAATGCCTCTCTATATTTTCATCATCTTCATCAGACTAAAAACACACACAACGCAACCAAGGATAACAACAGCGATGACTTACAGAATGACGATCTGCTACAAACAAGTTATACTGCAGCACGTTAATGAACCGACGGTTGGTGAAAAATACAACAAGTAAATGTAAAAAACTGAACAAGTACAGGGTGGGCCAAAAAATGGCACCATTTTTGTACATCTTATAATTTTGTCAAATATTAACCGATTTTTTCAAAAAAAATTTCACTGTCAGAATCAGGAGACAATTTGTAATAAAATTATCACTATAGATACCATCACTTTTCAAGTGTGTCGCTACACTACCTTGTAAAATAACAGACGACGCACTCAAGTCGGCGAGGCCACCGATCAGTTGCATGATCAACGTTGATCGAGCCTGCCATGTGGCCCCCAAACAGCCCGAACTTAAATCCAGTCGTTTGGAATGTTCTTCAACAAATGGCCTATCAATTTTGACAATTATTCACGACAGTCAACCAGCTGAAGAAAGCGATTGTCACTGAGTGGGGCAAAATGCCGCAGCATTTGGTTAATCGCGCTATTGGTCAGTGGTGTCGCATTCTTGGATGCATCGTCCAGCAGCAAGGCAGACACATTAAACATTTGACGTTAAAAGATAACTGAGACAACAAACGCGTTGTTTCTGTTGTTAATTTCTTAAAATGTGTTGTTGCAGAAGTTGTCTTGTTTTTAATGGTTATTCTTAAGACACTGATATTTTACAAGGTAGTGTAGCAACACACTTAAGGTGTGGTGAGATCTATAGTAGTTTTATTACAAATTGTCTTCTGATTCTGACGGTGGAAAAATTTTGAAAATGCGTTAATATTTGGTGAAATTATAAGCTGTGCAAAAAATGGTGCCATTTTTTGGCCCACCCTGTATATTTAGAAAAACAGCTTTAGATTAAGCACTATGTAAACGAGGCTGCAGATTTTATGGGCCGTTCATCCAGTGATTGTCACTGAATCACTGATTTAGATTCTCTGCAACTGCTGCCACGCCCATCTGATGCTACAAATTTAACAACAAATCGTTTCATACAAAACTTCCAAATATTTGCTACCAACAGAAATACTTTTAGGTGATAATGACTCACAAGCCATTTGGTGGCCCAGTTCTGTCAGAAAGTGGAAAAATGAAAGCGTAAGGCAGAATGGAGGTAACAGATAAAATGCCAGAACAAAACAGACAGGGGAGAAAAAAGAACAAGGCAAAAATATAACTATATATCCAGCCTAATAGGGTGTTTACATGACCCAGCAAACGTCCAGCATTAGCACGTGTATTTTGAATACATTTGCTGGAAGTTTGCTGGACGTTTGCTGGATCATGTACCTAATAACAGTTTGCCGGAGTCAGTCCGTTCGTCGCCGTCGTTGCAAGTTTTCCGCTGCAGACTGAAAACCGAACTTTTTGCCCGGTCTTACGGACATGACTAAGAACGTCTCATTACGCTGACTACTATTACGTGACTACACTGTTTAAGCTTATTGTTACGTGTCCTTGTAGTCTTAGGACTTAACGCCACGCTAAAGTTTATTCGTCCTTCATCATCATCATCATCATCATCATAAGGCCTGAAAAAATTAGTCCAGCACGGATCGAAGAACACCATAACTAGAACAATGCATTTAGCCTAGTGCGTAGTTTACGTTTTAGACACCATGCACCGGCAGACAGACACTAGACAGCAGAAGCTGCAAATGCCATTGTCATTGTTTAGTTGATGCCATGATGATGTTGTTGTAAAAACTGCAAAGCTGTAGGATACAAGTGTTTCACTTTATACAGAGTAGTTCAACGCACAAAAAAAGATAAAAAGTAATAAAATACAAAAATGAAACGTTAAAGGTTGTGTGGAAAAGCCATCACAGAGCATCACCTGTCACACGGGATCGCACACTGACACGCTACACTGCAGGTAAACGCGTCCTGCATTAATCCCAGCCAAACAGGCACCTACTTGATTTACCTATCCCGGAAGGATGGAAGGCCGAGTTGACCTTGCTGTTGGTTACAATATGCCAATATTACATCCGTAGTATCAAAATCCACGTGTTTTAAAATCAGCAGAAAAAACTTGCACTAAACCATTACACATATCAAAGAGTGATGAAGAGTCAAAAACGGTCGAAAAGTGTGTAAATATATGCCAAGAATGGTAGAAACAATATCACAAATAACGACTTCAACGTCAGCGTCTTCGTCCTCCTTATCATCATTAGCAGCAGCATCATTAGCAGGCTGAGTCTGTGTTTGGTCGTTGCTGGGAAACATGAACTCCCAGGCCGTGCAGTCACCGAGGTCATAGTGCAACTTCTGAAACCACGGCAAAAACACACACGCAAACACGCGCATATCAGGCGCAACTTGCGTGGTTCAGCAGCCTCAATCTAAACTGCACGTCGTCACCCAGTGAAACTTACTCCCACTAGTTTCTCCCTGATAATTTTACCTAGCACATCGCGTGCCCTGATGTTTTATAGTTCTGTTGAACCTTTGACTGTGGTGAACATTACAGTTCTCGAGTTGTCAACTAACAATGAGCGGTGTCAATATCTAGTCATTATTTAGTCAGCAATCATTGAATCACAAGTGTTTCTTTGCTGTGCATATACAGTACACAGGGGGGGCCTGGGCGGCTGCGTTGCACATTATTATCGTGAAAGTTGACTCGTAAATGTTCTCCTCATTTCATGCCAAACGTGACTGATTAATTATCTCCGCCAAGGTGAACGTAGTGAACATTGGGAGGAGATTAAGAGATTGGTCGTTCTGTCCGTCGTTCCGTGTGTGTGTACACGATGACTCATCATCATCTCCACAATGTGTCATACAAAACCGGCAGGAACGGTGGCGCCCTCCTGTGAAAACTTCTACATTTTACAGTAGTAATGTGTAAATCATTTCACTTGGCGGAGATATGCACTCTCACGAGCGCCTTTTAGTTATTTGTGCGGCCGCATTATATACACGCCTTGCCTGTCCGTCTTTCTGTCTGTCCGTCTGTCCCATAAAGGCTCCTAGCTCAAAAATATAATATACAGAAAAACGAACATTTCCCCATTTTTTCTCTCAACGGGCCTGGCAGTCGGCAACTAGGTGGATAGCCGTATGTAACATTGCCACTGTGTCGACATATTTTCCTACAGTCAGACGGCAGACGACCGACCGTGACGCCTTCTGAGCAGTCCTGCATGTTGACCCAGTAGTTGCGATGATTCCAGACACTCTCAATACCCAAGTAGTTACTGGAGTCCAGCGGGTGAGGCAAACCGGTCAGAGGCTCTATGAAGAAACTCTGATCAACGTCACGCTTGCCGGCCAGCACAAGCACCCACGAGTGAACACGCAGCCCGTACAAACAGTCCTCCTCGGGCAGCTCCAACGCCTGACACAACAACGCGCCCATAGAATTATTTAGCCCACCCCCGTGGGGGGGTTTACACACCCATTAAAATCTTGACAACATCCTAACGAAAAATATGCTCGCATATAATGGAGTTCTTACAATGTTCGGTTAAGCTCATTTTTTTGCGTTTTGTGTTTCTGTAAAAGTTAAACTTACTGTTCCGTTACTATGTGTTTGTGTGCATTCCGCCTGGAAAGGCCGTCCCTGAAATGACCTATACTGTGTCGGGCGGGACGTTAAACCCTACTCACTTATTCATTTACTAACGAAAAAGTGGCCGGGCGTGTTGTGGTTGAAACGAAATATATTTGGTAAAACTATGTTATTTCTGCATCACTCTTATTACTTTTCATCAACTCATAGTAAACTGTCACGTATTGCGGCCTAATAAACTTCATTTATCTAAAAGAACAAAAATATCAGATTTTTACGTGTCCAAATTTTAGGAAAGTGGGCAAATTTGCGGCATCCACTAAACGTCCAAAAGCCAAAAGTGTTTCAGCTCCAGGGGGGCTTTGCTCCATGACCCCCCGACCAGTGGCTCTGCCCATGCACCCCGTAGGGGACTACTACTTTATAAGATTGTGAACAACAGAAGGACAATAAGCCAATCAAATTAATAAAATACAAAATCAAACTGAAACAGCCTGATTATAACGTCATCCTATAATTAGCTAAACTGCAGAAAGAAAAAAAATCGCAATAGCAACCAAAGTCATAAAACTAGCCTAGTTGCTGTTTACAGCATACAAATATCATTTTCAAAAAAATAACCTTCAACTGTTAAAAATTTAATCTTTTAATCTTTTGTTAATCAATAAGAGCACAATTAATTGGCAAAACCTGCAAAGGCAAAGGCAACTAAATGTAACTAGTAACATTTTGAGACGAACAGAGTAGCATGACGAGACTTACACGCAGTCTTTCAGCCTCGGCATTACGCAGTTCTTCTTCCTCATCAGCTAACTGCTTCATTCTTCTTTCTTCCATCTTCAACTCGTACTTGCTCCTGAGATCTTTCGGCGGCCGAACGGTATACTTGTTGGCCGGCGGCTCCACCGCTTCCTTTATTACCTGCATTACACGATCATTATTATCTCAGTTCGACAAAATCCAGCAACTTTGACACGCAGCACAATCTGGAATTTGCTTAGCAGATGAATCACCCACGAACAATTCTGCCATTTCTATTCAGCATATTCAACGTCTACACTTTTTGGCTGTGCTACTACTCCTGCTGCTGATGCTATGCTACTACATGTATCGCCGATGCTATAGCAGATTATATTCACCAAATTTCCATCGTTCCCCAACGGCTTATCACAACAACCCGCCCAGCAGTCGCTAGGGTGTGCCGGCCAAACTGCCTATATCTGAAGGCCAGCGTCCGACTTCCGGTTACCAAAAGAAAGCGACTTCCTAGAGTGACTGCAATCACATGTTCGCTATGGTGACGGTGCTATATTGAATGCTTAAATCAAAACTATAAGATATGATACAGTAATTCGGCGCACATGGATGATGGCTGCAGGCAGCAACTTTGCATTCAAAATTGTGGCCAAACCACTGCAAAGTAAGTAAGTAAGTAGTCTGCATTTGTAGCGCACCATATGTCAAAACTGAGTTCGAATCATAGACGCAGAGACTACAGATAGAGACATGATTACTATTGACAGCCTATGAAACTGCTTATCACTCTATCCAACGGTACCATCGCCGACCCCTTACGACGTACGTTTAGTCACAATACATGCGCTACAGACAGACAAACAGACAGACAGACGACAGATGACAACACATCGTAACCAAGGCTCGACCTAACGGTCGGCCAAAAACAGATAATATATTACCTCAGGAACGGGTATCATCATCGGACAGGTTTCTCTGGTTTCATCCATCAGACAGATTTCCTTCGTAGCGTAGCCGCTGACGACATAAGCATCATAGCCGACACCAATGAGCAGAGACGCCAGCACGGTGCTGTACTCGAAACAGTTGCCTTGTTGCAGCCGTAGCACAGTGTCCGGTGACAGAAGACGCGATGGCTGAAAACACAACAGTTGTAACAAACATTAGAAAAAATGTTTACAAAACCTTTTGCAAATGTGAATAGAAAACGTCACACCCGTTTTACTTGTTTCAGAATATTGACATTGACTAAGTTTATGTTTTTGTTATAAGTACAAAATACTATTACTTCATTAGCAGCACTTTGAATGTTGTGATAAATATTCTCATTTACTGTTATTTTTACACTTTTCATTCAACGTGTTTTAAAAATAAATAGAGTTAGAAAAATACAAAAAAAACGTTTGCAAACGAGTCTTTTTCATAAACAGAGTATTAAAAGTTTGCAAATTTTTATCACAATTACGGAAAACAAGGCACCGAAAAGTCATGCATTTATTTATCTGTTGCTTTGTTACCAGGTTTACACAAAAACGTTACAGACAAATTTGACCAAAATTTTCCAGGGACTTTGGACTTGGCCCAACTTGGCTCAACTTTAACATGACAAGGTTTTCGTGATGATCTGGATGAGTATCTGGATCCAAGATAGGACTAAAGGATTCTTTACCAGTGCCACATATGGTGAATCTCCGCCAAACATAGTGCTGCCACCTGGCAAACACAAAGAAAAAATTGACATAGTGCAAAGGTTTGCACTCTCTGAATGCCTTTCTATTTAGTTTCCGTGTTTGTATTTTTTGTTGTACCGTGGGCCATAAAAACGTGGCACTTTACTTATGTCCATATCTTTACCAACTACTGACCAATTTTTAAAATTTTTCCATCGGCATACTCTGCAGACAATTTGCAATAATGTGATTATCATATATTCCACCACACCACAAATGCGTCTCTACACTACATTGTGAAATATAAATGCAAGGAAAACTAACCATAATAACAAACATTTAGGCAAAATAAAAAAAAACACATCAGACCAACACTGCAGTAAATGATCGACATGACACTTAACTGTGTTAGACCCACACAGTCTAGTGTCATATAGACCATTCACTGCAATGTTGGTCTGAAGTGTTTTTGTTCTCATTACTAAATTGTTTGTCTGTTGTTATCATTATTTAATGATATTTAATCTACATTTCACAAGGTAGTGTAAAGAGGTATTTATGGTGTGGTGATATATATATAATAATCACATTATTGCAAATTATCTGTAGAATGTGCCAGTGAAAGAATTTTGAAAATCCGTCAATAATTCGGAAAAATATAGATAAAAGTAAAGTGCCACGTTTTTATGGCCAACCCTGTATATGCAGTTGTGCCTTTGGAACACTACATAGCACTTTGTATTGCCTACTTTGTGCTGTAACTGTCTGCATTTTAAACAATATATAATAAATGATGATAAAACAACTTCGAACAAGAGCAAGACCAGTTTTCAATTTACTTCTCTTAAATACTGCAGCCAAATTCAACAAGAACCTGATACTGTAAGCACCTCATACTTAATATTTTAGAATTTAAATCAAGTAAACCGCGGTTGACAAATACATGGAATCATCCTAATTTTTGCCTGTTAGCATGCAGGAGCATTAGCAGACAAAAATGCTAACCAGCTCATGTGGTGGTTCTAGCGGAATAAAGTTAAGATAGTCAGCAACAAAGTCCGCAGCACCCTGCCAGTCATACAGTTCTCCATACGGCAGTTCAGTTGGCTGAACTGTTGTACATACAAACTTCTGTGCACCACAAACAACTACACCACAATTAAAAAAACGATTTGCAATAATTTTTATCCAGTAGTACTGCAATTAATTTAGAGCAGAAATTTATCTTACAAAAGTACTGCTCCATGACTGTAATCACCAACCATGAACGTTGTCCACAGAGTCACTAAAACAGGCTGTCATTCACATGTTTGTATCACGGTGAAATATCACACATAAAAACTAATATGAGTTACTAGAATAATCACACATCTGGTTCACTATTATTCATCCTAAGCTACTGCTATATGAATAGCAAAGTTTCTAGCATTTCCAAGTTTTTCAGTATGGCTGAGAAACAGATGCTTTTTGTGCTGCTGGTGACGCACTGTGTCTACAGCCAACCATACCTACAAACTCTACTCTTTAACCATATAGTATTTAAATCCTTTGCAGTTTTTAATATATTACTTGAAGAAGACAACCAATACTTATAATCACCCAGCCACCCAGTGATACAGTTAGCTCAATTCAACCACACAGTCCATGCCTATAAATTTTACACATTATCAAACATAATCTTATAAATCGGAACAAATAATTAAATGGTCCTTGGAGCAGCCATACAGCATTAAGTAAGCTATTTAACAATGTCCAACCAGCCTCGACTTGCAGTTCATTAAGTGGATTCAGAAGCAGAGGTTTCCTGTCTCTGTACAGGTGTACAAATTGCTTGCGAAAGTTTTCGGCATAACGCAGAGCAAGTTTTTCTTTGCTGCTGTTGACGCGATAACTTTCCGGAAAATCAAAACTGTTGAACATTTCAGTAAACAGGTCCCTGCAACAAACAAATCAATTATTTTCTCAATACACTATTGTTTCTTGAAAATGAACAACACTGGCGTGTTACACTATGCAGACGAACAAATGTCTAAAAATTTGTCGTACTAAAATGTAAATTAACCAACGATCAAAATAGATTTGTAAAAAATTAACTGTTTTCTGCAAAATAAAAAGAAGAAAACAACAGCACATACAATGCTGGGACAGACACGGTTATTTTATCGAGCTCATCTTCCAATTCACGCAAATCTTCTGCAGATGTCTCTTCCTGCGCCCCCTCTTCAGCCTCTCCTGCCTCCTCATCTTGCTGAGGTTCGGCTGGCTGAGGTTCATCACTAACTTCGCTCGGCTGAGAAGCGTCCGACGTCGACGTCTGTTGCTTAACAACTTTTGCCGGCTCTTTGGCCATTTTCTCCACAGCTTCTTCTACGCCGCTTTCAGCAACATTGCTACCAACACTCTTTTGGTCCTCCTCTGTGTCCATTTTTTCTTACTCGCGAAATAGCGGCACTTCGCGGCATGTGTGTTTACAATAGTGCCATGGCAACGGGAACAATAAATAAGTAAATGATTCCATAGGCAGCAGACGCAACAGTCGGCACTCGGCAGTCGGCCCATAGCACGCTCTGAGTCTGCTACATATAGACCTAATTGCTCTTGAGTAGGCATGATAATTTTATAATATTTTTTCAAAATTGAATATTAAACTTTCTAATTGATAATTGCCTCGAAATAAGCTACAAACTGAACAAGAAATTTGAGAAAAGCTCACGAGACGCGCGAAAGCCTATAGCAGTTCCTGTTCGCAGGTAATCTTAGTCTATCTCCATCCATTTCGTCGTAATTCACTCTTTTGCAACCAACAATCGCCAAAAAAAATCACGTTAAATCAATATTTTAAGGGTTCAAAGTCATTCAAGGTTATCGATGTTGACATTCGTAAGAAGCTCCTCATCAGTGCTTGTTATGATAAGCAGCATGGCTGTGCCTATCTGCAACCACTTACACGCTAGACAAGCCAACAGAGTATAAATAACCACTTTT